>FZPS01000142.1_pt136 | contig 17162 bp, 19 predicted proteins | sample 1817821 | NCBI WGS metagenome assembly FZPS01 (sample SAMEA104158645, study PRJEB21678) | metagenome | place: Germany | collected 2015-04-21
GCTTATATTGAAGAATATAAAAAGTCTTATAAAAACGCTTACAATGAAGGTGAAAAAGTTCGACTAGAAATAGAAAAACAATCAAAACCAACTGAAAAACCAACTGAAAAACCAACTGAAAAACCAACTGAAAAGCCTACAGAAAAACCTAATGACACTAAAATAAAAGAAGAAATTGAACTTCTTCCTGGATATTATGAAAAAGATGGCAAGATATATGATGAAAATGGTAACGAGGTAGAAATAATTGTTGGTAGTAATGAGACTAATCGCAATCTAGCTGCTTTGAAAACATTGAGAAGTGTATTGTCAGATAGTATGAATAATGCAAATGAAGTTGAATTAGGAAAAACGAAATTTATCTAATAAAACAACTGTAAAGATGAAATTTATTTCATCTTTTTTGTTTGACAATAATGAAAATCAATGTTATTATAAAATAGTAGGATAGAAAAGTCAGGAGGTAGTTTAAATGGGTGAAAATTATATATTTGATTATATTAATGAAAACGAATTTAGAAAACTTGAAAATGCTTTAAAAAAATATAATATGCTAGCTTATAAGAAATTGCACTTAGAATATTACCCCTCATTAAAAGAAGGTAAGTTTTTAGGGAAAATCGTTTCAACAAATCAAGATAATAATACTGTAACTTATGAGTTGAAATTACCAACTGATATAATGTTTGAAAAAGTTCATGGTGATATTAATTTATATTATTTAGTTTATAAAGATAAAAAGGTAATTATGTTAGATAAAATCACACCAAAAAACATTTTGAGTGAAGGTCATCAATCAGAACTAATCACTTATAAAGGCGTTATGATTTCTAAACAGAATACAGAAAAAGATATTTTTAAAATTAATTTATTAAATATGATTCAAAAATAGAGGGTTAACCTCTATTTTTTTAGTATAAAACGCCAATCTATGTTTTTATAATAGTCAGTAGCATAATCAATCCCGACTCTTTTATTAGTTGTATATTCAATATCTAAGCCATCATCTTCAATCCATAATTTATTGGAAGTCGATAGATCAATTCCGTTTAAGTCCATATTTATATTCAAAGCTTTGGTTAATTTGCCGGGTCCGTCAAAATTTTCAATCGCGCGTATTAAAACAGCTTGTGGTTCATCTTTGTTCCCGGTTACAACGTTTACTAAATGATGAATTCCATAACATAAATAAACATAAGTAATGCCACCTTGTTCATATAGTGGTTTACTTCTTTTTGTTTTCCCAAATCTAGCATGACAAGCAGTATCTTCTTCGCCTCGGTAAACTTCGGTTTCAGTAATTCGTTGTTTAAGTATCGTTCCATCATCAAGTTTTCTAACTAATAATTTACCAATCAATTTAGGCCCGACTTCTAAGGCATCTTGTAAATAAAAGTCTAACGTTAATCTTTTAATTTAATCACCACCAGTATTATTATAAATCCAAATTATATAATTATCATTATTTTTTTATCGGTTTTTCTATTATTTTTGCTTGTTGCCATTATTTTTTTCAACTTGTTTAGTATCTGGATTATTTAGAAACTCTCTGCTACTAATAATTTCGCTTAAATCTATAAGTTCTAAATTAGCCCTTTTAACTTGCTCAATTTGTTGTTTAATATAATCTATAATTTCCCGTTGGTCTTTGAGGTTTTCTTCTTTATCTTGATATAAATTCGGATTATTAATAAATTTATTTTTTATTATTTTATATTGTTGATGATTGTATTCTACAACCAATTTTTTCCAATCATTATACTCGTTAATTAAACTTAAAGTTCTTGGATTATTACTAAAATTAGGATTATCCTTTACTACTAAAATATACTTTAGATATTTACTCATTTTTTCTGTATTATGTAATATTGCATTCCTCATTTGTTCTATTTCCTCTGGTGTTTTTTCAGGAATATCAATTTCACTTAAAACAACAGTATATTCTTTCCCGTATTTTTGGTTTGTTGTGAATTGCTTTTCATTAATATGCATTTTTGCTGGTACAAACAGCACTTCATCTTCAAGACCGCCTATCTCATTTTCAATGCTAAGCCACGGGACATTACCGTCAATAAGCATTACTGCTTTATCAAAATCATCGGCAATATAACTTGCTTTATTATATGTTCTAGAAAAGGTTAGCGTTTGATTTATGTTGGTAGTAGCCGATAAAAAAGAACTGGCATTGTTTTTCATCGATTCTATTAAAGAGTCTTGTGTTCCTCTAAACAATTGTTTGCCTGGTTTTTGACTTCCATTTTTCATATAACTTTTAATAATTGCAGAATATAAATTTTTAATATCTTCTAAGGACTGTTCCATTAAACTTCTAGTCATAAACTGATAGCTCTTACTATTACTACTATTAATTCTAACTTCACTTTCTAGCCCTTGTCTTAGCAGAGAATTCATTATTTTAAAATCATCAACTTGATATTTTTTAATTGAAATTATTTCCTCACTAGTCAATTCGTATAGTTTCAAGATAAGCACCTCGTATTCTTAATTCTATTATAGCACGGACACTAATAATTTGCTAAATTATTAAATTGAAACTATTAATTACACTATTTAAATAACCACTGTTTTAGCGATTTTACAAGATAAAAAAAACAATCTTTCGATTGATTGCTGTATTTAAATTCGAATAACTCGAATAAATTATATAATGGTGCAGGTGAAGGGACTTGAACCCCCATGCCGTAAGGCGCTAGATCCTAAGTCTAGTGCGTCTGCCAATTTCGCCACACCTGCATTATAATGGTGGACCCTGAAGGACTCGAACCTTCGACCGTCCGGTTATGAGCCGGATGCTCTAACCAACTGAGCTAAGGGTCCATTAACATTACTTCTATATGTTACCATATTTGTTAATTATATGCAATGATTTTTTTAAAAAACTATTAACTTTTTGATGACTATATTTTATTATTAAAATTGACATTTGTCAACTTTTTCTTAAGATTAATATTTTATAGGATATTAAATAAATGTTGCATAAAATATAATGTGTTTATATTGTTGATAAAATATATTTATGGTATAATTAAAAAGAGGTGGCAACATGAAATTATATAATACATTAACAAGAAAAATAGAAAAATTTGTTCCTTATAATGAAGAGGAAGTTAAAATGTATACTTGTGGTCCGACAGTTTATCATTATGCTCATATTGGTAATTTAAGGACTTATATTTTTGAAGATATTTTAGAAAAATCACTAGAATATATTGGTTATAATGTTAAACGGGTAATGAATATAACTGATGTTGGACACCTGACTGGTGATGGTGATACCGGGGAAGATAAGATGTTAAAGGGAGCTGCTCGAGAAAATAAAACGGTTTGGGAAATAGCAGAATACTATACAGAGGCATTTTTTAATGATGCTGATAAACTTAATATTAGAAAACCTTTAATAATTGAGAAGGCTTCGGATTTAATTGAAGATTATATTAAGATGATTGAAAAATTATTAGAAGATGGTTATGCTTATATTTCTAATAATAATGTTTATTTTGATATTAGTAAAATAGATAATTATTATGATTTATCTGGAAAAAATAGTGAAGATTTAATAATCGGGGCTAGAGAGGATGTTTCATTAGATGAATTTAAACGTAATCCTTATGATTTTGGACTTTGGTTTACCGTTTCAAAATTTGAAAATCAAGCAATGCAATGGGATAGTCCCTGGGGTAGAGGTTATCCTGGTTGGCATATTGAATGTTCAGGAATTGCTATTAAACATTTAGGTGAACACTTAGATATTCATTGTGGTGGTGTTGATAATATATTTCCTCACCATACAAACGAGATCGCGCAAAGTGAAGCTTATTTAGGCCATGAATGGTGTAAGTATTGGTTACATGCTGAACATTTAAATGAAGCAGCAGGGAAGATGAGTAAATCAAAAGGTGAGTTTTTAACTGTTTATTTACTTCAAGAAAAAGGTTATAATCCACTAGCTTATCGTTTTTTCTGCTTACAGTCTCACTATCGTAACCAATTAGCATTTAGTTATGAAAGTTTAGATGTAGCGGCTAACAGTTATAATAAACTACTTAATCGTGTTAATCAGCTTAAAAATGAAGCAAATGGAGATATTGATTCAGAACAAGTGGAGAGGTATCAAGAATTGTTTAAAAGTGGTTTGAACAATGATTTAAATACTTCAACAGCTTTAACAATATTATATGATGTATTAAAAGATAAAACATTAAATAATAATACTAAATTATATTTAATAGCGGACTTTGATAGTGTCTTATCCCTAGATTTATTAAAGGAAAAGGAAATTGAAATTTCCGAAGAACTTCTTATGTATATTAAAGAGACTATAACTAAGAGAAATGCCGCTAAACAAAATAAAGATTATGTTCTAGCTGATAAATTAAGGGAAGAATTAAAAGATAAGGGAATAATAATAAAAGATAGTCGTGAAGGAACGACTTATGAAATTGTAAGATAGAGGTGTAAAAATGGGTTATATGACAATGGGATTAGAAAATGGCTTAACTATTATGTTGGCAATTATTGGGTTTATTATAGTAATAATGGCTCAAACTTCAGTTAACAACGCTTATCGAAAATATAGAAAGGTTAAAACAAAACAAGGTATTACTGGTTTTGAAGTAGCTCGTAAAATATTAGATAAGAATGGCTTAACTGATATACATATTGTGGAGACTAAGGGACAATTAACGGATCATTATGATCCGCGAAGAAAAGTTATAAGATTATCTTCAGAAATTTTCCATGGTGATTCTGTAGCGTCAGTATCAGTAGCAGCTCATGAAGTTGGGCATGCAATTCAAGATAAAGACAATTATGTTTTTATGAAAATTCGGGCATCTTTGGTGCCGGTGGTTAACTTAATTAGTTACTTAGGATACTTTGCTTTGTTCATATCAATTATTGCTGGAATTACTGCATATTTAACGATAGGTATTTTAATAATTTTAGCAACTTTAGTCTTTCAACTAGTTACTCTACCAGTTGAGTTTGATGCTTCTAAAAGAGCAAAAGTTGAATTGATAAATTTAGAAATTATTGATAACACAGAAATAAAAAGAGCTGATGCTATGCTTAATGCTGCAGCTATGACTTATGTAGCTAGTTTAATTTCAACATTATTAAGTTTAGTAAGATTAATAATTATGGCGCGAGATTCTGATTAGAACCTTGTGCTTTTTTATATTTCAAGATATAATTGTGATGGTGATTAATGTGGATGGTGTTATATTAATTAATAAAGAAAAAGACTTTACAAGTCGTGATGTTGTCAATATTGTAAGTAAGCACTTAAAGATAAAAAAAGTTGGACATACTGGTACGTTAGATCCCCTAGCTACGGGGGTGCTGGCAATTTGTGTTGGTAAAGCAACTAAAATTGTTGAATTGATAACCTCTAATGATAAGGAATATATTGCTAAAGTAGTACTTGGGATAACTTCAGATACATTAGACATTAGTGGTAACATAATACATGAAGAAAAATGTTATAAAACAAAAGAGGAAATTAAAACGGTTTTAAATAATATGATTGGAACTTATGAACAAGTGGTTCCAATTTATTCAGCAGTTAGAGTTAAAGGTAAAAAGTTATATGAATATGCTAGAAATAATGAAGAAGTAGAACCCCCTAAACGGCTTGTTGATATAAAAGAACTTAACTTGTTGGGTGATATTAAATATGATAACGATAAAGTTATTTTTGAAGTTAAATGTAAGGTTAGTAAAGGTACCTATATTAGAAGTTTAATAAGAGATATAGCAGCTAATTTAAATACTGTCGGTCTTATGAGTGAGTTAGTTAGAACTAAGCATGGTAATTTCGCAATTGAAGATTGTATTACCATTGATGAATTTAAAAATAATAAATATAGTATTAAATCGATTCATGAAGTGTTAACTAATTATCCTCATTTTAAAGTTGATGAAAAGTTAGAACAAGATATAAGATATGGTAAAATAATAAACAATATATATGGGTATAATGAAATATTATTTACTGATTTTAACGGCAAAGCATTAGCGCTATATAAGGAATATGATAAAGATAAAAATAAGATTAGACCGTGGAAAATGTTTATCTAAAATGTTAAAAATCTATTTTTATCTATTGCATAACTAACCGATTTGGTGTATATTATTAGTATACTTATTCTTGGATTAGAGAATCTCCAACTCAGTCTCGGTTTAAGTGAATTATAAGGAAGGAGAAGATAAAATGGCTTTATCAAAAGAAGTTAAAGAACAAATTGTTAAAAAATATGCAAAATCAGAAAATGATACTGGTTCTGCTGAAGTTCAAATTGCAATTTTAACTGAAGAAATTAAGGTGTTAACTGAACATCTAAAAGAGCATAAGCACGATTTTCATTCTAGAAGAGGTTTACTTAAAAAAGTAGGTCAACGTCGTAGTTTATTAAATTATTTATTAAATAAAGACGTTCTTAGATATCGTGATATTGTTCAAAGTTTAGGACTTAGAAAATAATTAATGAAGAATATAAGTAGGCACTCTTTTTTGAGTGCCTTTAGTTGTAATAAGGAGGAAGTTTATGAAAAAGATATTTGAATTAGATTTTAGGGGACGAAAATTAATTGTTGAAACTGGTGAATTGGCCAAACAAAGCAATGGTTCAGTTTTAGTTAGATATGGTGATACTGCTGTTTTAACAGCCTCAGTTATGAGTAAAAATGCCATTAATACTGATTTTTTTCCTCTAACAGTCTTATATGTTGAAAGGTTATATTCGGTTGGTAAAATTCCAGGTGGATTTATTAAAAGGGAAGGTCGACCAACTGAAAATGCGACATTATCGGCTAGATTGATTGATCGTCCAATAAGACCTTTATTTGAAGATGGTTTTAGAAATGAAGTTCAAGTAGTTAATCAAGTGTTGAGTGTTGATCAAGATAATGCTCCAGAAATGGCTGCTTTATTTGGAAGTTCATTGTCACTTGGAATTAGTGATATTCCATTTTCAGAGCCAGTAGCAGGAGTTATTGTGGGTCGTGTTAATAATGAATTTATTATTAATCCAACTGTTGATGAAATTGAGGAAAGTGATATTAATTTAATAGTAGCCGGGACGAAAGATGCTATTAATATGGTTGAAGCTAGTAGCGAAGAAGTGCTAGAAAGCGATATGGTTGATGCTATTATGTTTGGGCATGAAGCTATTAAAGAATTGGTAGATTTTCAAAATCAGATAATTGCTGAAGTTGGAAAAGAAAAAGTAACTGTTGAATTAATGACATTAGATAAAGATTTAGAAAATGAAGTAACAGAATTTTCTAGTGGCGCTATGTTAGAAGCCATTCAAGTTAAAGAAAAATTAGAAAAATATGCTGCTATCGATAAAGTAAAAGAAGAGGCGATTAATCATTTTACAGAAGTTTATCAAAATTCAGAAAATTTTAATGAAATTATTAAACAAGTAAGTAAAATTGTTGATAATATAGAAATGGATTTAGTTAGAGATTTAATAACTGAACAAAAAGTAAGACCTGATGGTCGTGGAATGAAAGAAATTCGTCCATTATCAGCTGAAATTGATATACTTGCTAGAACCCATGGTTCAGCTTTGTTTACAAGAGGTCAAACACAAGCATTAGCGGTAACAACTCTAGGAGCAATAGGTGAGCACCAAATGCTTGATGGCTTAGGAATTGAAGATACGAAGAGATTTATGCTTCATTATAATTTCCCGCAATTTAGTGTTGGTGAAACAGGTAGATATGGTTCCCCTGGTCGTCGTGAAATTGGTCACGGGGCACTAGGTGAAAAAGCATTATTACAAGTAATGCCTACTGAAGAAGATTTCCCATATACCGTTAGAGTGGTATCGGAAATACTTGAAAGTAATGGTTCATCAAGCCAAGCAAGTATCTGTGCTGGTTGTTTATCATTAATGGCAGCTGGTGTTCCGATTAAAGCACCTGTTGCTGGAATCGCAATGGGGCTTATTACCAAAGGTGATGATTATACTATCTTAACTGATATTCAAGGTTTAGAAGATCATATGGGAGATATGGATTTTAAAGTTGCAGGAACCAAAGCAGGAATATGCGCGATGCAAATGGATATCAAAATTAAAGGTGTAACTAAACAAATATTAACTGAAGCTTTAGATCAGGCAAAAATCGCTCGTTTACAAATATTAGAAGTTATGAGTGATGTTATTGCAGAGCCAAGAAAAGAAGTTAGTAAATATGCTCCAAAAACGGAAATCTTTACTATTAACCCTGATAAAATTAAAGACGTTATTGGTCGTGGTGGTGAAGTTATTACAAAAATCATTCAAGATACAAGTAATGTTATTAGTGTAAATGATAAAGATGCTGTTAAAATTGACATTGAAGACGATGGGCGTGTTATTATTTATCACACTGATCAAGAAGTAATTAATAAGGCAAAAAACTTAATTAAAGACATTGTAAGAGAAGTGGAAAACGGTAAAATATATACTGGTGTTGTCGTTAAAGTTGAGGATTTTGGATGTTTTGTTGAACTATGGCCTGGATGTGAAGGATTAGTTCATGTGTCTCATTTAGATAAAGAACGTGTTGAAAAACCAAGTGATATAGTTAAAGTAGGGGACGAAATTATTGTTAAATCACTAGGTTATGATAAACGAGGAAGATTAAATTTATCAAGAAAAGAAGCTCTAAAACAATAAAAAAATAAACTCTATAATGAGTTTTTTTAACTTATAATAAATAAAACTACTATTATTCTTGTATTAGTAGTTTTTTTATTTAAATTACTTTGTAATAATATTAAATACCTGTTCCAGTTCTAATTTATTTGCTATTTCTTTATAATAAGGTTTAAGATGTAAGTGAAAATGTTTTACATCTTGAATCATTCCATTGTTTTGAATTAAAGTTAAACCATCAATTTTAAGTTTTTCTTCTAGAATTAGTCGGTATTTCTTTGCTAAATCCATAATATGCATTAAAGTATTGTTATCCATGTCGTTTAAATCTAATATATGTTTTTTTGGAACAATTAATAAGTGTCCATTTGAATCTGGATTAATATCTAGAAATATTTTAACAATATCATCTTCATAAACAGTGTAAGAAGGAATTTCATTATTCATAATCTTACAAAATATACAATTCATAATTATCATCTCCTAATTTAAATTATATCAAAAAAAGAAAAAGAGTTAAACTCTTTTGCATGAATATCTGCGAATATTCTTTTATATAATGTTACTTTTTATTTTCACTTACTAATTTTGATATTGCAATAGGAAATCCAAACTGTGCAAGCCCGATTAACAGCATAAAAGTAGGAGATATTAGCATATAAATTCCCATGCCTTCAACACCAACTAATCTGGTCATCACTATTTTAATAACCATACTTGTTAATTTAGTAATCATTCCACCAATAATTAAAATAATTGTTGATTTAATAAATTTGCTCTTTTTCATTATTTCTCCTTTTAAATTTATGAGTTTTCATATATAATTAATATATATGTATAAAATCTTGGTTTATTAAATATAAGGAGGAATATTATGGACGTGGCATTTAATTCATTAGAAGAATTATACGAGAGGATAAAACCTGCCTTAACAACTAAAAGACGTGAAATGCACAGGAATGGTTTCGACTATATAAAAGACGAAGATATTTGGAATTTCTTAAAGGAAATAAAATGGCTTAATTCAAATTCATTAGCACTTCATGAAATGGTAAGTGATGTTTTAAACTGTGATAATGATTTAATTGATAATTATTTAAAAGAAAAACTAAATCTGCGCAATCGTCGTGTTTATTTTGATAATCAAGAAGATTAATAGAAGAGTGATGTTATGACTAACAAAAAAGAAAAAATTACTTTCGAAAAATTAAGAGAAAAATTTTTAGCGTATAACAAAGAAAAAGTTGATGTAGAAAAAATTACTAAAGCTTACTTGTTTGCATATGAAAAACATTTTGGTGTGAAACGCTTAACTAATGAGGATTATATTGAACATCCTTTAAATGTAGCCTATATTTTAACTGGTGTTTTTGCGGATATGGCAACGATATGTGCGGCTTTACTTCACGATATTTTAGAAGATTGTGAAGTTTCTGAAGAAGAATTAACAGAAAAGTTTGGTCCAGAAATAACGTCTTTAGTAGTTGGAGTTACTAAGATTAATAAATTAAATTTCACTGGAGAAAACGAAGCTATGATTGCTAATCACCGTAAAATAATTGTAGGATTATCAGAAGATGTCCGTGTTATTATAATAAAATTAGCTGATCGTTTGCATAATATGAGAACTCTGTGGCTTTTACCAGAAAAAAAACAAAAAGAAAAAGCTCGTGAAACCTTAGATATTTTAATTCCTATCGCGCATCGTTTAGGAATGAATCAAATAAAAAGTGAATTAGAAGATTTATCACTTCGTTATTTAAAACCAGATGTTTATTATTCGATTGTTGAAACTCTTAATCAAACCAAAAGAGAACGTGACAATATTGTTAAAGATATGGTTAATAAAGTAACTAGTTTACTTGCCGATCATGGTATAAAAAATGAAGTTAAGGGACGCGCTAAAAGTATATATAGTATTTATAAAAAATTAGATACTGGCCGTAAGTTTAGTGATATTTATGATCTTTTAGCACTTCGAGTATTTGTTGATACTGAACAAGAGTGTTATCAAGCTTTAGGTATTTTACATTCTAAATATCGTCCTATACCAAAACGTTTTAAAGACTTTATTGCCATGCCTAAAACTAATATGTATCAATCTCTTCATACTACTGTTTTTGGAATGGACGGTAATTTGTTTGAAATTCAAATAAGAACCTATGAAATGGATAAAATTGCCGAACATGGTATCGCGTCTCATTGGAGTTACAAAGAAAAAGGTAAAAATCATTCAATGCAAAGTACGATGGAACAAAAATTACAATTTTTTAGATCGATTATTGAATTGAAAAATACGGAATCTAATGATGAAGAGTTTGTCGACTCTGTTAAAAAAGATGTTTTTAAAGATACCATTTATGTTTTTACTCCCAAAGGTGATGTTGTTGAATTACCAAATGGCTCAACACCAATTGATTTTGCCTATCGTGTCCATACAGAGGTTGGTGACAGGATGGTAGGAGCAATTGTTAATGGAAGTATTGTTCCGCTAGATTATCAATTAAAAGATGATGATATTATTAAAATCAATGTTAATAAAAATTCGGATGGACCAAATAAGGAATGGATTAACATTGCTAAAACTGTTCAGGCAAAAAATAAAATAAAAGCCTTCTTTAATCGTAATGATAAAGTAACTAATATTAAACGTGGAGAAGATTTAGTTGCTAAAGAATTAAGGAAGAGAAAAATCGCGTTTAATGATTTTTTTAATTCAGAAAATACCAATAAAATATTAGAAGAATTAAAATGTGCGAATATGGAAGAATTATATATTAGTGTTGGAATTAATAAAATTCCAACTAATCAGCTAATAAATGTAATAATGAATGACAATGAAACAAAAGAAGAAATAATTCTTAAAAAAGCTCAAACTAGAGAAGTTGTTCAACCGGTAATTAAAAATGATATTATTGTTAAAGGAATTGATGACATTAAAATAAATATTGCGTCATGTTGCAAACCAATTCCTGGAGATCGAATCGTTGGATATATTACTAAAGGATATGGAATAACAGTACATCGAATGGTATGCCCAAATATTCGAGAACTTGATGAAAGAATCATTGATGTCAAATGGAATGAGACTATTGTTAAAAAATATCCAACCGCTATTTTAATAGATGCATCAAATAACGATAATTTATTACTAAATATAATTGCTAAAACATCAAATTCCAGCATTGTTGTTCAAAATATTAATGCTTTAACTAAAGGGGATAACTATTTGTATGAAATTGTTGTTTTAGTTGAACATAAAGAAGATATAATTAAGTTTATAAATGAGGTTATGACTATTTCTAATGTTATTTCAGTAGAGAGGATAATCAAATAATGAAACTTGTAATTCAAAGATCTAAAAAATCAAGTGTCAGTGTTAATAATAAAATTATTGGTAGTATTGATAATGGATTAGTTGTTTTAGTTGGCTTTACTCATGGTGATACTGTCAAAGATATTGAATATATTATTAGTAAACTGATTAATCTTCGTATTTTTGATGACGAAGATGGTATAATGAATAAATCATTAATTGATATTGGAGCTAGTATTTTAAGTATTTCTCAGTTTACTTTGTATGCCAATACTCTAAAAGGGCGAAGACCAAGTTATACTGATGCCTTAAACCCAAGTGAGGCAGAACTTTTATATAATTTATTTAATGAGAAATTAAAAGAAAATAATATAAACGTAGAAACTGGTTTGTTTGGAGCTGATATGGAAGTAAATATTACTAATGATGGACCTGTTACTATTGTTTTAGAAAGTCTGTGATAATATGATTAAAAACAAACTAGATTTTAAATTAATAAATCTAGCAATTGTGACTTTAATAATTTTTTTAATATACCAAATGAATGAATTTTGGGGAGGATTTTTATCCAAAATATGGACAATTATTATGCCTTTTATAATTGCTTTTATAATGGCTTATACTCTTTATCCAGTTCTTAAATTTTTAGAGAAAAAGGGTGTTCCTAAAGCTCTTAGTATTGTCTTTATTGTATTATTAGTTATTGGTTTATTTTCTTTTGTGGCTATTTTAGTAGTACCAATGCTTACTGAACAATTAAGTAGTTTATTTAATAATATTATTTTGTTTATAAAAGAGTTGTCAATAAAACACGACCTTAATGTTGGTCCCTTACAAGAGAGTTTAACAAGTGGTTTTAATTCTGTTATTCTAGCACTTAGCAATTATGTTTCCGATGGAGCAATTAATATTATTAACCTATCATTTAGTGTTGTTTCTAATATGTTAATTGCACTTTCGGTTTCAATTTATTTCTTAATTGATATGGATAGAATAAGAGACTGGTTTAAAAATTATTTAGGTAAAAAATCACCTCGAACTTATCGCTATTTCATTATTTTAGATAAGGAAATGAAATTATATTTATTAGGCTTTATGAAAGTTGTATTTATAACCTTTTTTATCTATACTGCTGCTTATTATATTATTAATCATCCCAATGCTTTATTGCTTGGTTTATTAGCAGCTCTTGGTAATTTAATTCCTTTCTTTGGAGCGATATCAGTTAATATAATTGCAGGAATTACAGCTGCTGTAAATTTACCATTTCCGGGGCTGTTAATTAAGACACTAGTTGTTATTTTGATAATATCAATCGTTGATACGTATATTATTAATCCTTATGTTTTTAAAAAAAGCAATCGTGTTCATCCAATTGTTGTAATCTTATCAGTTTTTGCTGGGGGCTATTTATTTGGATTTATGGGGATTTTCATTTCACTACCAGCATCAATTATAATTATTACAAGCTATAAATTTTATAAGACTGATATTTACATGAAGATAAGTGATATGAAAGAAACTAAGAAAAAGAAAAATAAAAAAGTAAAGGACGGTAAATAGATGACATTAGATATTACAGGAGAAAATGCTAGAAAATTATTGTATATTGAAGATTTATTTAAAGCCTTAATGGAAAAATATAATTATCAATATATTAAAACACCTACTTTAGAAGATGAACAATCAGTTTTTGATCCAGTTTTAACAATTATAAATAATCGAACAAAAGAAGAATTTAAAATAGAAGAAGAATATATTATTAACTTTTTAGATGAGAAAGTAAGTGGTGAAGATGAAGAAGATATATATTAAAGATTTAAATAATTATTTTAATAAGGAGATTGAGCTCAAGGCATTTGTAGATAATATTAGAGATTTACAATATGTTCAGTTTGTCGTTTTAAGAGATAGTTCTGGAAAGGTTCAATTAACAATTGAAAAAAATGAAGAAAATAAAGAAATGGTTGAGATTATTTCTAATCTAACATTAGAAAGTACTTTAACCATTACTGGAACAGTTTATGAAAATCCAAAAGTAAAATTAAATGGTATGGAAATAATTCCAACTAATATTGTGGTTACAAGTAGGTCGTTAGAAGAGTTGCCGATTGATATCAAGGACAAAGAAAAATCACTTCGTGAAACAAGACTTGATTATCGCTTTTTAGATTTAAGAAGACCAGACAATTATTTGTTTTTTAAGTGTCAAACATTAATTTTACAAGCAATGCGTGAGTATTGGGTGAATAATGGTTATATTGAAATTCAATCACCTAAAATAGCAGCAAGTAACGCTGAATCTGGTGCCGAAGTTTTTAAAATTGATTATTTTGGTGAAGAAGCTTGTCTATCACAGTCACCACAGTTTTATAAACAAATGGCTATGGCAGCAGGATTTAATAATGTATTTGAAATCGCTCCAGCTTTTAGAGCAGAAAATTCTCATACATCGTATCATTCTACTGAAATATTTATGGTAGATGCTGAAATTTCTTGGATAGATTCTGTGGAAGATGTTATGGATATGCAAGAAGCGTGGCTTAAATATTTTTTAAATAAATTAAACAAGAAGTATGGTGAAGAAATAAAGGAAACTTTTAATGTTGAGATTAGTAATACCGATGTTAAGTTTCCGAGAATTACTTTTACGGAAGCTAAAAACATTTTAAAAGATAAATATAATTACGTTGCTGACAAAACAGATGATTTTGAAAGAAAAGAAGAAGAATTATTGTGTGAGCATGCAAAAGAGTTATATAATAGTGATTTTGTTTTCATCACTAAATTCCCTAAGTCATCAAGACCTTTTTATCACAATATAGATAACCAAGGATTTTCTAATAGTTATGATCTATTGTATAAAGGTGTTGAAATAACTACCGGCGCTCAAAGAGAGCATCGAGCTGATGTTTTAGAAAAACAAATAATTGAAAAGGGAATTGCTCCTAAAACGCTTCAATTTTATATCGATTTTTTCAAATACGGTTGTCCTCCACATGGTGGATTTGGATTTGGATTAGCTAGATTAATGATGAAAATATTTGAACTAGATAATATTAGAGAAGCCACTTATTTATATCGTGGTCCAAATAGATTGACGCCATAAAAAAAAATGTTATAATGTAATTATAAATTAAATTGGAGGTTTAAGTAATGAAATTTAATAATTTTAAAATGCTATTTTGCTTAATATTAGGGATAGTTATTGGAATAGGTTCGTTTTATATCATAACAAACAAGGGAATACTTAAAACAGAAAAAAATATTTTTGATGAAGTAAAAGGAGTTAATAAACCTCGGTTGATACCGGGTATGACACCAATTAAATGGGATGAAAATAATAATGAAATAGAAACAACTGAAAATGATTTTGAGTGGTATGATTATAATCAAAAAAAATGGGCGAATGTTAAAACAGCTGATGGTTCATATTGGGTGTGGATACCAAGATATGCTTATAAAATAATAAGTTGTTTTCATAAGTCCGCAGAAGAATGTGAACAAGAAACTGGAAAACAAGCAGGAACAATAGATGTGAAATTTTTAAAAGGAACAACTAATCAAACAACAGATGGAACAGTAATAGAAACAAATGGTTATGAATACGGAGTAAAAGATACAAGTATGCATTATTTTAAACATCCAACTTTTACATTTGGAGAAAATGAAATTGAAGGATTTTGGGTGGCTAAGTTTGAAGCAAGTGTTTCTAACCATAATAGCGCTTGTTATCGCACAAGAACTCCGGAAAATTGTGATAATACTAATTTAAGTCCTAAGATAACCCCTAATGTAAAATCATGGACTGGAATTACATTAGGTAATGCTTTTAAAGTGTCATTAGACATGAAAAATAATCCAGATTATGGATGGAAATCATCTGATTTAGATAGTCATCTGATGAAGAATGTTGAATGGGGTGCAGTAACCTATTTAACACAATCCAAATACGGTAAAAATAATGAAGTTTGGGTAAATCCTAATGAAAATTTTATAACAGGATGTGCTGGCAATACGGTTTCTTCTAAAAAAATAACTAATTGTGATAATCATTACAAAACAAATAATGGAATGCAAGCTTCAACAACTGGAAATATAACTGGAATATATGATATGAGTGGTGGTGGTTCGGAATATGTGGCAGCTTATATTGATAATGGTGAAGAAGTTCGTGAATATCCAGCTACATTAGTAATTGAGGCGGCTTCTAAATATAAGGATATATATAAGTATAGTTATCTTTATAAAAGCTCCCAAATGTATGAGTTAAATAAAAATATGTATGGCGATGCTTTGTATGAAACAAGTTCCAAAGGGAATAGTGATAATGGCCCTGGAGGATGGTATAATGATTTAACATATATGATTAAAGATGGTTACCCATGGTTAGAAAGAGGTGCCCCTTATGGCAATAATAAAACAGCAGGCTTATTTCATTTTTGGGGTTCACCAACTAATAATGAAACCCCATTTGGAATAGAGACGTATTCAACCTTTAGACCTGTTTTAATTAATGCAAACTAAAAATGTATCTTTTTTAATTTATCTTTATATGCTATAATTGTTCGAAAGGTGGGATATAATGGCAGTGAAGAAAAGAAAAGATTATTTGAGTTGGGATGAATATTTTATGGGGGTTGCAAAATTATCGGCAATGCGTAGTAAAGACCCCTCAACACAAGTAGGAGCTTGTATTGTTGGGGCTGATAACCGTATTCTATCAATAGGTTATAATGGTACTCCAAATGGTTTTGATGATGATAATTTTCCATGGAGCAGAGAAGGAAAGCCGCTTGATACAAAATACTTCTATGTTTGTCATGCTGAAATGAATGCAATTTTAAATTTCCGTGGTAACCGTAAGGATATGGAAGGTGCAAAAATATATGTAGATTTGTTTCCTTGTAATGAATGTGCGAAATTAATTATTCAATCAGGAATAAAAGAAGTTATATATTTGTCAGATAAATATGCTGACACTGACTCTGTTAAAGCTTCAAAACAACTGTTTGAAGTTTGTGGTGTTAAATATCGTGTTTTAAAGGAACTCAATAATAAAGAAATAAGTATTAATCTAAACACTTCTTGTTGAATAACAAGAAGTTTTATTATATACTAATACCGGTGGTAAAATGGAAAAATATCGTGAAATAGAAAAAAGCATTATCAAGAAG
>FZPS01000055.1_pt40 | contig 17159 bp, 14 predicted proteins | sample 1817821 | NCBI WGS metagenome assembly FZPS01 (sample SAMEA104158645, study PRJEB21678) | metagenome | place: Germany | collected 2015-04-21
ACTCTTACATCTTTAACATAGTAGGACCTTCTTATAGAATTAAAGATAAACTAAAGCATTCATCTAATAAATCTAAATAAGGAATCTTATATGCACACTTTCTTTCTTTTTTATATTGACATTTACAGAGTGAACTATTACTCAACTATCAATGGGAAAATAACCCTAATATTGATAATGTAAAAGAAGAACTTGCCGATATTATGATTTATTGTTTGTATTTAATGGATTATTACAACTTTGAACTGGAAGAAATGGTTTTATCAAAACTTGAAAAAAACGCCATAAAATACCCACTTAAAGATACCGATGAAACATGATAAACTGTTTAAGAAAAAAGGTGATATATTAATATTAAACACACCTTCTTATGTTGATATGAGCTGGGTCAATCATGATACATCCATCAAAGGTTATTATGAATATGTTTTAATATTCACCCACACGTTAGAAGAAATGGAAAATGCCATCATAAAGGCTATTTCCATTCTTAATGAAGAAGGTGTTTTATACCTTTTATATCCGAAACTTAAAAACAAACTAAACCTAAAAGGTATCCATAGAGACCACATCCTACCATACTTAGAGGTAAGTGAAGAGACGGGTTATTATAAAAACACTTTAATGCGTTTTAACATGATGGCATCCTTTGATGATAATTATACGATATTAGGCATAAAAAAAGACAAATACTATAGAAAGAGGCGGTAATGTGAAAAAACTCAATGTGACAAATGGAGAACATTTTGATGAATATTTTAGAAAAACATACAATGAACCATCTGTTGTTTTTAATGAGGCACTTATAGAGGGTGATTTAAGAGCGGATTATTTTTCAACCCCTTTTATCAATGAACGCGTTAAGGTTCTTAACACGAACTGGGAAGACTATACCGATAAGATCATTGATTTTATCAGTGCGACCAATAAAATTCAAAATTATGATGTCGTTAACCTTTGGTTTGGTGAGGATGTATTTTGCCAAATCAACCAACTCTTTGTCTTATACATGATAGAGGATAAAGGTTATAAAGGCCCTGTTTATTTATATACTCTAGATGCGAAAACACACAGGGAAGTCATTAGAGAAAAAGTCATTTATTTAGGTGATTATAAAAGACTTTATCATGATTTAATGTATGGTAAATACTTTAAATCAGATGATGAGATTTTAAATAAAGCGGTCTCTTTATATAGAGATTATAAAAACCCAAGAGGTACACTTATGAGAGAAGCAGCAAGCATTAAAATGCTTCCCGCTGGTGATCAAATGAAACATATGTTGGTTGTAAGTGAACCATACGGCCTATCAGATATACAAATTGAAAAGATTTTAAAGGATACAGATTAAATTATAGTGAAGCACATTAAAATATCCACGCTTGAAAAACTCAATGGTTTATCGATCCCCATCATTGTCTTTGTGACAAGCATTTTTAGTGTGCTTTCATACATTCACCAAGTCAGTATTGGTAATCCAATAGAACCTATTGGTTATTTACTTGGAGATTTTATCTATTTAACGGTTTCGATGATGGCTTGGTATAAAAGAAATTATGTTGTGGCTGTGGTAACGATTCTTTTTAAACTTTTGTTTAGTGAGGGTAATCAGTTTGTAAGAATGCTTTTAATTGACTTTAACTTAAGTTGGAAAACCCATGAACCATACTTTTACTTCTGGGCATTCTTTATGACATTTTACTTAACCATTTTACTCGCACTTAACATGCGTAAGTTTAGACACAACATATCATTTATGCCCTATAGCAAATTTACAAACCTTGTTGTTACATTCTTATTTGTGACAGTGTTTAAGGGCCCGGAAGTGGCCGTATATACCATTATCCCAGCATTTGTTGCACTGCTTTATATGTATAAGTTAATGCCAGGATTACTGTTTCTCTCTATTTTTATAGACATCCCATTTAAGATGATTAGCCATATGATGGATGAAACACTTACGGTAAGTATTTTTGATGCCTTATACTGGACGATAGGCATCATTATGTTGGTCTATGCATTTTTGGTTATCTTTAGGTATTTTGAAAACCTCATCATCAAACAAAAAGAACAACAAAACAATAACACACAAAACGAAAACGATGATATTATGGAGTTGATATAATGAGATTAATTATTGAAGGTGATTCTATCACATCAGCAGGCAGAAACTATGAAGATAAACATGATCTTGGTTTAGGATACGCAAGTATGATACAAAATGAATTAAAAGATGTAAAAGTGATTAACTTAGGTGTTAGTGGCAATCGAAGCTTTGAACTTTTAGATAGGTTTCATGATACGCTTAACTTAAAGCCAGACATCATCACCATCTTAATAGGTGTTAACGATGTTTGGCATTCTAAAGCGGGCAAGAAAGCCCCTACCACGCCAAAGGATTATCATGATAATATGATAAAGATTCTAGATTTAATCAAAGAAAAAACACCTAATGTAAAGGTGTTCTTACTTGAACCTTTCATTTTAGAAATAGGACATGTAAAAGAGGACTGGATTCCAGATTTAAGGGAAATCCAAGGTATGGTAAAAGATTTATCTCATCAATATAACCATGTTTTCATACCACTTCAAGATACGTTTAATAAAAAGTCAAGCGAAGATGGTATGAGGATGGAAGATTACTTAAAAGATGGCGTACACCCTACACCACTAGGACATAAACTTATCAGTGATACCCTACTAAGTGTATTAAAAAAGTATATTTAATGATTAAAACATCATAAAAAAAGAGAGTCACTCCGTATATTGAGTGACTCTTTTTAAATATTATTTCTTACGTTTTAATAAGACAATAGGAACAGTTACAGCGCCAATTATGACCAACACGAATACAATACTCAGTGTTCTAATAAGCGGAACGCGGTTTGGTTGCGGTTTTTCTTGATCAAATGATGTATAACCGGCAAGCCTGTTCATACGCATTTTAAGGCTTGATTCGCTAGTGCCTTCCGTAAACTCTAATATTAAACTACTGTGTGCACCTAGTTTGATGCCTTGACCTGATTTATACTTTTCTTTTGAAAGAGCGTCCATAAAGCCATGTGATTCACTTTGTGGAAGTTCCAGTTTTAAAGTTTTATCACCAGCATTGTGGATGACTAAAAACTCGTTATCAATATTATAAGCCATCACGTGTCTAAAAGCTTCGTAACCAAATGTAATCGATTTGCTAATCTCAGTGCTTGTTTGTTTTCTAAATTGATCGTTTTCTTTTCTTAATTGAATCAAATCTTTAATATAGTGATAGACTTTTTGATTATCCTGTTTCACAAGTTCATCCCATCTCATTTGATTCACGCTATCTGGGGATTCATAACTGTTGTGATCAAATTTACCATTTGGAAGTGGTTTGCTTCTTAAAAACTCATCACCCGCATGCATGAATACAACACCTTGGCTTGTCATTAAAATGGCGTAAGCTTGCATTACCATTTCATCAATTAAGTGTGTTTGATTGAATAACTCAGTTGTCATGTAGAGTTTATCATGAAGGGTGTTGTTGTCGTGTGCGGTGACGTAGTTAATGGTCTTATAAGGTTCACCATGCCACGCTTTAGAAGAAGATAAGCCATTTAAGTTAAGTCTATCGTGTTCGACACCGCCTAAGATACCATAACGAAGGCGATTTCTAATTGCTGCATCATAATCCCCATTTACAAACCCAGGTGCTTCACTGTTAAAGACGGATCCTTTAACGGCATCTCTAAAGTCATCGTTAAATGCCCCAACAGAGCCCAGTTGATCAAGATTGGCTTTACCAGCTTGAAGGGCACTTGATAGTGGTGAACTACCACCCATCCAAGGTTCACCATAAACCATAATGGTTGGGTCAAGCGCTAAGAGTGCTTCATTGATGTCTATCATGGTTTGTATGTCATGAAGCGCCATAAGGTCAAAACGGAAGCCTGAAATGTTATATTCTTTTGCCCAGTGTAGGACGGAATCTACCATAAACTTACGCATCATCACGCGTTCACTTGCGGTTTCATTACCAGTACCTGATCCATTTGAAAAGGCACCCGTATCTGTTTTCCTATGATAATAACCAGGAATGATTAAATTAAAGTTAGAATCGGCGGATAAGCCTGTGTGGTTATAGACAACGTCCATGTTTAGGCGGAGGTTGTTTTCAGTAAATGCTTTTGTGACTTGTTTGAGTTCGTTTATTCTTGTAAGCCCGTCATAAGGATTGGTAGAGAAAGAACCCTCAGGCGTGTTGAAATGAAGTGGCATATAACCCCAGTTAAAACTGTTATATGTTTGATCGTTTAGTTTGGTTTCATCTACCACACCATAATCATAAAACGGTAGTAACTGAACGTGTGTGACGCCCAAATCAAGGATATGATCAAAACCTGTCTTAACGCCTTGATAAGTGGTGCCTTTTTCAATCAAACCTAAAAACTTACCACGGTGATTGTTATTGCCATTCCAACTTTCATGCATGGTAAGATCTCTAACATGAAGTTCATAGATAATCGCATCCACATTGGATTTAACATTATCTGGACGGCTATTATACATAAAACCTTCAGGGTTAACTTTACTAAAGTCAACAACTAGTCCTCTAATACCATTAATGCCAGTAGAATATGCGTATGGATCAACAACTTCGTTTGTGACTTTGCCATTGGTGACGCTATAGGTATAGTATGTGTTGTGAAGGTTTTGAGGCTCTTCATAATAAAATGTACCATTTACAGATTTTACCATTGGAATCCTTCTAATAGGCTCATCCTTACCACCATAACGCAGTGGCGTACCTGTATCATATAAATTTAGCATTACCGCTGATGAGATCGGTGCCCACAATCTAAAAGTAGTCTTTGAACCTGTTGCATGTGCACCGAGGTCATTTCCTGTATAATGGAATGCACTTTCAAATTCAGCTGAATCATAAATCCCATCAAATAAGATGTCTATTTCACCAACAGATTCATCACTAAAGGTATGTGTGAGTTTGTAAGATGCGTTAAAATCAACACTATCAAGAAGTGTGATAACGCCCCAGTCATTGGTAACTCTTATATCTTTAGGAACCACAGGTATGTTATCTTTTAAAAGTGTTAATTTTGATTCAACAATGTCTTCAGTGGCAAGAAAATAGATTTCATTTGGTTTTCTAAAATAGGCTTGTTTGAATTTAGGACTCTTACTTGGACCATTTGGATCATCAATCGCATACCCAACAGAAGGATCGTTTTCTACCAAATAGATATGCTGAATACCAGCTTCTGATGTTGAAGAGATACTAATGTGTCTGTCTTGGTCAATGTCTTTTGCTGACCAATCGGGTTTTCGCACAATAAAGCCAATTTTTGTAGCACCTTCCAGTGTGCCAGTAAGTTCAATTTTTGAGACAACCCCACCAAAGTTGTAAGCAACATCGGTATCGTCAACCTCAAACGCATAACCTTTTCCTTCTAAGCTTTCTGGTTCATGTTGCCAAACCCATAAATCCCAAGGATCATAGGTATTATCGAATCTAAAATAATGGATGTATACGTGTGTTGTTTTCGTATCAGCAGCTTTAATCATTTTAAAACCAAAGCCACTTATTAAAACAAACAATATTAGAATAAAACGTTTGATGTATTTGTTTTGCATAATCATGCCTCCTCACGATTTCATTATATCACGAATAAATGAGATATAAGATTTAATTGAGGTTAAAATTAAAACGGTTTCATTGTAACGGGTTTCACCTATTTTTTTAATAAGATGAAAACACTTGCATAAAAGCCCTTTCAGTGGTAAAATGTGAATAGTATAACATACACGAAAAGGAGAAGTTACAAATGAAAAAACTATTGATGTCTCTTGCTTTAGTCCTTTTAGGAACAACGCTTTTAACAGCGTGTGGTGGCAAGAAGAAAATTAGTATTTGGGTTGGTGTAGAATCGGTTAAATTCTACGAACAAGAAGTGGCGAAATACAAAGAAGCCTATAAAGAAAAAGAAGGCAAAGATTTGGGTTATCAAATCGCCGTACTTGGTATTGACACCGGAACAGCAGCGGATTCTTTCTTAGGAGACCCAGAAGCTGGTGCTGATATTTTTACAGTAGCACACGATAACCTTGGTAAGCTTATTGCTGGTTCTAGCGCAATCGCACCAATCAAATCAGAAAAGTTACTTGCACAAGTTAATCAAGATAACCCTGATGCATTTTTAAGCGTTATTAAGGGAACGGTTGGTGGAAATGAATATACATTTGGCATTCCATACATCGCTCAGGCACTTGTTCTTTATTATGATAAATCTCTAATTACAGATGAACAAGTCAAAACGTGGGAAGGTATTCAGGCAGCCGCTAAAGCACACAGTGAAACAACAAAAGCTGTCGTTGTAACAGGTGATGACGGATTTAATAACTCATTCTTACTTTTAGCTTTTAATAAAGAAAAAGGCACAACACTTAAATTATATCCTAATGGTGTTGCTGAAGATTCATACGCAACTGGTGATGACACTGTATCAATCATGAAGTGGGGACAAAGATTCTTCACAGATCCAAATGGTGGTTTATTCCCTACAAGTGATGGCTGGGAAGTAACACTTAAAAACGGTAAAGCGCTCGCAGTTATTTCAGGTGCATGGCACTATAGTGGTGCATCAAGCGCACTAGGATCTAAACTCGGTATTGCAACACTTCCAGCATTCACCATTACCGCTGCAGATGCATATGGCACTGTTGAAGCGGGTACAGTTTATCATTCTGGAACATTTGCAGACACTAAAATGTTTGTTATGAAAAAAGGTATGAAAGCTGAAAAACAAGAAGTGGTTGAAGACTTACTTTTATACTTATCAAGCAAAGAAGTTCAAGAACGCTCTTATAAAGAAGCAAACAACCTTCCTGCATACAAAAATGCAGCAGAAGAATTTGAAAGCATGAAAGAAGATACCACAGAAGCACTACTTGCAAGAACACAAATTGAAATGTTTGCGCAAGGTATTGCACAACCATTTGGTGAACAAGCAAGATTTAACACATGGTATTATTCAAAGAATGGTCCAGTTTTAATTAAAGCTATCTTAGAAAATGAAAAAGGACAATATGAAACATTTGAACAAATTAAAGCTCAACTTGAAAAGGTTCAAAAGATCTGGAGAACAGGTTCTCAAGATTAATATTTAAGCATGCAATAACTAGCGGAGTTTATCATACAACTTCGCTAGTTTCCTTTATAATATAGGGAAGGGAGTTATAAAATGGAATATCAAGAAAGACGAAAACCATCTTTTTTTGAAAAGTTTGCTTTAGGCATTGTTGACTTTTTTAAAGCATTTGGGATGTTTTTTGTCAAGCTTTATAAAGCTATAGTTGATGGGTTCATCCGTTTTGGTAAACGTTTCTTAGATGGCTCTATTGGAACGAAGTTATCATACTTTATTATGGGTGCGGGTAATTTCTTCCACAAACGTATACTAAAGGGGATCATTTACTTATCAATCCAAATTGGCTTTTTCGCAATTATGATTTTAAGCCCAGAAGTGAACCACACCCCAATTGGCTTAAAAGCAATCCGTAACTTTGCAACACTTGGAACGATAGAAGGTGATTTGTTCACCAGAACCGATAACTCAATGTTGATGTTACTTTTTGGCGTGGTAACATTTGGTCTTATTTTCATGTACTTATTTGCATATGTCTCTAATACGAAAAGTAGTTATTTAGCAGACACTTTGGTAAGGGAAGGTAAAGTACCACAAACATTTAAGCAAGACCTACATTCATTAATTGATGAGCGTTTCCACATTACAATGATTACACCATCAATTCTAGGGATTGTTGCCTTTACTGCGCTTCCAACAATCTTTATGATTTTCATTGCATTTACCGATTACGATCAAACCATAATCGCAGGACAGCATTTGTTTAACTGGGTAGGGCTTGCCAACTTCCGGGCGATATTTGATGGTAAAAGTGAGATTGCCGTTAGGTTTATTCCAGTTGTTACTTGGACCCTAACCTGGGCAGTTTTTGCAACATTTACCTGTTATATTGGCGGTATTTTAGTCGCGCTACTCATCAATGGTAAAACGATTAAATTAAAGAAATTATGGCGTACGGTCTTTATGTTAACGATTGCGATTCCTCAGTTTATATCACTACTAGCTGTAAGACAGCTCCTTAGTTTAAGTGGACCTATCAACACGCTTCTTGTGAACATGCATATCATCAGTCAACCCATTGAGTTCTTAGGGAATGCTACCAATGGTATTCTACCTAAAGTAATGGTTATTTTAATCAACATTTGGATTGGTATTCCATTTACAATGTTGATGACCTCAGGGATACTAATGAACATCCCTGCAGACCTTTATGAAGCAGCACAGATAGATGGTGCGAATAAGGTACAAATATTCTTTAAAATCACACTACCGTACGTTGTGTTTGTGACAACACCATATTTGATTTCTTCATTTGTTGGTAACATCTCAGCCTTTAACGTTATATTCCTACTCACAGGGGGAGGACCAACCGTCACCGGATTCCAGGCAGGTCATACAGACCTACTCGTTACATGGCTTTACAAACTGACCATTGACTTAGGGGATTACAACCAAGGTGCCGTTGTTTCAATTCTTACATTCTTACTAACAGCAACCGGAACCCTCTTAACATACAGAAGGAGTAAAGCATTTAAAGAGGAGGATACATTCCAATGATGAAAACACAAGAACAACCTAAAAGAATTAAATACGCAAGTATCAGAAGAGGTAAGATACTAGCGAGTGTGTTTGGACATTTGACATTAACGATACTGGCAATCATTTGGATCATTCCAATCCTCTGGATCGTTCTTCAAGCCTTTAGGGTAGAACATAACGACCTCGGCCAGATTACAGGGATTGTAGTGGGACATTATTTTCCTAAAGGTTATGGTTTTGATAACTTTATCAATCTATTTAAAAACCCAATCTTTGAATTTGGACGTTGGTGGCTTAACACACTGTTTGTCGCGGTCTTTACATTCATATTCTCAACACTTTTCACATTAAGTGTTGCTTATGTGATGAGCAAACTTCACTTTAAATCAAGAAAGACATTCATGTCAGCTTCTATGATTCTAGGATTGTTTCCTGGCTTTATGAGTATGATTGCGATATACTACATCTTAAAAGCTGTAGGTCTAACAGGATCGCTATTCGCACTGATTTTAGTATACAGTGCAGGTGCAGGACTAGGGTTTCATGTAGCCAAAGGGTTCTTTGACATTGTGCCAAATGCACTTGTAGAATCTGCAAGGCTTGATGGTTGTACCAATGCAGGCATTTTGTTTAAGATCATTCTACCGCTTTCAAAACCAATTATTGTCTATACCGCACTTACATCATTTTTAGGACCTTGGATGGACTTTATCTTCGCTAAGACGATTATCGGAGAGACCAACCGGAGCAGCTTAACCATTGCCTTTGGATTATATTCAATGATCTATGGTGAACAAGCTAACTCAAACTTGTTTACGCAGTTTGCGGCAGGCTCCATTATTGTTGCACTCCCAATTGTCATCTTATTCCTATCCATGCAAAAATACTATGTTGAAGGTGTCACTGCAGGAAGTGTGAAGGGGTAATGTTTAAAAGACTTACATTAATACTCTTACTATTTTCCTTACTGTTAATCCCGTCTTGCACAAGTAAAAAAGAATATGTGCTTGCAGATAAAATGCTAGAATCTCAAAACATTAAAGACAATTATAGAACCTATTATGAGATTTTTATTGGGGGTTTCAGCGACTCTGATAAAGATGGAATAGGGGATATTAAAGGGATGATAGAGCGATTAGATTATTTAAATGATGGGCAACCAGATAGTGGTAAGAGTTTGGGTGTTACAGGGATTTGGTTAATGCCTATGATGCCATCACCTAGTTATCATAAATATGATGTGATGGACTATAAAGCGGTTGATAAAAAATACGGTACCATGGAAGACTTTGAAACATTTTTAAAAGAGACTGAGAAACGTGGTATCAATGTCATCATTGATTTTGTTATCAACCATACTAGCAGTCGTCACCCTTGGTTTATCGAATTTAAAAAGGCTGTAGCCAATAACGATACTCATAATAAATATTACAACTACTATAGCCTTTATAAAGAAGAGGATAAAACCCCAAATAAAAGGTATTATCCCATCACTAAAGAATATTTCTATGAAGGAAACTTTTCAAGTGAAATGCCTGAATTAAACCTTGATTCACCAGATGTCAGAAATGAGTTAAAAGACATTATGGCCTTTTGGATTTCAAAAGGGGTGGATGGGTTTAGGTTAGATGCGGCAAAGTATCCCTATTTTGATGAACATGAAAAAAATATTCTGTTTTGGAACTGGTTTATGAGTGAAGCACGAAGCCTCAAAGGGGATATTTATGTGGTTGGAGAAGTATGGGACAGTAACGATGTATTAATCCCTTATTATGAATCATTTTCAAACTTTGATTTTGGAATGAGTGGTAATGGGATGGTCACTCAAACCGTTAGGTATATAGAAACAGTAGACCGTTATGTTGACTACTTAATCCGGTATAAAGACCGCGTTAAAGCGGTTAATAAAGATGCCATCTTAACACCTTTTATCAGTAACCATGATATGGATAGGGCAGCTGGGTTCTTACCAATAGACGGTCCAATGTATATCGCATCAAATCTTTATATGCTTACATACGGTACACCTTTTATCTATTATGGAGAGGAGATTGGTATGAAAGGTTCACGTGGAAATACCAATACCGATGCCAATAGAAGGCTTGCGATGTTATGGGGCGATAAAGATACGGTTAGTGATCCTATTGGTTCAACCTATGATGCTAAACTACAAACCAATGGAACCGTCAAAAGTCAGTTAAGCGATAAAAACTCTTTGTATAATCACTACAAAAAACTCATTATGATCAGAGAAGCATATCCTGAAATCGCAAGAGGCGATTACGAAAAACTTGATTTCTCTAGATATCAGACAGTGGGTGGATTCATTTCTAAATATAATGGTAGTGAGGTTGTGGTTTTACACAACACAAGCGATGAAGAAGTTTCACTTGATCTTACAAACTTTAATTTAGATACATACACTTTAATGGTGTATGCTGGCTTTAACAAAGCCAAACAAACAGGATCTAATTTAACAATTGGACCTTACACAAGCGTTATTTTAAAAATAGTTTAACACACTAAAAAAAGTGTTAAAAATATAAAAACTTAAAAATATGGAGGAGAGAAAAAATATGAAAAAGTTTTTAGCATTAGTTGTTGCACTTGTTGCACTATTTGGCCTTGCATCTTGCGGTGGCGGAAAAGACGAAGTTCTTGAAAGCAAAGACAAGGCATATTACACAGTTGGCCAATTTAATGGTTGGGGCGATGGCATCGCAGAAACATATCAAATGGAAGCCATTAAACTTTCAGATGAAAGAATTAAAGACCTTAAAGGTAAACTTAAAGGTGTAGAAGTTCTATACATTAAAGAAGTTGTACTTCCAGCTGAAGATGCAGGTTGGGAAAATACGTTTACCATTGATGGTGAAGAAGTAACTTTTAACGGTAATCAAGCGGTTAAAATTGTAAGAACTGCAAAAGACGACAAAGACTCAATTGACTTCTGGGCACAAGCTAAAGAATCTGGTGCCATCACAAACCTAACACCTGATACGCTTTTCTTACCTAAATACGTTGAAGAAAACGAAGCTGGAGACGGTACTTGGGCAGACAATCCATTTGCAAAAGAAGCAGGTACTTACTATGTTATTTTTGCTGAAAAAGGCAAAGGCGCTTCTGCAGTAAGAATGATGGGTTTAATTAAAAAATAAGCCAAATGAATTAAGACATCGCGATGCGGTGTCTTTTTCATATACTTTATATGAAATGATTTATATTTGTAAAATAGTTTATTATAGCATATAATAAAGTATAAATTAAAACGCTTACAGGAGGGCTTTTATGAAACAATAGAATATGAAGTTCCTTCTTTTAAAGGTCTTCCGGTAGAAGTTCCACCAGAACCCGTTTTATATACCTTAAACTTTAAAGTAAACGCACCAACCAATATAGACTTTGATGTCTATATTTTAGGTGATATGAATAACTGGGGTAATGATACAGACATGTCACCTTGGGAAATCGTATGGAATGAAAGTGGTTATTATGAAATTAACCAAACACTCATCACAAGACAAACCTCAATATCATTTAAGTTTAGCAATATTGGCTGGAGTCATGTTGAATTAGATTCAGAAGGTAACGACATAGAAAATAGAAAACATAATTTAATTGATTCAGTAACCCCTTACGAGTTTACTGTCGTTCAGTGGAAGTGATGAGTTAAGATGAAAAAACTATTTATATTATTATTAATTGTTGCGACAGGCTTCTCATTTTCGTTTATCACAAACGAACCCGGTATAGAAGCCAGTGATGACAACATCACTTTAAAATCAAATTATGATATATACTACCAAATATTTGTAAGAAGTTTTGCGGATTCAAACGCTGATGGGATAGGCGATTTAAATGGGATCACTGAGAGGCTTCCATACCTTAAATATTTAGGTGTTACAGCTATATGGTTAACCCCTATCCACATCACCATGAGTTATCATGGTTATGATGTTTATGATTATAAATCGATAAACCCTGATTACGGAACCATACAGGATTTGGAAAACTTAATTGCTGTTGGTAATGAGATGGGTATCAAGATCATACTTGACATGGTATTCAATCACGTTGTTGATAAACACGCTTGGTGGAAAGATTCAACCAAAAAAGATTATTTTGTCTACAACAATGGTCAGTATGTTGATTTATTCCCTTTCACAAGAGATTTAAACTTTAGAAATGAAGACGTGATCAATGAACTTAAAGATATCTTAGAATTTTATCATGATAAAGGTATTAAGGGTTTTAGAATGGATGCGGTCAAACATTTCTTTGATAAAGGTGGTAAGTATCCAAATTACTCGAGTAATCCTGTTAAAGAAGGTTCAGAAGCATTAAAGAAACTATATGATCATATGAAGGCTATTGATAAGGAGATCTATTTTGTATCAGAGTACTTTGGTGGAGATCATCAAGTGTATGATGATTACTTAATTGGATCAACATCAATGTTCAACTTTGAACTTTCAAACCTTATGAAGTCGGTTGTACATACTAAAAACTCAAGTAACTTTAATGAAAAACTACCGATCATGTATCAAAACTTTAAAAACGTTAATGAATCATTCATTGACGCACCGTTTTTGGGTAATCACGATCTGGATAGACTTGCAAACAGTTTCCCACACCTACATGATCAAAAACTTCTAGCAGGACTTTTAATGACACTACCAGGCAATCCATTTATCTATTATGGTGATGAACTTGGGATGAAAGGTGTAGGCTCTTTAACACCATCTAAAGTACCTGGATATTCATTCATCAATCACATCTCTCAGGTGAGAATCCCTTCACCAGATGTTTATGATGAACCAAGAAGGCTTCCTTTCTTATGGGACATTCAAGACCCAAGCAATACAACATGGTTTCCTGACATGAGCCAAACAAAAGGCGTAGCAAGTGTTTCCAATCAAGTTCACAACAAAAACTCTATTTTCCATTATTATAAAGCATTAATTGAACTTAGAAAGAATAATGAAGCTTTGATGTATGGTAATTCATTTATTCCAATTAACACAGGCGATAATCAAATCATCGCATACAAACGAACATATGGAAGCCAGACGGTAATCATTTACCACAACCTAAGTCAATCACCATATACCATAACAACCAATTCAACACCTTTATTTGGTTCAAAACAAATGGATGGTTATTCTATGTATGTGGGTAGAGAATAGTTTATTATAATAAAAACACAGGCTTTTATTTGCCTGTGTTTTTTTGTGTGATTATTTATTAATTGGGTTGTTTTTTATGCACCATAAGTAGTTTTACCGCTACAATTCCACCTATTATTAAAACGGAAGTTATTATGACGATATAAATCCAAGCGCTGTTTGTTTTTGGTGTTTCGATAACCTCTACCGGCCTATCAAATTTAATGCCGTAAATACTTGAATAATCGATGCCTTGATGGCCTGGTGAATATAAAATGTTTGGATGATTCTCAATTGCGATGTATGTTGCGTATGCAGGAATACTGATATTATTGCCTTGTTTGATTTCCCCAACACCATAGATGTTTGAATTTGCGCCATCTGATAAGATGTAATAGTCTTTGTTGAATGTATAGTTTGCTGGACTTGATGAAGTGTGGATTAAAATCATCTCAGGTCCACCTGAAAGTCCCTTAATCTTATACATAAACGTTTTATCATCCGCATGATGCATTTCAAACCTGTAATCAATCTCATCTTTACTAGACATTCTTAGATGGTCAAACTCGCGTCTTATGGTGATTAAGTGTTTATAGTAGTTAAAGAGGTTCTCATGTTTTATTTTATCTTGGTAATTAAACTGGTTCACCTCTTCAGGAAGGTTATAGGAGTTATCGGATAAGCCATTAGAATCCACTCTATTATCATCAGAGTAAATGACCCAATCAGGCACTTTCTTAGAAAGCATCATTTCAGTACCACCTTGAATAAACGGTATGCCTTGTGATGTAAAGACAAGTCCATTTGCTTGCCTGCTTAATCTTTCTAAAGATGCTGCATCTTTAACATTGTAAAATCTGAAGTATTCATCTCTTAGGGTTGAGTTATCATGTGCGGTGACATAGTTAATCAGTCTATAAGGCTCTTTATGAGCGCTCATATAGTCATTTAGTTTTTCGCTTGCGCCTGTAAGTGCGTATTTAACACTAGAAGAAATCTCTCCGTTTGTCTCACCAACGCTGTATTTTTTGAATGCTTCACGAGATCTATCGTTAAAGGATGCGACTTGTGTCATCTGATACATGTTTGCGGTAACGGCTTGTTTATGATGCGGGAGTTGTGGCTGAGCTGCCCACCATGGTTCACCATATATAATAATGGTTGGATCTACCTTGTTAACGGCTTTTCTAATTTCATTCATTGTTTCAACATCATGAAGACCCATTAAATCAAAACGGAAGCCTGAAATGTTGTATTCTTTAACCCGAAAAAATATAGAGTCGATCATATATTTTCTATACATAAACCGTTCGCTTGCTGTTTCATTGCCTGTACCAGACCCATTACTGTATGCACCAGTTGAATCGATACGGTAGAAGTAGTCAGGTGCTTGAATTTGGAAGTGTGAACCTTCTGTTTGGTAGGTGTGGTTATAAACAACATCTAAAACCACCCTTAGCCCTTTTTCATGCATTGCCATGATAAGCTCTTTAAACTCACCTACTTTAACACTGCCATCAAATGGGTTTTTAGAATAAGCTCCTTCAAGAACGTTAAAGTTTTTGGTCATATAACCCCAGTTATACCCGTTTTGTTTCATATATGCTTCATCTTTAAGTCTTGTCTCATCTGTTGTGTCACTATCATGAACGGGTAGTAAGTGTACAGCGTTAATGCCGAGTTCCACTAAGTGGTCTAGTCCGGTTTTAACGGTTTTATTACCGGATGTATACTTTGTATTTGATACGGTAAGTCCTAAGAAGGTACCGACTAACTCTTTTGGACCACCCCATAATTCATGGGTGGTTAAATCTTTTATGTGTGTTTCATATAAGATATAGTCAGTGATATGTTTAATGGTATCTGGGCGTTTATCATAGACCCATCCTTTTGGGTTTAACCGGCTAAAATCAACAATCATACCGCCGTTCTCCATTTGCCCCTGATGATTTTGCGTAAGGGTCAATAAAGCGTTCTTTAATGCCGTTTGATTCAGATTCTATCACATAATATTTTCCGTGATTATCACCTTCTAAAATGCCTTCAAAGACACCTTTATCGGTATGGTTAAGCGGAATGACTTTAGCGGTAAAAGGTTCTGGTTTTTTATTGCCGTTAAGATCGTATTGTGGGTGTGATTGATTGTAGATAAGCACACTCATCTTTTCTGCGTTGGGACTCCATACTTTAAAGGTTGTTTTGTCTTTTTCATAAATTGCCCCAAGCTCTCCATCATAATGGAAAGCATCAGAAAACAAATCAGTGTCGTATAGTCTTCTTAAACTCACTTTTGATTTTTGTGTGATGTCACTAAATGTGACTTCTAAGAAGTAGTGTTTTGAAATGTCTATATTAATAGATGATTCCACCAAGTTAACGATAAAGTTCTTATCATCTGAAGTACCTTCATGTATGACATTATCACCTTCATATAGTTTATAACTTTCAGGAACCTCACTTACAGAGACATCAACGTTTCTTTCTAAGGTAAAATCGGCACTAAAGATGACATTATTGATAACGGCATCTTCAAGAGCGTAGTAGATGGTTGGGTCTGTCTGTACAAAATACGCATGCATGATGCCATCTTTAACATGGTCTTTAAAATCAATGAATCTATCGTCACCGGGTTCTTGTTTAACACCGCTCCATCCAGTGCCATCCTTAATGATAATACCCATTAAAGTAACACCTTTAAACTCAGGTATGGTTAAATCCACCTCAAGCAGTAACCACCCTTCCATCAAAGGATCTGTATCTTCAACAAAAGCGAGGTCTTGTTTCAAACCTTCATTAGGGTTAGGTTCACTCTGCCAAAGCCAGGCATAGTGTGTTTTACTGCCACCACCATCATAGCGGTAGTAGTGAATCATTAATTTTTCTGCATCACCACTTGCGCCATAAAGTGTGCTGGTGAGAATGAGTGATGAGAAAATTAAAATAATAATGGTTAATATTCTTTTCATTTTAAGACCCCTTTTCTAACTTAACATTGTGATTGGTATTTTGATCTGTTCCTGTAAGAATGATTTCTTTATTATGATTGATAGGTATTTGTATAAATGATACTATAAGATGTATATAAAGTGTGCAGTTAAGAATCCCAACTTAACAACACTTAATACATCTTTTTTTGTTATAATGGTCCTTGTGTATCAAAAGGAGAGGATGATTATAATGACAAAAGCAATATTAGAGAAAATAACAAAAATAGAAGACTTACTGTACTTTAGTAAAGCTTATAAGGAAGGATTGATTAAAATAAATATATCAAAGTTAGCTAGAGAATTAAGCAAAGATTTTAAAACGGTAAAAA
>FZPS01000059.1_pt510 | contig 17150 bp, 13 predicted proteins | sample 1817821 | NCBI WGS metagenome assembly FZPS01 (sample SAMEA104158645, study PRJEB21678) | metagenome | place: Germany | collected 2015-04-21
TTTAATGCCCTGTCATCACTATACCCTCCGCAAAGTGAAGGCCACAATGAATTTATCCAGATGATGCAATCGGTATCTTCCAGTTTGTTCTTTATGTGTTGAAGTTTCTCCTTATCCTCCTGTTCAAAGACGATCTCATAATAAGGATACCGGGCATCCAGCAATGAATCAAGAGAGGCAAGGGTTGTCTCCTCTTTAACTTTGATTACCGGCATAAAGATCATCCGATCCAAGGACTCCCCATGAAGTGCTCGCAGTTCATCATAAGGTTTATCGGATTTGATGATGGTCTGTTCTACCGTTTCGGTCTTTTCCAGAAGCGGATAAACCTCCTCGAAGTACTCATCGGCCTTATCCAGATTAATCATTATCCGGCCTTTAGCCACCAACAGCGCTTCTTCGAGAGTAGGCACTTTGAACTCAGAGGTCCGACCCAATCCGTTACGTAACCTCAGCTCTTGGATCTCTTTCAACGTAAATTCACTAACCAGGCCTTTGCCATTGGTGGTACGGTTCACCGTCTTGTCGTGCATCAAAATCAGATGCCCGTCTTGGGTCCGAGAGACATCGAGCTCTACAATATCAACACCCATAGCAATACAGCTCTCGATACCTTCCAGAGAATTATCGGCATAGTTACGCCAATCTCCGCGATGTGAGGCAACCAAAACTTTTGTCGTATTAACTGAAACTTCTGCTTCTTGCTGCGTAGGCTGAGAACAAGAAGAAAAGAAGAAGAGAGAAATTATTAGTACATAAAATAATCTATTCATTATTCCTATTTTTTTAATTTAAAACCCCATCTTTCCAAACTAATTTTTCACCCCAAAAAGGCATTATCGAATTTTCACAATTTAATTTAGATGCACGATCTAAGCCTAACTGCATAGACCAACGCGACTCTTCCACACCCGCATGTGCCAATTCCAGAATATGAGAGAGAAGAGAATAATCAGGTGTAACAACCGATCCTAAAACATTATTCTCAGCTAATGCATTAGGGGCATATCGCGGAATGAACACATTAATAGGCTCAGTAACAGTATATTGTGATATTTTGTAATTAGAATCACCAACATGCATTAACACTAAATGTCCTCCGTCCTCCCCACAATTTATTTGATAGGTTGTCACAAAATTGGTAAGAGTTGAATTATGATCAGTAATATTTGTTGTAATCTTAAAATTCCCAATGACATAGGTAGTTGGCGTCGTTGAGGTATACTTGTAATTCTCGCTTAGATTTAAGTAATTCGACAATACCGGTTTATCTTCTTCCAACATAAGCTGTATTAACTTACTATCATAATGATCTGAATGATTATGTGTTACACATAGAAAATCGAGATAAGGAGCAAATTTATCTGCGTAACGATGGGAAATATCAATACCAAAACAGCCGGAAGGTGTCTTAATAATATATCCCATATTATAAAGCAACCAAATAACCGATGTTCCATTCTCTACCTCTGTCTCTTGAACTTCGGACAACACCTTATCAAAAGACAAACGATAAAAGTTAAGCATAGGGTCAAATTGCTCAATCATTTCGCATGCTTGTTCAGAGCTACCCAAATAATTTTTAAAATAGCTAGCAGAACAGGTATCGGCATATTCTTGAATACGATCAAAAGTTTTTATGCGTAACCCATTCACATCAAAGGGAGAAGTACTCCATAAGTTTTCCGCTACTTCTTTTGAATCGTTGGTTTGTAAATTCCCACCGGTTGAAGGTTTGGAATCATCTTTATCTTCATCACAGGCCCAAACAGAAAGTGATGAGATAAAGATCAGAACCAATATATACATATAATTTCTTTTCATAATAAGATTTATTTTTCAAACGAAGAGATAAATCTCTCCGTTTGAATCTTAGTTATTTTCTATTTGTACCATAAATATTTCCTCCACGAACACTCCAGGAAGAGAGTTCAGGACCTCCTCCAATAGGGAGAGCCAGCAATGAACCTTTATTTCCTGCCCCGATGGTTCCTACATACAGACGTTTATCAGGTCCTACGGTTGCACCTGCCATGAATTGGTCTTGACTTTCATAGGTGAAGGTTATTTCGCCAGAAGTTCCACTCAGTCCATAAACAACATATACACCTTCTGAATTATTTTTTTGAGTTGCACAATAAACGGTTCCATCATCATCTAAAGCAAGGCCACAATACGTAAGTGCAACCCCTAAATTCTTATCCCACTTTAAGGATCCATTAGAGCTGATTGCATATACTTTCTTACCTCCCTTATCATTAAAATAAATTGTTCCATCTGAACCCACAATGGGCAAGTATGCATCTCCTCCTCCAACATTAGCGTAAGTCCACTTAACCATACCATTTTCCATGTCAACAGCTATAAGTCCTGCACCTGATTTTTGCGTTGCATAAAGAGTAGACCCACCTGCATCTAAGGCAAAAGCTCCACGCTCAGTAACATTTATCTTATTTTTGGTTTCCCATTGCCTCTTTCCGGACTCATTGAACTTATAAATTGCCGTACTAGTCCCCACATATACATTATTTAATGCATCTACAGCTACGGCACTTGAAGTTCCATTAACTGATTCCTTCCATTTCACATCTCCTGTAGCACTATCAATAGCATATAACGTACCCGCATTAGTAGCACAGTATAAAACTCCGGTAGCAGACAAAGCAGGGAATGCTCCTATCGTTTTATCAACATCACAAGTCCATTTAGAAGAACCATCTTCCGGATTAATTGCATATACTTTATTATCTGTACCACATTGATATATAACACCATCTGCTCCAACCAAAGCACCCCCGCCATAGGTAACGCTATTAATTTGGCACACCCATTTTACAGTACCTTTAGAAACATCAACAGCAAATAAATGACCATTAGGTGTTGAAGTTGGAATATATGCAGTCTTACCATCAGGAGAAAAAACCGGATTGGACACTTTAACATTGCCATAGAGATTCCCGGATTCAAGGAGCATTGAAGACCACAAATAATCAGAAACCTCCATCTCTACCGTTCCACTTTCTGATGTCTTATCTTCATAGGTGATTGTTACTTTAACCGTATAAGTTCCTGTTGCAGCATATGAGTGTATCGGTTCCTTTTCATGAGATGTCTCACCATCACCGAAATCCCAATTTACTGACCGTATGGTACCCATTGTAAAATACATATCATTATACATAAAGGTGCAAGATTCATTCAATGTCAGTGCATTACTAGATACAAGAATAGGATATACCTGTCCGGGTGTAGCCTTCGCAAAGACTGCATCAGAGGTACCATTAGAATAGACACAAATCAAAGAAAACTCATACTCAGTATCGTTTGTTAATCCCGAGATCTCATACGACTCTTTGTCTTTAGGTATAATTATAGGATCTTCAAAGGAGGATATTAATAATTTATATTCTTGAAGATTTTCACTATTCGGTTTGGTCCATTTCAATCTTATCTTCTGATCTCCTGCAGCTGCAATTAAATTCGTTGCCGGAATTCGGGTTGATGTAGGTTTTGCTTCCACTGAAATTTTACCACCTCTTTTATTCCCTTTATAAATAGGCTGTACCGAGAAAGTATAAGCCTCCCCGTTTACAAGATCTTTAATTATTGCCGTTTTTACCTCTTCTTCAACAATCCTATCACCTCCACTAACAGACAAAGAACTTGCTGTCCATGATAGATAATATCCAATAGGCTTAGCTTCTTCCATTGGCTCCCATTCTAGTGTTACCTCTTCATCTCCCGAGACTACTTTTAACGAGGAGGCCTCCATTGTATCAAAATTCGCCCCCGGTATATTATCCTCATCACATGCTGCAAATAAAAATGGTATTGCAGCCAATAAACTGTATACTATATATTTTCTCATTTTCATCGGACTTTAATTAATTATAACCCGGATTTTGCCATACCAGATTGGAATTGTTTACTCGCTCGATAACTGATTTTGGAATTGGGAATAATAATTGATTATCAGTTATTATGTGTCCTACCTCAGCCATAACCTCCTTAGCATATCCCATTCTCACTAAATCGAACCAACGATGTCCTTCAAAAGGGAATTCTTGTTGGCGTTCTATGAGTATAGCTTTACGAAAAGCATCTTTATTTGGCAGAGTTGAAATATCTATGGGTTGCAATCCGGCACGGGTATGAACCTCGTTTAAGGCTTTTAGAGCCGGAGAATTTTGAGAATTGCTATAAGCTACTTCATTCAAAGCCTCGGCATACATTAGTAAAACATCTGCATAACGAATTAATATCTGATCATTGCCGACTGTGTTGGTACTAGCATTCTTTGTATCATAAAATTTCTTTAATACATATTGATTTTTCTCAACCTGCTCATAACTTATTAAGTTCTTCCGTTTATCATCAGGATCGGTATAAGCAGCTAATAACTGAGGAGAAGGGTTTTCAGCATTAGTTGGATTGCTGATAGCAAACCAATAACCATGGCCTTCACCTACTATGTTTTTATTGAAACGTATAGCAAATATAACTTCACTATTCATCTTATTATCCACCTTGAAAACATCTCCCGGATTTTCTTGCAAGGCATATTTTCCAATGACTTGAGCTAACACGTCACTTGCCTCCTTAGGTTTATTAAAAGTTAAATAAACTTTCCCCAACAAAGATTGAGCGGCACCTAAGGTTACACGCCCCATATCATCCCCTTTATATGTAGTAGGTAACATCTGTTCTTCTATGATCTGCTCTAAATCACCCGCAATAAGATCATACATTTCTTCTTCAGAGCTTCTTCCGATTTTCAGAGCCTCTCCTACCGAAACAACGGTACGAGTGATGGGTACTCCCCCCCAGATACGATACATATTGAAATAGGTATAAGCTCTGATAAATAGAACTTCAGCTTTGTATTGTTTTTTTAGTTTATCATCAAAATTAGCTGCATCTATTTGGTCTAGTACTAAATTACATCTATATACCCCGTTATTGAAGTTTGCCCAATATTTATCCAAGAGTCCATTTGCGGCTGTTTCTTTGAATTGGTCAATATCATATCTATCTTGAGTACCTGTTGTTGGTGCCGATAAAAGCATATTATCACTTCGGTATTCGCAACATTCAGTATAAAATGCTACTTGTTCCGAAGTCTGCAATTTTGCATAGCAGCCAATAACTGCAATGTTAAAATCATCTGCTGTTTTATAGATTTTATCTTTTGGCACTTTATCACTGGGTTCTAAGTCAAAAAAACCATCAGAACACGCATTAGTAAAGAACAGAACCAAAAGAATAACTAAGAAATTATATTTTTTCATGATTCGTCTGTTTAAAATTTAAAAGGTTAGGTTTATCCCAAAAGTATATACCCTGGCTAATGGATAAGTTCCATAATCTTCACCCGGTGTTAAAGCACTGTCCGGTCTACGGTTAACTTCCGGATTATAACCCGAATAATTTGTTGAAGTCCATAAATTCTGGCCGGATGCGTATACCCTTAATTTATCAATACCCCAACGACGAGTTAATGAAGTGGGCAAGGTATATCCAAGAGTAAGGTTCTGTAAGCGGAAATAAGAACCATCTTCAATATGCCATGTCGATGTGCGTCCGTTATTCCCTCTGGTCTTACGGTTGGCACGATTGACTTTGCCATTACCGGGATTTTCTTCACTTCTCCAACGATCTAATGCCACGGTTGTGCCATTCACGTTACCTTCCATATTATCAATATAGCGACGATTCAAGTTCAAAATCTCATTGCCATAAACTCCTTGAAAATTAACACTCAAATCAAAATCCCTATAATTAATCGTTCCACTAAACCCATAGGTGAAATCAGGCATATAATTACCTACTACGGTACGGTCTTTATCCACATCCAATACACCATCACCATCCACATCCACAAAGCGGAAATCTCCTACTTCAGTGTCTTCAAAATGTGGGTATTGTTTCAATTGGTCTTCATTCTCAAATATCCCATCTTGTACCAACAAATAGTATGAACCAATGGGGTTTCCAACTTCTGTTATATAGTATGCATGGCCAACTCCTCCTGTGGAAATTATAGGTGCGTTACCCGGACCTAAGGCCTTGACCTCGTTAGTGTTTTTGGCATAATTAGCCATGAAAGTATAGCTTAAATCTTTAGTTATCTTTTTTTGTGAGGATAACTGTATTTCCCAACCCCGATTATTTACTTTTCCAACATTCATCCGAGCCGAAGTGTATCCTGTTAATTGTGGAACCGGAACATTTAATAACATATCGGTTGTATTACTATAATAGTATTCTACAGACAGACCGATTAAACCTTGCCAGGCTTGAATATCCAATCCCACATTTATCATCGAAGTCTTTTCCCAAGTCAAATCATTATTCTCTATTTTATCCGGCTTATAACCAGAAATTAAACTTCCATCTCCTGTTCCCAGAATATAATCATCCGATCCCATAGTTGATAGATGTTCGTAATTCCCAATTTGAAAATTTCCGGTAGTTCCATAACTGGCTCGTAATTTTAAATCGTCGATGAAACGAAGAGCCTTAGCTTCTTTAAAGAAAGTTTCATCACTGATACGCCAAGCAGCTGAAGCAGAGGGGAAATACCCCCAACGATTATTTTTACCAAAACGAGAGGATCCATCTGCACGAATTGCAGCTGATGCCATATATCGTCCCATATAACTATACTGAACACGAGCCAGATAAGAAGCCAATGACCATTGAGTTTTTTCAGAGGAGCCTTTACTGACAGTTCCACCGGTTATAGTCTGTATATAGTCATTCGGATAATCTGTAGCCTCTACATAGTTGCCTTTTTTAGTTTCTTTTTGAGCAGACTGAACTAAAACAGCACTGATATTGTGCTTTTCTGCTAAAGTTGTATTATAGCTTATTTGATTCTCTATAAGCCAGTTGAAATAGAAAGACGAAGAACTGACTCCAACAGGATTCGATTTGGAATCATAATATGAATAACCCAATAGGGGGAGTTCTGAGGATCTATATTTATCATTATGGGCTCCATAATAATCTCCACCAAGCGATAATCTATAAGTCAGCCCTTTCAGTAATTCATATTCTCCATAGATCTTTCCAACGAGAGCATAACGGTCAACTACATCCGATTGAAGTTTAGCTAAGGCTACCGGGTTAAGCACCTCATTGTGTTGATAATCATTGCCAATACGCCAGTATCCATTACCCTGATAATTATAACTACCATCCGGATTATGCACAGGCCATACCGGAGGCATCGCCAATGCCGATTGTACAACTCCTCCTGATCCGTAAGGTCCCGAAGCATTCACTCGATTAGATTTCGAATAAGAAGGGGAGAAGTTTACGCCAAAGCGGAATTTATCATATTTTCCGTCCAAATTTAGACGAAGATTATATTTCTCAAAGTCAGATTCTATAATGAGTCCCTCTTGCTTGTAGTAATTTCCAGACACAAAATAGCCTACATTCTTTCCTCTTCCCGATAAAGAAATGTTATGGCTAGTTGTAGGTGCTGTACGAAATATCTCATCTTGCCAATCGGTATCAACTAGACCTTGTTCACCCGTTAAATAGGGATATAACTCAGGAGGTATACGATGATAAGATTGCGGGCGGATCCCATTCGGATCGTTAACAGAACCAGTGGGGACATCATGCAGATAAGCGTTATTATGACCATCTCTTGCAACTTCAGCAAACTGATAGGCATTCATCATAGGTAGTGTCTTTGAAACGGTTTGAAAACCAAAATAGCCGTCATATTTAACAGTTAGTTTTTCTGATTTTCCCTGTTTTGTCGTAATTAAAATCACTCCATTAGATCCCCGGCTTCCATAGATAGCTGCCGACGAGGCATCTTTAAGAACTTCTATAGACTCGATATCGTTGCTATTTAGACTTTCAAAACCTCTTTCCATAGGCATTCCGTCCACTATATATAAAGGATCGTTTCCTGCAGTAGCCGAGCTCACACCACGAACACGAATACTAACGGATCCTTCCGGGTCTCCACTGGTTTGTGATACTTGTACTCCAGGCATCTTACCCACCAACGCTTGACGAAAGTCCGTTACCGGAAGATCAGCAATATCTTCAGCCTTTAATTGAGATATGGCAGTAGATACATCTCTTTTATTTTGCACTCCATAACCCACAACAACCACTTCTTCTAATACCTGGGCATCCTCTTTCAGGATTATATCTAATGAGGTTTTATCTCTCAGTTTTACCTCTTCAGGGATATAGCCAATATAAGAGATCAATAAGGTTGAACCGATTGGTGCTTCTATTGAAAAATTTCCATCCATATCAGTGATTGTACCAATAGACGCATTATCTTTTAAAGATATGCTTGCCCCAATGATAGATTCTCCTTTATCATCTAGTATAACCCCTGTATATTTCTTTTTTTGCATTTGCCGGATCGTTTTCTTAGCCCCTTTTTCTCCACGTTTCGGGTAAATAGTTATCATTTTATTCTCTATTGAAAAATCTAATGACTCATCTAATATGGCAGACATTACTTCCTCAACCGGAGTCTTCTCAAAGGTTGCCGTAACTGTCTTTTCTTCATTTACCTCACCTTTCTCATAAATAATGGAGAATCCCGTTTGTAACTCAACCTCTTTTAAAACTGTTTTTAAGGGTATATTAGTAAAAACTTTACTCACGGATTGACCATAAGAAGAAACACTCAATAATAATCCAAATACAAGGAATAAAATAGGTTTCTTACAATACTTAACTTTCATAATTCATAGTTTTAGTTTTTAATTTTAATAAGATTAATTACTTGATTGTGATATATATATCCTGTTCTTTATATTCTATTTCCATAGGGGTGACTAAAGCTAATCCTTGTAGGATTTCTTGTAATGATTCATCGTTTTTAATGGCTATTTTCAAAAATCTTGGCTTCTCTGAATGGTCCTCTAAATGTATCTTAACATTGTATTGCCTGGAAAGTCTATTCAGTAACTCGCCTAAGGCTATTGAATCATATTCTATTTTATTCTCAATCCACGATTTATACTGTTCAGGATTAACTTGTGCCCTAGAAATTTGATTTGTCTGTACATCTAACTCCAACGACTCTCCCGGAGCTAAAACTAAGACGGATTCCTCATGAATGATTTCAACCTTTCCCTCCATTAAAGTGGTTGTTATTTTCATATCATCGGCATAAGAGGATACATTGAACCGGGTACCCTTAACCACGACATCATAATCGTTGGTTTTTACGACAAAAGGCACATCCTCATTTCTTTTGACTTCAAAGTAAGCTTCACCATCTAATACAATATTACGGTCTGAATTGCCAAACAATGAATTATAACTTATCTGGGAGGCACTATTAAGCCAAACAACTGTACCATCGGGTAAAGTTACCCGACTCTTTTCTCCACCTGGAGTTTCTACAATAAATACGCTTTCATTAAAAACAGGATTTGTGACTCTATCTATAAGAAGTGTAAATACCATAGTTATAGCCACCATTGCTGCTACAACGGCTATTTTTCTGTATAAGGGAATTCTTTTAGTCTTAGGAGTAAAAATAGGAGTGATCGCTTTACGCGTTTCTATTTTGGTTTGCAAAGAATCCCACTCTATGTTTAGATAATCATCTTTATCTAGCTTAAGCATCCAATTCTTTTCCCAACTCCTGAATAATTCATTATTTTCTTCACTTTGAGAAATGAAGTCAAACAAAACTGATTCATCTTCTAAAGAAATTCTCCCTTCGAAATAAGAAATAGCTAATTGCTGTATTTTTTCTCTTTCCATAAATTTCGGTTTCTATATGATATGACAACTGAAAATGATTTTACCCAACCCCTATAAGCAAAAAAAAAGGCAAAAGTTTTTTCTTTTGCCTTTTTCGATAGTAAAAAAATGATTTATAGATTTTTTTCTATGAGCCATAGAATAACAATAACAAAGATATCCACAGGATATTTATTTTTAAAGTGATCTTCAAAACTTTGTAAAGCCTTTGAAATATGCTTTTCAACTGCTGTAGTTGAAATTTGAAGTTTTTCTGCAATTTCACGATTTTTCAATCCATCAAAACGACTCATTAAGAAAACTTCTTTACGCCTTGCGGGTAATTGCTCTATAACATAATTTATTTCTTTCTGTAATTCTTCATACAGTAAAGGTAATTCTGTGTCGCAAAGAAAATCAGAATGATATAATCGTTCTTGCCCTCTGATATTTGCTAGATATTCTATTTCGTATTTATTTACAACGTTTCTGTGCTTTAAATAATTAAGACAGCTATTTCTAACCATAGCAAATAATAGGGATTGAACTGAAAGGACTTCAAGAGACTCGTGCTTCTCCCATAACTTAATAAAACACTCCTGAATAATATCTTTTACGGTTTCCATATCAAAAACAAATCGGGACGCATATCCCTGAAGTCGAGGGAAATAAACCTTAAACAAAAACTCTAAAGCCTCATCATTCCCTTTCTTTAATTCATTCAAAAGAATAGTTTCATCTGAAAAACTGTTGTTACCCACTATCTTGTATTTTATAGAATAAACAAACCCTTGCTAAAATCAAAGATAAATATTTATCTCTTAAATTCAGTTAAATACCCTGTTTTATATTACTCTAAATACCCTGTTCAATCCGTCCCAGATCGACACCTTGTTTGTCCCAGACCTAGCTGGATTATAACCCAGACCTTGGGGTGCTCGCTCAGGGACCGCCTATTTTTATTATAAACACTTAAATTTCATTAAGGAGAAAGACATTCCTTATTCCTACTAAAACTTGAGATAAGGAAATTAAAGAGATTGAAAGAACCTTGTACTTCCGTTCTTTTGCACAAGAGTATAAATTGATACCAACTACACTGTAAAGCGAATACGTATTTCTTTCATAAAAAAAGAGAATGTTTCATGAAACATTCTCTTTTTACTCTAATACAGTTCTTTCTTTATTCCCACTCAATGGTTGCAGGTGGTTTAGAACTGATATCATAGGTAACACGGTTCACTCCGTCCACCTTATTTATTATATCATTCGAAATTTGCTCTAAGAACTCATAAGGAAGCTTTGTCCAAGTAGCTGTCATAGCATCAACCGAATTCACGGCACGCAACGCAACGGCTCTCTCGTAAGTGCGTTCATCTTTAGAAACCCCTACTGCTTGTACCGGTAACAGAATGACTCCTGCCTGCCACACTTTATCATACAATCCCCAATCTCTTAATCCCTGGATAAAAATATGATCAGTCTCTTGAAGGACCCGGACTTTTTCGGGCGTGATGTCTCCTAAAATTCGGACACCTAAACCGGGACCGGGAAATGGATGTCTTGATATTAAATGATTCGCCATGCCTAAAGCTTTTCCAACCTTTCTTACTTCATCTTTAAATAAAAGACGTAAGGGTTCACAAAGCTTTAGATTCATTTTTTCAGGTAAGCCCCCCACATTATGATGACTTTTTATTACTTTTCCGGTAACTGATAAAGACTCTATCACATCCGGATATATGGTACCCTGAGCCAACCATTTGACATCCTTGATTTTATGTGCTTCTTCGTCGAAAACCTCAATGAAGTCTCTTCCTATGATTTTCCGTTTTTCTTCAGGATCGGTTACTCCGGCAAGATCGGCATAAAATTTTTCACGGGCATCTACTCCAATGACATTCAGGTTCAATTCTTCATAATCCCGCAAAACGTCGGTAAACTCATTTTTACGCAACAAGCCATGATTCACAAAAACACAAATCAAATTCCGCCCTATAGCTTTGTTCAGCAGAACGGCAGTAACTGAAGAATCTACACCTCCACTCAATGCCAACACAACCTTATCATCCTGCAGTTGCTCCCTAAGTTCAGTAACGGTATGCTCAATGAACGATTCAGGAGACCAGGTTTGTTTACAACCACAGAGATCAACCAAGAAATGCTTTAAAATAACATTACCTTCCTCAAATTCCGGAGCGACAGGGTCGAAACTGATTCCCCACACCTTATCTTCAAGACTTTCATATGCCACAGGAAGTCCCTTATAACTTGCCAAAACATTAAATTCGGAAGGTATTTCTTTTATTTGATCTACCCCACTTAACGTCACCCTAAGTGAATCCTTCAAATCTTGAAATAAAGAATTCTTATTTTGTATCGCAAGAGTAACCCTATCGTCATGAGATGAAGCCTCAAGAGTTGCTCCTTTTTCTTGTGCTAAAAGATGGGCACCATACTCTATCGCCAATATTGGATATTTACCATAGAAGTCAGAAACATCTGTGGTAAAAGCTTGAGAATCTGATACAGACAAAGGACTGCCGGACAATATAACTCCTTTTATTGTTTCATCGTCTTTTGGAAATTTATTATAAGCTACGATTTCACAATAAACATCGAGTTCACGAATTCTTCGACCCAATAGCTGTGTATCTGTTGACCCGAAATCTAGAATGAGAATTTTCTCTTGCACAGGTTTATATTTTTATATGAATAAAAGTTACTTCTTTTCCTTTAACAGATCTCTAATCTCCCCAAGTAGAACCTCTTCTTTTGAAGGAGCCGGGGGAGCCTTGGGAGCTTCTTCCTCTTTAGTCTTAAATTTATTGATGAGCTTAATGAAAAGAAAAATAGAAAAAGCGATGATTAGAAAATCAAAAACATTTTGTAAAAAATTGCCATAATTCAAAGTAACTGCTGCAATCGCTTCGGCCCCATCTTCAATTACAGCAGGCTTCATCACCCACTCCAGGTCTGTAAATTTCACACCCCCAACCAACAGTCCAATGGGAGGCATTATTACATCTGAAACCAAAGAAGATACAATTTTCCCAAAAGCACCTCCAATAACCACACCGACCGCCATATCGACCACATTTCCTCGCATGGCGAATTCTTTAAACTCTTTTATAAATGAACTTTTACCCATAAGATTAATATATTAACTAACAAATAATGTGCAAATATAAAATATTTCTGTATTTTTGCATCACGTTTAGGATGTAAAGTATTTAATGATAAAACTTTATATTGAACAATATATTACAAAATCCTTAAAAAAATTAAAACAAAATGATTAAAGTAGGTATTAATGGTTTTGGCCGTATCGGACGTTTTGTGTTCCGCGCAGCTCAAACAAGAGATGACATCCAAATTGTAGGTATAAACGACCTTCTTCCTGTAGAATATTTAGCTTATATGCTAAAATATGATACAATGCACGGTCAATTTGATGGCACAATTGAAGTTGACGCTGACAAAAACCAATTAATCGTTAATGGTAAACCAGTTCGTATAACTGCAGAGAAAGACCCTGCTAACTTAAAATGGGACGCTATTGATGCAGAATACGTTGTTGAGTCAACAGGATTCTTCTTAACAAAAGAAAAAGCACAAGCTCACGTTGATGCAGGTGCTAAATATGTTGTTATGTCTGCACCCTCTAAGGATGATACTCCTATGTTTGTATGTGGTGTTAATGAAAAAACCTATGCCGGACAACAATTTGTTTCTAACGCATCTTGTACTACTAACTGTTTAGCTCCTATAGCTAAAGTATTACACGATAAATTTGGTATTACTGATGGATTGATGACTACAGTTCACTCCACAACTGCTACTCAAAAAACAGTTGATGGTCCTTCAATGAAAGACTGGAGAGGTGGTCGTGCAGCTTCAGGCAACATCATACCTTCATCTACAGGTGCAGCTAAAGCTGTTGGAAAAGTTATTCCTGCATTGAACGGAAAACTTACCGGTATGTCTATGCGTGTTCCTACTCTTGACGTTTCTGTGGTTGACTTAACTGTTAACTTAGCAAAACCTGCATCTTATGAAGATATCTGCAACGCAATGAAAGAAGCTTCTGAAGGAGAATTAAAAGGTATCTTAGGTTATACTGAAGATGCTGTTGTTTCTTCTGATTTCTTAGGAGATGCTCGTACTTCTATCTTCGATGCTAAAGCCGGTATTGCTTTAACAGATACTTTTGTTAAAGTGGTTGCTTGGTATGACAACGAAATAGGCTATTCTAATAAAGTATTAGATTTAATTGCTCATATGGCTGAATACAATAAATAATTTGTGACTCAAATTATTTACTTTATACAAAAAAGAGGATGTTAATGCATCCTCTTTTTTTATATTCTTTATTAATTTGGCCTTTTCAATAGGGGAAATCCCCCATTTTTTCCGACCTTTACAGGTAACTTAAATTTTTTAATAGCCATGCGTAAATTAATATTCATACTAACTATTCTTTTCACAATGAGTATAGTCAATGCACAAAATCCTTTCTTTGAAAAGTATAATACCCCTCACGCTACTGTTCCTTTTAATTTAATAGAAAACAAGCATTTCGAACCTGCAATTAAAGAGGGTATTCAACAACAGCAGCAAGAAATAGAGGCCATAATCAACAATCCAGAACACCCAACATTCGAGAACACAATTATTCCTTTAGAAAAATCAGGTAATTTATTAAACCGGGTAGTTACTGTATTCTCTAATTTAAGAAGTGCTGAAACTAATGAAGAGCTACAAATTATAGCACAAAATGTTATTCCACTACTAAGTGATCATAGCAATAACATAAGTTTGAATAAAGATCTTTTTAAGAAAATAGCCTCTGTTTATCAAGAAAAAGAACAATTAGAGCTGAATCTAGAAGAAGAAAAACTTCTTGAAGACACTTATGATAGTTTTGTCCGCAAAGGAGCAAACCTAAAAGGGAAAGAGCAAGAAAGATATCGTGAAATAACGAAACAGCTAAGTATACTTTCACTACAATTCGGAGAGAATAATCTGAAAGAGATAAACGATTATCAACTCATATTAACCGAAAAAGATCAGCTCAAAGGCTTACCGAGCAACGTTATAGAAGCTGCAGCTGAAACAGCAAAAGAAAAAGGAATTCAAGGATGGGTATTTACCTTACATGCCCCAAGCTATCGTCCTTTTATGGAAAATTCAGCCTGCAGGGAATTACGAGAAAATTTATATAGAGCTTATAATACAATTTGTACTCACGACAACGAACAAAACAACGAAGCCATTGTCCGCGAAATAGCTAATCTGAATCTTGAATTAGCTAACTTGTTAGGCTACCCTAATTATGCAGCCTATCGTTTGGAAAAAAGAATGGCCGCCAACAGTGAAAACGTATACAATTTATTAAATCAACTACTCAAGGCTTATAAGCCCACTGCATTACAAGAAGTTAGCGAGGTAGAGCATTTAGCGTTTGCAGAGCAAAGCACAGATTTCGTATTAATGCCTTGGGATTGGAGCTATTACTCCAATAAACTTAAAAAAGAGAAATTTAATTTAGATGACGAAATGTTACGTCCTTACTTTGAATTAAGCAAGGTAAAAAGTGGAGTCTTTGGATTAGCGACTAAACTTTACGGAATAACATTTAAAGAGAATAAGGATATTCCCGTATACCATCCTGATGTTCATGCGTATGAAGTATACGATAAAGATAATTCCTTCTTAGCTGTATTATATACCGATTTTCATCCTCGTGAAGGAAAAAGAGCCGGAGCCTGGATGAGCAGCTTCAAAGGACAATGGATTGACTTAGAAACCAAGGAGAATAGTCGTCCCCATATAACTTTAGTGATGAATTTCACTAAACCTACGGCCAATCAACCGGCATTACTTACTTTTGATGAGGTGAACACTTTTCTACATGAATTTGGACATGCTCTTCACGGTATATTTGCAAATTCAACTTTTGAAAGCTTGAGTGGAACCAGTGTGTATAGGGATTTTGTAGAGCTACCCTCACAGCTGATGGAAAACTTTGCTACCTCAAAAGATTTTTTAAGCACTTTTGCAACCCATTACAAAACCGGAGAGTTAATCCCGGATGAATTAATTCAAAAAGTCATTGATTCATCTAACTTCAACGTTGCCTACGCTTGCTTGCGTCAATTAAGCTTCGGATTTCTGGATATGGCCTGGTACACTATAGAAGAGCCTTATAACGGTGATGTAAAAACCTTTGAAAAAGAAGCTTGGGCAGAAACTCAATTACTTCCGGAATTAGAAGAAGCTTGTATGAGTGTTCAATTTTCTCACATCTTTGCCGGAGGCTATGCTGCCGGATATTATGGATATAAATGGTCTGAAGTCTTAGATGCTGATGCATTCTCATTGTTCAAAGAAAAAGGCATATTCAATCAAGAAGTAGCTCAGTCCTTTAGGGAAAATATTCTTTCAAAAGGAGGAACTGAAGATCCTATGGTGCTTTATAAACGTTTTAGAGGTCAAGAACCCACCATTGATGCACTTTTAATACGTAATGCAATTAAAAATGAAGACTAAAAGTATACCATTGTTATTGCTGATGATCTTCACATTAGCAGGCTGTAATGATTCAGATGATGTTATAGCCATATTCACAGGTAAAACGTGGAAACTAAATGCCATCTTTTACTCTGGAAAAGAGGACAGAAGCTATTGGGTAAATAAGGATGGCACTCCCAATGAAAAAGCGTTTGAAGAATCACTGAGAAAAAAAAATGAGAAAGGATTCACGGTTAAATTTGAAGGAGCCCAAGTAGATGATGTTATCACAGGAACTTTTACAGGTGTTGGTTATAATTCTACTTTTACCGGAAATTGGTCTTGTAATGCTAATAGCAGACAGATAACCATCTCTTCATTTGAAACAAAGGGTTCTGATAGCGATGTACTGGCTAAGGCTTTTGTCAATGCCATGAAGAATGTCATATCCTATACAAACAGTGACACCAATAACCTCCATTTAGATTTTAAAGATGGGGAATTATATAAATATATGTCCTTTACCGTATTACGTGAAAAATGAAAAAAGAAGAGACTGAAAAGCAACAGGCATTAGATTCACGCTATATGCGAATGGCAACCATATGGGCTGAAAACTCATATTGTATTCGGAGAAAAGTTGGAGCTCTTATCGTAAAAGACAAAATGATCATATCCGATGGTTATAATGGAACTCCTTCCGGATTTGAGAACATCTGTGAAGATGAGAACCACAAAACAAAACCTTATGTTCTTCACGCAGAAGCTAATGCCATAACTAAAATTGCCCGTTCCAATAACAGTAGCGATGGAGCGACTCTTTATGTTACAGCTGCCCCTTGCATTGAGTGTTCTAAACTAATTATACAAGCCGGAATAAAAAGAGTAGTTTATGG
>FZPS01000055.1_pt44 | contig 17147 bp, 21 predicted proteins | sample 1817821 | NCBI WGS metagenome assembly FZPS01 (sample SAMEA104158645, study PRJEB21678) | metagenome | place: Germany | collected 2015-04-21
CTAACAAATGCCAAAAGCCGTTTTTAGCAGGTTCTACACTATAGTCTGCACTTGCTGGCCTAAAAGTTCCTAATATCTTGAATAACCTTTACACCTATCACCTTAAAAATGCTTAAAATCTCGAATACCCTTTAAAATGAATAAAAGGCAGTTTATATATATTAATTTATTCGTTAATAACTAGTTTGTTTGTGGTGTTTCACCAAATTGCCAAATACTTGAAAAATCGTCTTTTTGGGCTGGGGTCAGATTATAGAAATCAAAACCACTAACTCTTGCAATATCAGTATAGAAGATTTCCAGTTCCGCTTTAAACCTAATCTTGGATTCATTGACACTGGTTTCAGTTAGATTATTTAAATTTAAAATGAATTCGTGACTCATAATTTCATTAAATATTAAATCCACTGAGGTATTAATTAAAGTTTTATTGGATTCTGTGAATACTACATTTAACGCAAGGGCAACTTGAATTTGAGCAACAGTATTAGAATACTCATATAAATCACTCATGTTGGCAAATTCATAGAAAGCATTATTTGACTCTAATGCATTTGCAAACGCAATTTCTAACGTGATAGCGTTCTTTAATAAAGTCTTAACCGTAGGCTTGATATCAGAAATAAATGTTTTGTATTCAACTTCATTTAGATAAGGTGTTGCTGCCATTAAGAAATTAGAAATACCAATTTCAACGATATAGTCCGCCAACAAATCAATTTCAGCTGCCGTTAGTTTAGGCAGGACCATATTATGGTAGGCAAATACTTGGTCACCAATTAGTTTTAAGGCTTCTTTTTGAGCTATTACATCTCTCCAATTTGGAGCATTTTCAATTAATGTAATGATATCAAGGGCGAGTTTACCATTTGTTTCAACGAAATAGTTGAAAACATCATTGCCATATTTGTAGACAATCTCCATCGCATCTTGGTAGATAACCTGATTGGCAATTAAGTTTAATACTAGACTAATTTGGCTTGTAGTAGCCCCATTTAATTCCATAACTTTGGTAATAAATTGTGTATTAACTAAGATAAATTGTTCTTCAAATCTTGTCGTGTTTACAGCTTCAAGTTGAGCAATTTTAACGGCCTGTTCTGTCGTAAACGCATTTTTGAAGTTTCCTAAATAAAGAATTAACTCAACTACTTTACGGTAATCATAGGTATCTGCTGTATACCCGTAATACGGATCATAAGTACCTGGAATAACCATCCCCTCAGTGATGGCTTTGATTTCATTAAACATGGTTTGATCAAAATCACTCATTAATTCAATCATTAATGCCATTGATAAATTGGTTGATTGACCTAAAGAATAAGCAAAACCAATCATTTCATTTGGATCAATTTCTAACGTTTCATTCATCACAATCACAAACGCTAAATACATTTGTTCAAACTCTAAAGCACTTGGTAAAGTATCTTTAAGTAAACTAACCAGTTCGTCTTTTAGTATAAATGCTTCTTCTGGGGTTGCTTGTTCGCTCATAATTAAATTATTTAGGGCAACCACAAATCCACTATCCATATGGTCATACATATTTAACATGTAAGAAATGGTTGCGGTTAAAGAAACTCTAAAATCTGCCTTATTGCTATTAAAAGTGTTTTTAACATCACCCAACATCGTAATTGTTTTATTTGTTTGAGATACCCTTGTTTCGTAGGTTTCAATTTGTAAATTATAGTCTCTTATAGAGTCTAAAATATTAAAATTAAGATTAATTGTATCTAAGAAAGTTGTATCTTCTGCGTAGTATGCAGCCTCTACAACATTTAATAACGCTTGTAAGGTCTTATCTTCAGTAAAATTATTTCGGTAATAAGAGAGCCAGAAATTATCACTGAAATATAAACCATCTAATACCTCTTGGATTACAAAAGGATAACGAAAATAAATATTTAAGTTTTGTTCACCATCAATATATCCAGTAATCGCTGCGATATCTTCTGCTGAACCATGAGTATCAATTCCGTTTATCATAACGGTATACCAAGGCATGTTTTCAGCTGCGAGTTTATAACTTAATTGTTCTGTGATTAGTGTTTCAAAATTACTCTTACTGCTTGTCTCACTTTCTACTTGCATATCGATAACAACATCTACCATCTCAACTAAGATAGCGGCTATTTGTGCCGGCGTTAATCCGATATTAACAAACTTATTGATTTCATATTTCATGTCTTGAATACTGTTAATGTCAGTAAAGTCCATGTCTTTTAAAACTTGGAAGACTAAATCGGTCTTATCTATTGAAAGATTACCAACCATTGCCCCGTTTGTATAGGCTCTTGCCATTTTAGTTGCGCGAACATAACTATCGTATTCATAATCCGACATAAAGTTAGCTCTTGTCATATTTGGAATGTAGCTTGTATCCATCTGTTTAAGTACAGCCTTATATGTATTTGCTTCTAGTTCTGGATCAACAAGTGTATAAGTAATCGTTGCAGCTAAAGAGAAATCAGATCCTACTTTTGCATAAACTTTAACTTCATAAGAACCATAACCTAAATTTAAATCCTTTAAGTTAAAACTAAGGGCTGTTACCGTATGGTCAACCCCATTTACATTAACCAAATAACTTACTGCATTTGTAACACCTGTCCAAGATAAAACACCATCTTCTATTTTTAAATTAGTTGGTTTATCTGGTAGTGCTTTAACACTTAATTTAATTTTGGCTTCAAGTGACGCATTCTCATAAGTCATTTTTGCACTTATGGTAGCTGACCCCACTTTAATACCTTCAACTACGCCTGTTGTCGATACGCTTATAACGGTATCATCACTAGATGTAAATGTGACTGAATCTAAAATATTACTAATCTCTTCTCCCTTAACAATTAGTTTTGCATTAAGGGTCAATCTTTCCCCAATCCCAATTGTTGTTTTTTCAGCTTTTAAGCTTAATTTATTGGCGACTCCACAGCTAGCGAGAATCACAACTGTCAAAGAAACTAGGAGTAACCCAAATACTCTTTTAATCTGTTTCATACTATTTTCCCTTCTTTCCTATCATAGGAACTCTTAATGTTACTATTATACTTTGTTTTTATTTAAAAATCCATGATAAAAATAAAGTATTCTCTATTTTTTATCTAAAACGGATAAACTTTCTACTCTTTTAAAGTATGTAAAATTTCCAATGAGATAAAATACTATAAAAATAACTGCCGATTTAATAAAATCTACCGGTTGATATGTTAGGGGTAAATACACGCCTAAATTAACACCTAGATAAATAATATTAGGCACTAATATATAAATAATTAGTAAGCCGCTAATTAAAACCGCACTCATAATATACATGTTTTCTAAGAATAACATTTTTATAAACTGCGCTTTGGTTGTTCCCAACATTTTGAGTTTTTGGTAAGTCGGTCTAATTTCATCAAATATCAACAAAGAATTATTAATAATCGTTAAAACAAAGCAAACAATCAATATATAAGAGATATAACTAATGTAATTAACGATTTGAGTTGACTCCTCCAATAACGCTCTAAGGGGTTGTTGCATTTCAGTAATATAATATAATCTCGATTGATATTTGTTAATCAATTCTTGGAACAAACTATCCTTATCACTTTCGGCATTAATTAATACACTATTTTTTAATACTGTTTCATATTTTTCTAGTTCAATCATATTTGTTACACTCATTAAAGAGTTATTTGATTTATGAAAAGCAATAATGGTAAATGGCTCTTGGTTTAATGTCTTACTAATATTTAAACTAATCGTATCCGCTATTTGATAACCGTGTAAATAATAATACTTTTCAGGTAAAACAATATACGGTTTATCACCTTGACTTAATTGGTCTATAACATACGAATCTAGACCTAAACTAATATAATCATTTATCGTATTTATATTAAGAGAAACCATATAATCATTCATTATTTCTATTTCATCAATTTGAATATGATTAAAAATATAAGCTTCCTCTGCTTCTTTAACCCCATCTAATAATCTAACCTCGTCAACTAAACTGGATGTACCATGGGTAATATTGGTAATCATTAAATCGGTTTTAATTGATGCCACCACATTTTCATTATACCTGGTGTTAAAGTTCATGCTAATCATAATTAAGAGGATTGCCAAGAAACTTGTAAGCATGATATTTAAATTGTTGTAAATTGCCTTGTTACGATTTATATTCTTGAGTGATATCAAGTGAAACAAAGAATTTGACTTATGTATGTTTCCAAGTTTGAGTAGTTCTCTAACCAATATAAACCCAATTAACATAATTAAAATCACTGAAAAAGTTCCCTGTAAAACTTCATTAAACAAGACTAACTGGTTAATAATCATAAATAGAACAAGTACTATTAAATAATAGATTCCGTAGGATTTGAAAATCAATTTATTTTCTTTGGTTAAAACAATCGGGCTGGTGTTTTTTATACGTCGGTAATTCATATAGATTATAATAACAATTAGAGCTGCTGTTAGTAGTAATCCGCCTAATATGGTGATTCCGTCCAAATTATATTTCAAAGAAGAATCCATGTAATTTAACCCTTCTTTAATAAATAGGGATGTTAATAATGCGCCAAGAATTGCTCCAAATAAATAGTAAATAAACGTTTCAATAAATACCATATTCAAATAAAAATGACTTTTACCACCAAATGACCGAATCACACCAATGGCTTTAATCCTACTTTTAAAAATATTGGTTAGTAATCCCTGTAGAACAAAGATCACCGCTAATAGGATAAAAGCAAATACCAACCATATCGCAATGCTAACTTTATTAATATTCCCGTTAACACTTTCTTTGTTATAGACATACTCTACCTTCAGTTTATCAAAACCTTCGATTTGTCTTAAATCATCGATGATATCATCACTAGAAACCTCTAAATAAACCGTGTTAAAGATGTTTTTGAGTAAATCCGGATTAATCCCACTTAAGTTAAGACCTTCTAATATATATTTCATATTTGAATCTTTATCGATAAAGACAACATTTTTAGAGAGTAACCCATCATCTTCTATAATACTTTTGATCTTAAACATGAGGTTATTATCAAGATATAAATAAATGTCATCATTGATATTGAGATTTAATTTATTGGCTAAAGAACGTGTAACAATTATTTCTTTTTCCAGTATCTGATTAATTTCTAAATTATTGGTTACGTTATTAAGACTATCTAAATTTCCCGCTAAAACTGTTACATATGTATTTTCAGTTGAAGTCATTAACGTATTTATCTTTAAAAATGGTGTCATCTCAATAATGGCTTCATGTTCCAACGAACGCACTGAAAAAAATCTTGAATTAGAATTTTCATCTACGGTAATTACCAAATCTTGATTTTTGTAAGTATCATTTAGTTCATGATAATAATAATCATGAACCAAAGGTTTTACTGATAACAACAAAAATACAATAATGAATATTGTCATAAATATTACCAACAATGCCAGTGATTTTAACTTTTCAAACCAAATATTCTTTAAGGCATAGCGACCTAAAAATTTCAGTTTATTCATTAACTTTGACATCTTCAACAATATTTCCATCATTTAATCTTACATACCTTGTCCCATACTTAAGTAAATCCTCATTATGGGTAACTAAGACAATCGTTTTATTATGGTTCTGATTTAAACCTTTAAGAATATCCATAACAACTAAACCATTACTATGATCTAGATTGCCAGTGGGTTCATCGGCAAATATAATATCTGGGTTATTTACAATGGCTCTAGCTATCGATACCCTTTGTTGCATTCCCCCACTAATTTGATTTGGATAATAATGTTTATAATCATACATTGAAACCATCTTTAAGGCCTCATCTACTTTTACTGTATTAGTATCCCCAGCAATCACACCAGCTATCAAAACATTCTCATACACATTTAAATTATCAATTAAATTATAAGACTGAAAAACAAACCCTATTTTGGTTTGTCTAAGCAATGCGATTTCTTTTTCTTGATAATCTCTTAATTCTTTTTTAAATAGTTCTATTGACCCATTGGTATAAGGTTCAAGTCCACTTAATAAATATAATAAAGTGGTTTTCCCACTTCCACTAGGACCAACAATAGAAACAAACTCACCTGATTGAATGGTTAAATTAACCCCTTTAATCACTTGAGTTTTACTCATCTTAGTGCCATATTCTTTAATAACGTTACGACCTTTAATGATATCCATAAAAGTACCTCATTAAATTTATTATACCATGCCAAATAAAATAAATGAATGAACCCATGAGGATTTACTGTAAATCTAGTCTCAATATAAAAAATAGGTGATTAACATCACCCTTTACTAAAACCTATAGTGCGTACTATGGGTTTTTATTTTATAATGGTATTGGGTGATGGTATGGAGTCGTATCCTGTAAACCTTGTTAATCATTCAAACTTAAGGATTAACCGAAAAGGCTACTCTATATCTGATATATTCAAAGATTACTGGGACGCTTTTTTAACTGACAACCCTAAATTAAAGATTAGGCCCGTTGTCTTTGATAATGTGTCTAGAATGATTAAATGTAAAACGCCTGATTTAGGTTATTCTTTCTATGCTTGTGAATCCTGCAAACTATATGATTGTCTATAATACCTGTAAATCAAGATTTTGTAATAGCTGTGGCGTTAAATATGCTAAACAAAGGGCGGTTATGACATCTAATGCACTCATGGACTGCCCACACAGGCATATCACATTCACGATACCAGATACCCTTAGAAACTATTTTAGACAAGATCGATTAAGACTAAATCTTTTGTTTGAAGCCGTCAATCAAACATTATCCTACTTCTCATTGAAACACGGTAAATCTAAACGGTGGAAATTAGGCTTCGTTTTGGTTTGTCATACCTTTGGACGTTCTTTAAACTTTAACTGTCATATTCGCGCACTCGTTTCAGAAGGACTGATTAATAGATTAGGTGAATTTAAACCGATTAAATACTTCAACTTTGAGCTATTAAGGAAGTCTTTTACGAAGACTTTGCTGGATCTTCTGCAAATCCCTTGGTAATACTTTCTATAAAGAAAAATGTGCACTGTATGAATCAAAAGAAAACGGGTTTTATGTACACGGCCCTGCTTCTGATATGAAATCTCAAAAAGGGTTAATTGAATATGTATTGAGGTATACTGGTAGACCTGTCATGGCTGAATCACGCATTGAGCATGTTGATCATGTAAACCGGTTAATCACCCACACGTATGAACCTCATGAAGATGATCAGTTACCAGATGAAGAAAAAACGGTCCAATCACAGTCACTGAAGACATCTATGAGTTCATTAAAAAGCTCATCGTGCATATTCCTGAACCCCAGTTTAAAATGATACGCTATTATGGTGTCTACTCTTCTAAAGGTAGACGTCTTATTCCAAGTTATAAAAAGAAGAAATTTCAAAAATCTCTATTCCCACTTAAATGGAAAAACCTTATCCAAAATACCTTCAAGTTTAACCCATTACTTTGTCCGTGTGGTGCGACAATGAAATATGATTTATCTTCTTCATACTTCCCATAACTTAGAAAGTTGGTAACCCTATGAATCTAAAATTCAAAACACACAGATGACTGGCCTCTTTTACATCATCCATATCTGAATTATGATTGTTAAGCAACCACATTAAAAAAGCATCCTGAGTTAATTCTTTTGTTGCATAGTTAAAAATGTTTTCTTTGAGTTCAATATAGCCTCTTTTCTAAGATTTTTTATTTAATATAATAAATAATTGTGTTTAATTTACTAATATTTAAAAGATAAATATTAATAGCCAATGACTTTAGAATTAACTTCTTCGATTGTTTCTTTTGAAATATCTGAAATATTAATTGTATGAACTATATTTAATCTTGGATTAAAAAAGCCTATTCTTTTAACATTCGAAAACTTTTCTTTATGAATTGAACGTAATCCCATTAAATAATATATTAGTATTTGAAATGTATGTTTATTTGTCGGTGGGTTTTTAGTGACTTTAAAGTCCCATAAAGTGTCCTTTGTTAAAAAATCAGCGTCACCAATAGTAATTAAATTAGTATAAGCTCCTTCAAAGGAAAAACCATCCAAGATAACAGGGCCAAACTTTTCAAAAAATACTTTACTTCTATTTACCATTTCCCTAATGTTAGAAATAGTGTCTTTATCTGGGTTAATAGTATCTACTGGTTTTGTAAAAAATCCAATTCCGGCACGATAAGCAACGTCATAACCAACTAACTTAGTTGCATTAATAATACTTTGATCAGATAACCCATCAATTTCACTTAAAAGTTTTAAGGCTTTTTCACTCTCACGAACATTAAATGCACCTTTAAGTGAAATTTCAAATGCTTCTTCTTTTGTTGCTCCCGAAATATAGCGCGATAAATAATCAACTGATAAACCAATTAAAGAAGGATGAATATTTTCTTCTGGAAATAACTCAACGCTAGACTCTAATTTAGTTTTCTCTAATCTTCTGGGATTAATATAACCACCCCTAGGTTGTTTAAATTCTCTAATTCTTTGTGTAACAGTAGCCATGTCTCCACTTCCTTTCTTTTTACTATTTTATCATAAATTCTCTTAAAAATTTAATATGCCCTGGTTTTATACTAGCATCACACTCAAGCATTGATTTGATTAATGTGACCTATATACAAGAATTGCCTAGTTAAATTAAAGTTTATTTACCATATCATCAACAATTGAATAGACAAACAACTTGACTTGCTTGGTTGAATAAATCTCTTGAATGTAGTCTTTATAACTATTAAACTGAGCTTCATATTTAGCTGGATTGATATCTTTTGTTTTAAAGTCAATAATATGAATTTCATTTTCATATACTGCAAGCAGATCAATAACACCACTATAGTTAGTGTTGTTTTTAATATAGTTAAATTGATGTTCATGATATAAAGTTGCTTCTTTTAAGCTTTTACCAGCAAACAAATGATTAAACAACTTTTCTTCTACTTTATTTTCGTTTTCAAACTCTTCATGGAGTTTTGTTCCGGTTTTTAAATTTAGTCTTTCTCTATTAGATAATATTTGATTAATAGTTAAAGATGCTTTTGTGTTTTTATAAGGCTTTGCTATATAGTCAAACAGGTGTGCTTCTAAGATTTGTATCTGCCATCTTAAATCCATAAGCTGCTTGAAGGACTGCTTTCTCCCATAGTTCTAGTAAAAATGGTTGGCCATTAAATGGGCTTTTAGTATGCTTACAAAATGTCTCTATAAAATCAATTCTGATGTTTCCCGCTTTCTCATCAAAAACATATCTAGAATTATCGAGATCTTTAATTAAACCATCTAAAACTGCATATAGTTCTTTACCAACTACTATTTCACCATTATTTATCTTATTATAGTATTCAACTAAATAATTCACTACTCTAGCCTTTTCATAAATTCATCAAACTCATCGTCATCATCTACCATATTTTTACCCATGATTGAATTAAGTGTTTTTATAACGGTTCCATAGCTATTTACTAGTTTAGTATAATGTTTAGCTGCTTCAGTTTGTCTTTGAGTTCCTTTATTAGAAATTTGAACAGCTCCATACTTCTTTATTTGTAATTTTAGTTGCTCTAGTTGTGCTTTCATAAAGGCAGCTTCATTTAGTAAGTTATTAACTAGTTCTGCCTTGGTTGGATCAACCGATGAAAAAAGCGACTGTAGACGCTCATATTCTATTTGAATGTTTTTAAATTTGTTCATACTCTTACACCTTCTATCTATGTTTACTTAACAAAAAAAGACTGTTTACTTTTTATCGTAACCAATCTCTTAATGTTGTCTACAATTATTATACTTTCTTGTCTGGATACTTTCTCAAGTAATCAATTAATGCTCCATTATTAGTTTGTGTATAATAATTTCCATCATTGAATAAGTGTACGTCCGTCCACATTCCATTTACTAATATTGCAATGTGACCACCAAATTGTTCCAATGGTTCTTGCAACTCTTTGATAATTTTCTTTGGTACATAAATCAAAATTGATTCATAATAATACATAGTTCTTTCTCCTGGCTTTGCCAATATATTTAGTTTGTATATGTTACAAACTATTACCCTTTGCCAAGGAAATTGTTAAGTTAATTATATATTTAATTTATAGTTTAGTCAATGATTTAAAAAAATATAAACTATTTGTATTAGTTTATAGGAGATTTTTACTCAATTAATATATTTGCTTCTTATTATTAAGATGTTTTAAATAAATCTTTCACTTATTCCAGTAATTGATATACTAAATCCTAAACACTTAAATCATAATCCTTAATTACAGGGCTTTTATCTCATCTAAAATTATGTTTGTAAATATTTAAATAAAACATCCCACTATTTTGAAAAAAGTGGGATGTTTTTATTATTTAATTAATGCGATATTTTAAAACTTAATTCTTTTTATTCTTTGTCGATTTTAAGAAGAACTAAAGAATCATCTAGTTGATCAAAGTAAAAGTTTTTTTCTTCTTTTAACTGTTTATAAACTAACTGTGTTATTTCTTGATCATCTGAAAAACTGACGTTTACTTCTTTAAACTCAGGATTTCTAGCAGTATAAGAAATAAGCATCTTACCAGTTTCTTCAGCGGCTTTTACTTTAGGTGTATCTTTTTCAGCAAAAGAATAATAAAACCCCTCATGTTCAACAATACTTAAAAAACCATCTTTACCATCAAATCTAAATTTAAACAATGTCATTTTCTCTTCCGTGTACACTATTAAAACATAAAACTTTTAGTATACTTTCCTTTCTATTATATTATTGTAGTGCTATTAATATAATAACATATATTAGCAGCACTTAAAAATTTTTACTTGCTTTTCTTGTTTGGATTTAATTGTTTTCCTCTATTCCCATGAACTTTAGAGTATTGTTTATTTACCCCTTTTGTTCCTTTATTAGAGTTTTTCATGTTTGATTGATTGTTTTTAGGTGTTACATTTTTTTTCATTATTAATCTTCTCCCTTTTGTTTAGAATATTTAGTGTAGATGTTGTTTACACTTTCGGCAAATATTGAACGTGATTTTTTATTGTGAATTTGGTTTCTATTTTTCAGATCAAGATATAGTTTTCTTAGTTCTTGCCAATAACCACTTTTCTTAACAAAGTTAACTTTCTCGTAAAGTTTATAAAATCCATTGGGTTGATAATTCCACCCATATGTATTTTGCTTTTTATTAAAATGTATATATTGTTGCCTGCCATCATCAGTATCGCGAACAATCCCAAAGTCACAACTATGTATTATTCTTGAATTTGTTCTATCTTTAACCTTTATTGTTAATACTCTTTTACTATCTTCTGCAAAATCATAACTGAATTTATGACTGTGTCTATCAAAACCGTCTATTAATATACCTTTAATCTCTTTAGCACTGTATTTTACTTCGTCATCATTAACCCTAATATTGACATCGAAATCAAAACCAACATTAGAGCCATAATCACAAGTTATCATGTTTCTACTGGCGCTGCCAATAAAATCAAACCTAAATGTAAAATAATCCCTCACCTCGTCTTGAACCGTGTTAATTAATTCAATTAAATCTTTCTTTAGTGGTAAATACTCTTTTTTTGGAACATAAACAAAATTATTCATAACCTTCAACCTCCATCTTTTATTTCCCAAGCCGGTCATTTAGATAACTAAATCTATATAGATTACTAGAAAAATTATTACTTGTCAAGAAGAAATTTAGATTTTATTAATAAATAACGCAATGTCATTATATTTTTTCATGATTAAATCAATACTTTTTGTTTTTCTTTTCTATCATTTAAGTTAATATTATTAAGTAGTTTATATAAAAGTCTTATAGAATCATGTGTTGTAAAAGATGCGTTTGTAGGTTATGTTAAAACCCCTTATATAGAACTCTTCTTAATATGCCTATTTGATTAAATGGTCTTTTATTTGTCTGAGAATTAATAATTTCCGGATATTGTGAGTTTTTCAGTGCAATATTCTTTAATAAAAGATAAGTCAAACAATTATATGTTAAAACGTGCATTTTGTATTGTCTCCAAAGTAATACAAATTAACTTTTTTATAGCCTTATAACTGCATATTAAATGCATGTCCTTTGTATGTTTATAATACAATCTCACTACTTCAAGTTAGGCATACACATACCTTATTGGCTGACGATAGTAATTTAATCCCTTTGTGAATATTGTGCAGGATTTGAGGACCCTTGCCTCCTAAACATTTCCGGAAGTCTCTTATTTATAAATTGATTTCTAATTTCTTCTTTGGCTTTGCTTCCTTCAAAATAAATCCTATTTTTTATTTCAGGATCTCTCTTCCATTTATCAACTTTATAAACTTCAACAACAACACCTGATATTACTGATAAAACAATTTTATAATTTTTTGCCCTTTCAAGATTTAAAACCCAACTAGATCTAGTTGCCTCATAATTTCCTCTTTCTTGATTTGTTTCTGGTCTTATTTTTATAACTATAAATTTGTCATCACTATTAAATAAGAACTCTTCGGCAGTCAAAGCATTATTTAATTCAAAAGCTGATACAACTCCTCTATCTCTATCATAACCACTAATAGCATTATCTAAACCAGGATAAGAGTCTATTAATGATGCTTCAACTTCTTTTGCTTCATTTAAAGTTAATCCCCATCTTTGTATTACATGTATTACTTCTAATCCAGATTTGTTTATCTCCCTTATTCTTTCAACTTTTGTTGGAATACTTCCTTCTTTTTCTTCGCTTGTAATATAATTTTTGTTATCAAAATTTTCTAAGGCATCATTAACATGAGCAAAAACCCTATTTCCCCCACCCCTACCTACATAAAATGTATTTCCATTCCTAGGATCTATTAGTCTATATACATAATTACCTAACTGCTTTATCGCCTCATTACTAAATTTTTGTGTTTTCATTTATTTGCCTTGTATACTCTATTTCAATACTTTAAATAAAAAAAAAGACTCATCCCAGTAAGGACGAATCTTAATAGATCGTGGTACCACCTTAGTTCGCTATAAATAGCCTCAAGTTAGTTTTTTTCTGGGTCTAACACCCAGGGCAAACTCCTATAAGTGTAATTCGCATCATATTTTTGTAACACTTCCACCAACCGTGTTCTCTCTAGACATTAAAATATGTTACTACTAATAATATAATCATCATTTGTCTATATTCAATTGCTTCATCATCTATATTACTATTAAATATATATTTATGCAACACCATTATTTAGTTAATTCTTTATTGATTTAACATCTGTTAATAACTTTCTTCGACAAAATATGAAAAAAAGTCTTCAGTAAAATAATATCGAAAAACACCTTTTTCATTGTATAATATTTATATGAGGTGATTTTATGGCAATAATTAAAGCTAATAATCTCTTAAAAGATTATGGCGATAATAAGGGTGTGTTTAATTTAAACTTTGAAATTAAAAAAGGCCAAGTTGTTGGTTTTTTAGGCCCTAATGGTGCTGGAAAAACTACTGCGATCAGATTTTTATTAGGCTTAATAAGTAATAAAGAAAGTTCTTCATATATTAAGAGTTTTAATACTTTTAACGAACAAGTAAAAATCCAAACATTTACTGGTTATTTGCCTGGAGAAATTACCTTTATTGATAACTTTAACGCTCTTGAGTTTTTACATTTTATGGCGAAACTTAAAAATGTTTCAAATTTAGATTATGCTCATGAATTAATTCATTTATTAGATTTAAATTTAAATCTGCCGATTAAAAAGATGAGCAAAGGGATGAAACAAAAACTCGGTTTAGTAATCGCTTTTATGGCTAAACCAGAAATTTTAATTTTAGACGAACCTTCAAGTGGACTTGATCCACTTATGCAACAAAAGTTGATTAGTCTTATTTTAAAACATCAAGCTTTAGGTGCAACAATTTTTTTATCTTCTCACATCTTTGAAGAGGTTGAAAAAGTTTGTGATCGGGTAATGATTATTAAAGATGGTGTTATTGTTGCTGATCATTTAATTGATGATTTAAAAAAACATTTAAAGAAAAGTTATTTAATTGAGTTTAGCGATAAAAAAGAAGCTCTTAAATTTTTAAAGGCTTCAAAAGGATTTAAAATTAACGATACAACTGTTGAATATACAATTAAAGATAATATTAACAACTTAATAAAAAATCTGAACAATTATAATGTTGTTGATATTACTAGAAAAGAACAATCAATTGAAGAAATTTTTCTGAAATATTATGGTGATTCTAATGATTAATAAAACATTATACTTTAAAGAATTAAAAAGAAATTTTCCGCTTTTCATTATTTTCGCTTTTCTACTTCTTTTATATGGTGGAATTGTTTCTAGTTTATTTAACCCTAACCCTGACATGACTAACTGGATGGAACTCGTTACTGAGCAATTTCCTGAGATGATGGAATTTATCGGTTTTAATGTTAATAACTTAAATGACTATCAATCTTTTGTGGCCGGTTATTTATATGGCATGTTAATGATTGCTTTTGGGTTAATACTAGTTATCTTATTAGTTAATAAATTAATCTTTAACTATATATCAAACGGCTCATTTGTTTTTCTTTTGTCTAGCCCAAACTCAAGAAATAAAGTTTTAGGAACGCAAATCTTTGTTGTCTTAACATATTTATTTAGTTTTGTTTTAACAATTTTCTTAATTCTTGCTCTAAGTGGTAGTCTTAATTTCCCACAACATGTTGACTGGTTAAAGTTGCTTTATTTAAACTTTTCATTTTTCTTGTTACTTTTATTTATTTCTTCACTAACAACTTTTGCAAGTAGTTTATTTGAAGGTAAAGTAGCATTCTCTTTAAATATCGGATTAAATGTTAGTTTCTTTATTTTTAAACTAATTAGTAATTTAGGTAATAATTATAAATTTTTTAAATATTTAACACCTTATTCATTATTTAATATTGAAAAAGCCCTAAATTATGAGTTTGGTTCTGTAATTAACAACATTATTTTATTACTACTTACTGTAACTCTTTATACTATAACTTTTATTAGTTTTAAGAAAAAAGATCTTTCTCTTTAATTAACCGATAACATCAACTTGTAAACCTTTTAAAACATCCATTGTTTTATTATGTAAGTCTTCATCAAAGCTCATAGAAGCATTTTTGTCGATAATTATTCTCGCTTCTGGTAAAGCTGATTTTACGATTATCGCATTAGAAATCACACACATGTTTGTGACTAAACCAGCAAGCTCAATTTCATTATAGTCTTGACCTTTTAAAAAAGTTTCCTAGGTCTAAAGACCCAAAGGTTTTTTTCTTAAACACCTTTTTTGCGTTTTTCAGGTATTTCGCACTGTTACCGTAAACCTTATGACCATAACTTCCATCAAGGCAATGAATAACCGGTAACCTTTTCCCTTCTTATGTTTCTAAATAGTTTTCATAATGAGTATCTAAAGTGTATATAATATCGTCTTTGTTTTTTAAATATTCCTTAATTTTATTTCAATAATTGCATCAAGTTTTTCTGCTCCTTCAAAACCTAAAGTTCTATTCACAAAATCATTTTGAAAATCGACTACAATTAAACATTTTTTCATAATATCACTCCTATTTTATTGTTGCCCCAAAAGGCATTAATGATAACTTAATAAATTTAAACCACTGAAATCCTGCTGGAATTCCGATAATAGTTAAAATTGATACTATCCCTATTCCCAAGTACATAACCGCCATAGCCTAACCAATTACAACTATCCAAATAATGTTAATTATCGGATGTTTGCCAAAATTAGTTTTAACTTTTTTCCCGTAAGGCATTAACATTAGTTCGGCAAATTTAAAACTTTGCCTTCCTAATGGAATACCGATTATTGTTATATAAAATAAAACTCCTAATAAAGCCCAAATAAACGCTGTCCAAAGCCCACCAAAAACAAGCCAAATAATGTTCGACAATGTCCTCATTAAACCACCTCTTAATATTATTATAAATTTAAATTACTTTAATAGAAAACATTTCTTTAAAAATTAAAAGAGTTCTCATTGCCAAAGCAAAGAAAACTCTTTTATTTATTTTGTTAAATCTCTTATAAGTCTTTGACTTGTGATTTTACTACTTCATAGCCGACTTGATTAATTGCTTTTTCAATCTCTTCGATAGAGATATCTTCTTCGTTAAAGTTTAATTTAACTCTACTAGCATTAAACATTACCTCGACGCTATCTTTATCTACTCCATCTAATCTTTTAACTGCTCCACCTATTTTTTGCAGGCATGATGGGCATGTTAAAGTTTCTAATTGAATAGTTGTTTTTTTCATCTTATTCCCTCCTTTTCAATTTATAATTAATTAATCTCATACCATTTAAAATAACTACTAAGATACTTGCTTCATGGACTAACATCCCAATTGACATGTTCATCCAATCACCAAATAATAAACTTGTTAATAATACTATAACTGTTCCGACTGCGATAAAAATATTTTGTTTCATGTTGTTAGTTGTTTTCTTTGTTAAACCTAAAGCATGTGTTAACTTGCTAAAGTCTGAATTCATTAAAACAACATCACTTGTTTCTATCGCTACATCTGTTCCAGTTCCCATCGCTATACCAATATTTGCTAAAGCGAGTGATGGGCTATCGTTAACTCCATCTCCAACAAAAGCGACAATCTTCTTTTGTTTTTGGAGTTCTTTAATATAATTTGCTTTATCTTCTGGCAACATGTTTCCATAAGCTTTTGTTAAGCCTAATTCACTTGCTACTAAATCAACTGTTCCTTGATTGTCTCCTGATAATAATATTAACTCTTTAACACCGAGTTTTTTCATCCTACTAATTTCTTCTTTAACATTCGGTCTTATTTGATCTTTAATTCCGATGGCTATTTCTATATTATTATCAATTGCTGTTATTACAATTGAATTACCTTTTCTTTCTAATTCTTCGACATCATTTCTTACTTCTTCACTTCTATTAACTTCAATGAAGTGGTTTCCACCACCTAATGTACCTAATGACTTATAAGCTCAATCTACATTGATTTTAGCAATAATGCTTTCAATGTCAGTTTCAACATGTTGTCTTCTTTTATGAATATTAAAACCTGATGGAACTCCTCTTTTTATTTCATTATCTAATTTATGAAAATTGATTTGG
>FZPS01000059.1_pt500 | contig 17144 bp, 13 predicted proteins | sample 1817821 | NCBI WGS metagenome assembly FZPS01 (sample SAMEA104158645, study PRJEB21678) | metagenome | place: Germany | collected 2015-04-21
ATACTTGTATTGATGAGCAAATCAACAATCTTAATAAGATATCTCAAAATTTAGGTATAGAAAATATAATTCTATTAACAAGTTATGAACACTATACTTATATGCAAAAATTTAAGAAAGTAAATAAGATAAAATTTGCTATCTATAAAATTCAAGATGAGCTAGAAAAGGATTTGGAAGACATTGGACTCCCATATTATTTCGTATTAAATAATAGTAATTTTAGAATTAATAATACGTATATAGGGATGAAAGAAATTCCTGAGTTAACAACTACATATTTAAAACATATCAAAGATATATATTTTACTGATAACTAGAAGAATATGTTTTAATTTATTTAGATTGTCTATGATTTACAATTTCATTCGCCGTCCCATTTCAGTATTTATGGTATTTACAGCCCTGTTTATTCTTGGGGTAGTCACCTATATGAATATTCCGGTGTCGTTACTTCCGGATATTCCTATTCCAGAGATAACCGTACAAATATCGGCAAGTAATACCTCTGCACGAGAACTGGAGAACACATCAGTAACACCTATTAGGCAGCAACTGATGCAAGTATCTAAACTTCGTGATATCCGAAGTGAGACGCGAGATGGGAGTAGTACTATCTATCTTAGCTTCGAGTATGGAGCCAATACGGACTTAGCCTTCATAGAAGTCAATGAGAAAATTGACGCTTCTATGAATTATTTGCCAAAAGATATAGAACGACCGCGAGTAATAAAAGCAAGTGCTACAGACATTCCGGTTTTCAATCTAGACTTGACGCTTAAGACAGATAGCACATATCATTCTACGGATATGAATAAGTTTATAGAGTTGAGTGATTTTTCAGAATCTGTCATCCGAAGACGCTTCGAACAGCTCTCCGAAGTAGCTATGATAGATATCTCGGGGCTAGTGAAGAAGCAGATTGTAATAACTCCGGATCAATCATTCCTCAAAGTTAGTGGACTCACTTTATCCGATATCGAAAATGCACTAAATAACAATAATGTAGACCCGGGAAGTATGATGGTACGTGATGGGTACTATGAATATGTCATACGGTTTACATCTCTTCTTCGCAGTGTCGAAGATATTGAGAATATATTTATTCGAAAGAATGATAGGATCTATCAACTAAAAGATTTAGCTTCTGTTAAGCTTGTCCCTGAACAAGACAAAGGAATGGTGTTATACAATGGAAAACGGGCTATAGTTCTTTCTGTCATCAAGCAGTCTGAAGAGAACATGACCAAAATGCAAGAATCTATGAATGAGGTTGTGGAGCAATTCAGAAAAGATTTTCCGGAAATAGAATTCCATATTACACAAAATCAGACAGAACTTCTTGACTATACAATTTCTAACCTAAAAGAAAACCTTTTACTTGCATTTCTCTTTGTGCTTCTAGTTTCTATTTTCTTCTTAAATGATGGCAGGGCATCTCTTATTATAGGGATTGGGCTATTTGTATCTCTGACCATCAGTTTGTTATTTTTTTACCTATTTAAGGTATCATTAAATGTAGTGTCTCTGACTGGATTGATTCTAGCAACAGGAATGATGATTGACAGTTCTATCATTGTCACAGACAATATTGGGCAATATCGGCAAAAAGGGTTAAAGATAGATTATGCATGTGCAAAAGGAACTAGCGAAGTCGTTACTCCAATGTTGAGTTCAGTTTTTACAACAATTGCAGTTTTTGTTCCTTTAATATTTCTAAGCGGAATAGCAGGAGCATTGTTCTTTGATCAAGCTTTTTCTGTAACTATTGGCTTGCTCGTTGCTTATGCTACAGGAGTTGTCTTTATTCCGGTACTTTATAAGACAATATATTCGATTAAACGTCCTGAATTTATCAAAAGAAGAAGTAAAAAACTCTCTCTTTACAATAACAAAGAGAAGACATCGATTATAGAAAAAGGATTCGATAAAGGAACCAGATGGATTTTTAATCACAAATTGGTAATATGTATTGTAATGTTGGCTGTATTCCCTTTATGTGCATATTTATTTTATGTAATTCCGAAAGAAAAGATGCCGGATATAAAGCAAAATGAACTTTTAATGAATGTAGAATGGAATGAAAATATACATCTACTCGAAAATAAGGAGCGTTGTATTAAATTTCTAAAAGAGATAAAAAACTATTATATCGAATCATCAACATTGGTTGGAGAGCAACAATTTATGCTCAATGCAGAAAAAAGTAATACTTCGACAGAGGTGGAGTTTTATCTTAAGACAGAGAGTTATAAGGATATTAATATTCTGCAACAGAAATCGGAGGAGTTTTTTAAACAAAACTACCCTAATGCTCTTGTATCATTTAAACCGGCAGGGACTATTTTTGAAAAAATATTTACAGTAGGAGAAGCCGATCTTATAATAGAATATTACTCAAGAGATAGATCTAAGACTATTGATGAAGAGACTGTTACAGATATCAAAAAAGATTTATATGACTTGACTTATCAAAATCCAACTATCGTTTCGTTCCAAAATCAGTTAAACCTTCATATCAATAGAGAAAAATTGCTCCTCTACAAAGTAGCCTACGATAATGTATATCGCACTTTACGTACAGCGTTCAAAGAGAATAGATTTGCAACTTTACGCTCGCAGCAAGAGTACCTTCCAATAACATTAGGAGGAGATGTAAGAACTGTAAATGAGATTCTAGAAGAGACTCTAATCGAAGTCTCGGAAGAGAGTAATGGACGAAAAAATCAATTAGCATTATCTACATTTGTGGATATTAGTCCATCAGAAGATCTAAAAACTATCGTATCCGGTAAAGCCGGAGAATATATTCCCTTTTTTTATTATGACATTGATGATGTTGAGAATATAACAACATTAGTAGAGAATCATATCAGCCAAAATCCTGAATGGGACGTTGATTTCTCTGGGACATTTTTCTCTAACAAGAAAATGATTAATGAAATGATTGTTATTCTCTTCATTTCTATTCTTCTGATGTACTTTATACTTGCTGCACAGTTTGAAGATTTTAAACAACCTTTCATCGTATTGCTTGAGTTGCCTATAGATATTGCTGCAGCACTAGCTTTACTGCTGATTATGGGACACACCCTAAACCTTATGTCTGCCATAGGTATAGTGGTCACTTGTGGAATTATGATCAATGACTCTATTCTAAAAGTAGATATTATCAATCAATTACGGAAAGAAGGGTATTCATTGTTAGATGCCATTCATCAGTCAGGAAGAAGAAGGTTAAAAGCAATCTTAATGACTAGTTTGACCTCTATTGTCTGTATGGCTCCATTGGTGTTTAGTAGTGATATGGGATCGGAATTAGAAAAGCCATTGGCAATAGCAACTATCGGCGGAATGCTAATAGGAACACCTATCAGCTTATTTGTCGTACCTCTTGCCTATTGGTGGATATATAGGAAAGAGGAAAACAAAAAGAATAACAATAAAAGCGAAAAATAATATGAAGGAAGAAGGGCGGATAATTGTCAGTCCAATGCAAAACACGACAATGACACCCGCCCTCACCTTCCTCTCTAAAAAGAAAGAAGGATTATGCAAAGATAAGTATTGATATTTAGAATCTATGAGATTTTCAGACTGTTGAAATGATAGGAACAGTTAAATAAACCAATATTTTAATAATATTTTTTACAGGTTATGAAAAAAATAATTTTAAGCGGATTTTTTGTCCTTGCAATAGCAGCTCTTGCTGCATTTAATGTGAATGTAAGCATCTCAGATGGTCAGCTATCATCTCTTGGACTTGCTAATGTGGAAGCATTGGCTGAAAGTGGAGAAGGACCAGGTCAGCCATACTGGGGAACTTCAGCTACATGTAGTGGAACAACTACTATAGAAACCTATACAACAAGCGAAACAGGTTGGTCTTGGTCTGCCAGTACTAATGCATGGTTTTTCAAAGGTGAGATTTCAAAAAAATCTCCAAGCTCTTCGACAAAGGAAACTACAACGGTAACATCCTCTTGGACTGGTTGTAAATCGCAAGGAGCGACACAATGTACAGCTCCTTCTTGTTAATTTTTCAACAAATAAGTCTCTTGGATATTATCCAAGAGACTTATTCTAAAACATTTAAAATGAATTTTATGAAAAAAAGTGTTTTCGCATTATTTATTATGGTTTTATTATTTAGCTGTAATAGTGATGATAAACGATTAGAGCCTGTTGACTTTAGAATAGAGGTCAACACTAATATACTTGAAGTATTTAACTTGTCTAAAAGAACAGATTTTAATAAAAATGATTTAACTGCAACAACATTTGGATCTTTTTCAACATATAAAAATGCAAGCTTCCCTTTCAAAGACATTACATTTACACAACCACTAGCTATTTATAAAGACAACTATATATGTGCTGTGGAGCCTTATAGGTTATGTCAAGAGGACATTGATGATATTAATAATAAATATAATTTAAAAATATCAGAAGATTCTAATCCTTTAATTTTCTTTTTGAAGATCAATAAATGACGTATTCGAAAATTCCCAATATCTTAACTCACTAGAATTATGAAATTTTTAAACTTACCTTTTTATGTATTAATAATTATAAATTTTATTTTACTACCTATTACTGCCCAAGAAAGATATACAACAAAAGTGTTTGTAAATAAAAAGTATGATAATTTGGAACGTAGATGGAGTGAAATAGATAATGAGTGGCTATATGATGGACAAAAAATAGGGATAACACCGTTGTTTTACTCCTGTGCTACTGACTCTATTGTTACGATTGAAAGTCAGAATATAATAAAACAAGTGAAGTGCAAAAAAGAAATAAGATGCAGTTCGGGTTATTATACAACAAATGAAGAAAATTGGTATTGGAGTGAAACTGATACTACATGGTATTTTATGAATCAACCAGTAAATGGATATCCTAAATCTTTTACAAAAAAAACAACAGAAATTGTAAAAAGATCTCATTGTGAGAGCTCTGAATATGTTGAGATTTCTAACAATACTGAAGAGCATTATGCAATATCATCAGCTTTGTGGAGCTGGGAATTTAAAAATAAAATTTGGTTATTTGAAAATAAGAGATCAGAAAAACTACCAACATATCGTGTAGTAAAGTCGCAAAAAACAGAATCTATTTTAACAGAATAAATAATATTAAAGTACAAAACATATGAAAAAGGTATTCTTCCTGTTAAGCATTTTGGGTTGTTTATGCTCTGGATTAATTGGGCAAAATCTGAAATTGGATTTGAACAAAAGTATTGAAATAGCATCAGATAGTTCCCTCCAAGCCTTTATCAATCAAAATCTGTACTTGTCTAGTTATTGGCAGTTTAGGAGTTTCAAAGCAGGGCGACTGCCTTCTGTTTCTCTTAAAATAACTCCTCTGCAATATAATAGAGATTTCATAAAAAGATATGATTCGGAACAAAATATAGATATGTATAGACAACAACAATCTTTGTATTCTAGTGGGAATTTATCTGTTAGCCAAAATTTTGACCTCACAGGAGGTACTTTCTTCATAGATTCAGAACTTGGCTATATGCGTAACTTTGGGGATAATAAATATACTCAATTTACAACTGTGCCTATTCGGATAGGTTATTATCAATCTTTGTTTGGTTTCAATAGTTTCAAATGGGAAAAAAAGATTGAACCTCTAAAATATACTAAAGCTGAAAAACAGTTCCTCTACTCTCGAGAACAAATCTCGGAATCGGTTATTGATTATTTCTTTAGTCTAGCTATGGCACAACTAGAATATGATATGGCTGTAGAGACTGTAAACTCCTCTGATACTCTTTATCAGATAGGACTTAAGCGTCAAGAGATCGCTTCTATTTCTCAAGCGGATCTTTTAACCTTGAAATTAGATCTTGTAAATGCAAGAAACACCTTAACCAATGCTCAGATAAACATGAAACGAAGCATGTTTAGTTTTGTTTCTTATCTTAATTTAGAAAGTGAGACAACTTTGAATTTAGAGTTACCAGATAAACCCGGAAAAATCTTGATTTCTCCAGAATTAGCATTAGAATATGCCCGTCAGAATAATCCTGATTATTTCAGTTATAAACAACAAATATTAGAGGCTGAAAGAGAAGTGGATAGAACAAGGAAGAGCTCAAATTTTGATGCAAGTATTTCTGCAAGTATAGGTTTTAATCAGGCATCTGACAATTTTAGAGGAGCTTACATAGACCCATTGCAGCAAGATTTAATCAGTATTGGTCTTACTATCCCAATTCTTGACTGGGGAGTAAGAAAAGGGAGAGCTAATATGGCTAAAAATGACTTAAATGTAACAAAGTTATCTATTCGCCAAAAAGAGTTAGCCTTGGAGCAAGATATTATAATGACAGTGAACGATTTTAATATACAGCAAAGTCAAATTGCAAGTGCAGAAGAAGCTTTAGATTTAGCTATTCTAGCCTATAATACAACTAAAGAGCGCTTTATAATAGGTAAAGCAGACTTAAATAGTCTGACTCTTGCTCTCCAACGACAAAATAGTGCGCAACGAAATTATATATCAAGCCTCCATAGTTATTGGTTAAGTTACTATAAATTAAGGCGACTTACATTATATGATTTTATCGAAAAGAAAGTACTTGCTTTGGATTTTGAGGACTTAAGAAAACGTCTTCTTTAATTTTTTTATTATTATACAATGGAAAAACGTTTCTCTGCATTTTCTATTATTGTTATATTCTCCTGCTTGACAATATTAGGATTCTTCTTTATCCCTAAACTTTCGATGAAGCTTAATCCATCTCGAAAGCATCCAATTGTGAATATTAGTTATAGCATGTGGGGACAATCGGCACGTGTAGTAGAGTCTGAAGTTACCTCCAAGCTAGAGGCTATGCTGAATCGTTTAAATGGAGTCCAAAATATTAACTCTTATTCAGCTAACGGATACGGACGTATCACTATATTTTTGTCCGAACATATAGATTCTGATATAGCTCGTTTCGAGATATCTACAATTATTAGACAAGCATGGTCCTCTTTACCTCAAGGAGTAAGCTATCCTTATTTGTATATGTCTGGGTCATCAGACGAATCAAACTATCCTTTTCTTCGATATACTATCAATGCCCCTAACTCTCCCATTGAAATACAGGAATACGTAAATAATACGATAAGACCTAAACTCGCAGAGATTAAAGGTGTAGATAAAGTAGATGTAACTGGAGCAAGTCGATATATTTATAAATTGGAGTATGATTTCTTTCAATTAAAAAACTATGGATTAACTATAGATGACATAAAAAAAACAGTAAATTCTTACTTATCCAAAGAGTTTTTAGGATTAGGTAAAATGCAAACTTGCAATTTGGGAAAAGATGAATTTATACGTATTAACCTACTCGCTAAAAATGCAAAACAAGACTTTGATCCTTCATTAATTCAAGTTATAAATAAAGAGGGGAAAATAATATTGTTAGATCAATTGGTTACTACTACTTATGAAGAAGAAGAAGCTTCTAGCTTCTTTCGGATAAATGGTCTCAATTCTATTTATTTATCAGTAACAGCAGAAGATAAAAGCAACCAGTTAGCCTTAAGTAAAAAGATACAAGTCCTCTTAGATGAAATGAGAATGTCGCTTCCTTTAGGCTATGAAATGCACTTAATTTATGATGAAGGGGAATATATACAAAGTGAGTTAAACAAAATCTATCTTAGGTCAGGTCTTACCATACTTATTCTGCTCCTATTTGTATTAATTGTTTATAGGAACTTCAAATACAGTCTTGTTATCGTTTTTTCTCTGATTGCGAATATTTCGATTGCAACCATCTTCTGCTATCTCTTAGATGTGGAAATGCATTTGTTTTCATTAGCAGGATTAACCATTTCTTTAACCTTAATTATCGATAATACGATTATAATGTCAGACCAAATTGTGCAACAAGGCAATAGGAAGGCATTCATGGCTATTTTTACTGCAACGATTACAACCATAGGCTCACTATCTATTATATTTCTGATGGATAGAAATGTTCAACTCAATTTATATGACTTTGCTCTTCTAATCATTATAAATCTAATTTTATCTCTAATTACAGCAATTACATTAGTGCCAGCATTAATAGAAAAACTTGATCTAACTAAGAAAGTTAATATTCAAAGTAGCGACAGGAAAAGATTCTTATTGATGCCCAATTTTAGAACCAAAAGGGTACTTATTTATTTTAATCGAATATATGCTTCTATAATTCTATTTTGTAGCAAAAGAAAAAAGATCTTAATCATCATATTATTATTAATATTCGGTCTTCCAGTCTTCCTGCTTCCTGATAAGCTAGGAGATAAAACTTATTTTTATTCTTATAATGAGACTGAGGAGAATCAGTGGATAAGTCTTTATAATAAAACTTTAGGATCTTCTTTTTATAAAGAGTATATTAAACCAATCTCGGATGTAGCATTGGGTGGAACTATGAGGTTATTTGCTCAAAAAGTAAGGAATGGCTCTTATAGTTCGGGAGAAAGAAGTGAGACAATGTTGAATATAACAGCCTCTTTACCCAATGGCTCGACAAAAGATCAGATGGATGCCTTAATACAGAAAATGGAAAATTATATTAATCAATATTCTGAAGTCAAACAATTTGAGACCTCTATACAAAGCGGGATAAGAGCCAGTATCCGTATATTATTCAAAAAGGAGTTTCAACGGGGACAATTTCCATATATCTTATATTCTAAACTAATTTCAAAGGCAACAGAGCTAGGAGGAGGAAGCTGGTCTGTTTATGGAGTTGGAGATGGGTTCAATAATGAATTAAAAGAACAAGCAGGTTCGTCTAGAATAAAACTATTGGGATATAACTACGATCAACTTACTCGACTTGCAAACGCAATGAGAGACTCTCTTTTGGAACACAGACGAATACAAGAAGTAACTATTGATTCCGAATTTAGTTGGTACAAGAGTGATTATGTAGAGTATGTATTTGATCTGAAAAAAAATAAGTTAGCTGAAGCAAATATTCTACCTAATGAACTATTCTATACTCTGACTCCAATGTTTCAACGAAATATAACCATAGGAGAATGGAGTACAGAGAAACAATCTGTCCCTATCAATTTATTTTCAAAACAAAATAAAGAATTTGATATATGGAGTTTAGAAAATTTAGGAGGCAAGATTGGTGATAGTGGATATAAACTTTTCGAATTAGCAGATATAAAGAAAGCTCAAGTTCCTCAAAATATAGCAAAAGAAAATCAACAATATAAGCTATGTATCCAATATGAATACATAGGAAGTTACCAGCAGGCTCATACGGTAATGGAACGTCAGATAGAAAATTTCAATAAAAATGCCCCTTTAGGTTATAAAGCTGAAAGTGAGTCCTACAGATATTGGTGGGAAGAAGGAGGTACTAGTCAATATTGGTTACTATTTCTAATTATTATTATTGTTTTTTTTACAACAAGTGTGTTATTTAACTCTCTTTTACAGCCTTTTGTAATTATATTTATTATCCCTATATCCTTTATTGGGATCTTCTTAACATTCTATTTGTTTGAATTAAATTTCGATCAAGGAGGATTTGCCGCTTTTGTTCTGCTCTCAGGCTTATCTGTAAATGCAAATATTTATATTCTAAGCGAATTTAATAATCTAAAGAAAACAAATAGTAATACTCCGATAGTGAAAATTTATTTAAGGGCATGGAATGCTAAAATAAGACCTATATTCTTAACTATATTCTCAACTATACTTGGATTCATCCCTTTTATGATAGGAGAATTTAAAGAGGCATTTTGGTTTCCCTTAGCGGCAGGAACAATAGGAGGATTAATTATGTCTTTCATAACTCTATTTTTATTCTTACCTCTATTTATGGGAATAAAAAATAAAATATAATCCTAACTTAATTATTTCAGATACGAATATGAAATATCTTTTTATAATTTTAATATGTGCTATTTGTTTAGCATGCACTAAAGAAACAAGGCTAGAATATGCATTGAAGTTAGCAGAAAATAATCGAATCGAATTAGAGAGAGTATTAGAATACTATTCTCAAGAAGCAAAAGATTCACTTAAATATAAAGCAGCTTGTTTTCTCATAGAGAATATGGTTTACCATAGTCATGTTAAAGAAGAAGCTTCAATAGCTATTAGAGAGTATTTAGCACAAGGTAAAAGCTATGGGGGAGAAGTTTTAGGTAATCCTGATTTGAAAAGATATTCTGATATTAAATATGTTACAAGTGATTTTTTAATCAAAAACATTGAACATTCTTTTAAAGTATGGAAGGATACACCTTGGGGGAAATATATTAATTTTGATCAGTTTTGCGAAGATATTCTTCCATATAAAGTTGGGAATGAGCCTTTAACTTTGTGGAAAGAAAATTATTATGGTTATTATCAACCTATTTTAGATTCTTTATTAACAGATGATTGCCCTTTGAAGGCTGCACAAATTATTTATGATGCTATAGATGCTGAAAAGTGGGATTTTATGCAAGATATGCAATTACAACTTCAAGTAGAGGCAAATACATTGTTAAAATATAGATTTGGGAATTGTGGCGAATATGCTCAATTTGCGACTTATGTTATGAGGGCTTTAGGTATCCCCGGCGGAATTGATATTATTTTGCAAAACCCAGATGATAGTTATCGTTTTCATTATTGGAATTATGTGAAGGATAAGGATGGAAAATCTAAGGAATTTGAAATATACACATATAGGCCTCAAATAGAAGATTTTTCTATAGAACGAAAAAGAGGCAAAATTTATCGTCGAACATTTGGGGTTCAGGAAGAATCTTACGCAATGAATTTTTCTTTGGATAAACTACCTTCAAATCTGCATAGCCCTCTTATGAAGGATGTTTCGAATTTATATTTCCCTGAATCATCATCGATTAAAATTGATTTTAGAGATAATAAAAAAGTCATAGATGATATTCTATTTCTCTGTGTATTTAATAATAAAGAATGGGTACCGATCTGTGCTGAACCTCTAAATAGAGATGTTATAGAATTCAGGCATTTAGAAAAAGAGATTGTTTATTTGCCTGCTTTTTTCATCAAGAATAAAGTAGTTCCAGCTGCAGCTCCAATAGTACTGAAAGATGATTATACCCAAAGAATCATCTCTTCTGAAGAGGAGACAGAGTTTGTTGTGCTTAAACGGAAGTTCCGTACCTATTCTTATCATCAGTTTTGCATTGATAGAACTATTGGAGCAAAGTTCCAAGTTTCAGATAATATTAATTTTAGTAATCCAAAAACTATATATACTATATCTTATACAGAAGGGTTAAATTGGAATAATATTCCAAAAGACTCTATAATAGATCATGGTCAATATAGGTATGTTAGATATCTAGGCCCAGAAGATAGTAATTGTAATATTGCTGATCTCATATTTTATACTAAGGATGCCACTAGGCTCACAGGAAAAGTGATAGGGACTAAAGGAGCATGGAATGATGGAACATTGACTGCAGATAAAGCATTTGATGGAGAGCCTTTAACCTTTTTCGATGCTCCTACGAGTTTCGGTTCTTGGACAGGTCTGGATCTTGGAGACAAATATGAAATAACACGAATTGCATATTTACCTAGAAATGACGATAACCACATTAGAGAAGGTGATTTGTATGAACTCTTTCACTGGAAGGATAATTGGGTATCATTAGGTAAACAAACAGGAGTTGATGGAAATGATTTAGTCTATGAGAATGTTCTCAAGGGTTCTTTATTGCTTCTTAAGAACCATACGAGGGGAGTTCAGGAACGTATTTTCACGTATGAAGATGGGAAACAGGTCTGGTGGTAGACACAGCTATAATATTATATGGATTTTGTAAATAGCAACCTGGATATCCTAACTATTTTCGGACAAAAAATTATACGATATCTTTTATAGTTTATTCTCTGTAGTGTTCATTAAATTCTTCAATGGTTTAATAGCTTAGATATGGATGCCTTCTCTACTTTCTGTACCAAACCTCTAAGTATTCGAAGACAGCTAATCTCATCTGTTTTTTATCCATCAGTTTATATCCGTATAATAACTCTGTTTAATGATTTGAAGAAGGATTCAACAACCGCATTATCCTGCATTATCCCAGCAGTTGGTATTCAATAAGGAGATGAAAGTCGTTTTTATAGATAAAGTATCTAAAGATTATTTCATGAGATTCACCAATATATACGGACAATACCGTCACATTGGAGTCAAGTATATTGAATTTGGTAATGATAGCTTGGAACACTTGTAATGCACAGTCAATCTATATAAGGCTTTAGGTGGAGGTGTAGAATAATCTTGTTGCTTTTAATTTGGGTTTCCTTGAATTATTCTTATGGATATACAAATAAAATTTGTTGTATTTGAGCTAGGAAATTACCAGCACAAGCTAGCATTAAAACTAAGGTGAAATTCGCAAAAGACCATCTTCGAAACTTCTGAATATATGACTTTACAAATAAGGTTCGAGCCCCTCCGAGGCTCAAAAGCACATCATTAATTGATGTGCTTTTTTTTATTTGTAAATTATTTGTAGGTCAGTAGGCTTTCAAAAAAAGCTTAATACCGGTTGTGTTGTCGTAAAAATGTGCGATATTTGCACTATGGGTCAAGTTCAGTCTATCATGGAAATATTGATGAAAGGGTTTCTGATAGGAGTTATAGTTTCTGCTCCTTTTGGACCTGTTGGTGTTCTTTGTGTTCAACGAACATTGAATAAAGGAAGATGGTATGGACTTGTCACCGGACTGGGGGCGGCTTTAAGTGATATAATTTATGCCATATTCACCGGATATGGTCTAAATTTTATTTTTGAGTACATCAATCGAAATATTTACATACTTCAACTGCTGGGGAGTGTTATGTTATTACTCTTTGGGCTTTATACTTTTCGAACTAATCCGGTAAAATCCATCCGTCCCTCCTCGTCGGATATGAAAGGCTCTTATTTTTATAATTTTATAACAGCTCTATTTGTTACTTTATCCAATCCTTTGATTATTTTTCTATTCATAGGTTTCTTTGCCCGATTTGCTTTTGTTTTACCTCAAGCTCCTTATGGAGTAGCAATAGCAGGTTATGCCTCAATTGCATTAGGTGCTATTTGTTGGTGGTTCTGCATTACTTATTTTGTGAGTCGTGTACGCAAGAAGTTTAATTTGAGGGGGATTTGGTTATTAAACCGAATAATAGGAGTAATTGTTTCTCTTGTAGCAATTGCTGGCGTTGTATTTACCTTGTTGGGTGAATCTTTATATTAATCGTTTTTTATGTTTGTAGCTAAGAAATTAAGAAAAGAAAATATAGCAGAATATCTTCTTTATATGTGGCAGTTAGAAGATTTGATACGAGCTAATCAATGGGATATTGATAGAATAAAGAAGAATGTGGTTAATCAATATGAATTATCGGATGAATTAAAATATCAGATGATTCAATGGTATGAAGAGTTGATTGCTATGATGCTTCAGGAAGGAGTGAAAGAAAAAGGGCATTTACAAATTAATAATAATGTAATTATTCAATTAGCTGATCTGCATAAACAGCTTATAGAATCTCCTAAATATCCTTTTTATAATGCAAAGTATTTTAAAGTACTCCCTTTTATCGTAGAGCTTCAAGCTAAAGGTGAGGAGAAGAAGTCAGAAATTGAAACTTGTTTCGATGGCTTATATTTATTGTTGATGTTGCGTTTGCAGAAAAAAACAATATCTGAAGAGACGGCTAAAGCTTTACAAGAAATTACTGAATTTGTTTCCATGTTGGCCAACTTCTATGATAAGCAACAAAAGGGTGAATTAGAATTAAATGGATATGAGGGTTCTTGTAACGGGTAGTAAGGGACAGTTGGGGAGTTCGTTGAAAAGACTTACCGTAAATTCTGCCAATCATTCTTTTTTCTTTTATACACAAGAGGAATTAGATATAACGGATTCTAAGGAGTTAAAGAAACTACTTCAATTACATGAAATTGATGTAGTGGTGAATTGTGCGGCTTACACCTTGGTGGATCAAGCTGAAAGCCATTCTGCTCTTTGCTATGCAATAAACCAGAGAGCTGTAAAAGGGATTGGAGAGGTCGCTAATGAGTTAGGGGTGGGAGTCATTCATTTTTCAACCGATTATGTTTTTGATGGCACCTCTTATGTTCCTTATGTGGAAGATGATGAAGTGAATCCACAGACGGTTTACGGAGACTCAAAATGGAAGGGAGAGCAAGATCTTTTCTCTGTTTGTCCTCAATCGATGATTATCCGTACAGCATGGCTATATGCTGATGTTGGGACAAATTTTGTACAAACTATTATAAAGTTGGGGAAAGAAAAAAAACAGCTTAAAGTGGTGTTCGACCAAATAGGTACACCAACCTCTGCAATAGATTTGGCTCAATTTGTTTTACACATTTTAGATAAAGGTTTGGTTCCGGGTATTTATCATTATAGTAATGAAGGAGTTTGTTCTTGGTACGATTTTGCAAAAGCCATTCTTTCTTTGTGTGGAATGTCTGATTGCAAAGTTTTGCCCATACATAGTTCGGAGTATCCCACAAAAGCTAAACGCCCTTATTATTCTGTATTAGATAAAACAAAAGTAAAACAAGTATATAAAATACAAATTCCACATTGGTATGATAGTTTGTGTGGAGTGATAAAGAAAAGTTTATAGACTCTTATTAGAGGTAAATTCATAAAATGGCAAAGATTAAAGAAATAGAAAGAAGAAGAACTTTTGCAATAGTGTCCCATCCGGACGCTGGTAAAACCACTTTAACCGAGAAATTATTGTTGTTTGGAGGTCAGATACAAGTGGCTGGGGCAGTAAAAAGTAATAAAATAAAGAAAACGGCCACCAGTGACTGGATGGAGATTGAGAAACAAAGAGGAATTTCGGTAACGACCTCGGTGATGGAGTTTGATTACGAAGATTATAAGGTAAACATATTAGATACCCCAGGTCACCAGGATTTTATTGAGGATACCTTCCGTACACTTACAGCAGTTGATAGTGTGATTATTGTAATTGATAGTGCACGAGGAGTTGAAGTGCAAACACGCAAATTAATGGAAGTGTGTAGAATGCGCAAGACTCCGGTTATTGTTTTTATCAATAAGATGGATAGGGAAGGACGTGATCCTTTTGATTTACTGGATGAGGTGGAAGAAGAATTAACCATTAAGGTCTGTCCTTTATCTTGGCCTATAGAGCAGGGTGATCGATTCAAAGGGGTCTATAATATATATGAGGATAAGTTGGACCTCTATACGCCTTCTAAACAAAAAGTTACGGAAAAAATAGAACTTAATTTAGCAGGTGAAGAGTTGGCTGAACATATAGGGGAGAGTCAGGCTGATAAATTAAGGGAAGATTTAGAATTGGTAGAAGGTGTTTATCCTGCGTTTGACAGAGAGAAATATTTAAATGCAGAAATAGCTCCTGTGTTTTTTGGTTCCGCACTAAATAACTTTGGCGTAAAAGAACTTTTAGACTGTTTTGTGGAAATTGCACCCAGCCCTCGTCCTGTTAAAGCTGAAGAGAGGATTGTTCATCCTGAAGAACCTCGTTTTACGGGTTTTATATTTAAAATAACCGCTAATATAGACCCAAACCATCGTTCTTGTATTGCTTTTTGTAAGGTTTGTTCCGGGAAATTTGAAAGGAATGTACCCTATTTTCATGTGCGACATAATAAAACGATGCGTTTCTCGTCTCCTACGCAATTTATGGCTCAACGTAAAACAACCATTGATGAGGCTTGGCCTGGTGATATTATCGGTTTACCGGATAATAATATTTTTAAGATAGGAGACACCCTAACTGAAGGGGAAGATCTGCACTTCCGTGGTTTACCCAGTTTCTCTCCCGAGATGTTTAAATATATTGAGAATGCTGATCCAATGAAGCAGAAGCAATTAGCTCGTGGAATCGATCAATTAATGGATGAAGGGGTGGCACAGCTTTTTGTCAATCAGTTTAATGGAAGGAAAATTATTGGAACTGTGGGGCAATTACAATTTGAAGTCATTCAATATCGGTTATTGCACGAATACAATGCTTCTTGTCGCTGGGAACCTATACGTTTATATAAAGCTTGTTGGATAGAAAGTGATGATTCGGAAGAATTTGAGCTATTTAAAAAGAGGAAATACCAATATATGGCAAAGGATCACGAAGGAAGAGATGTCTTCCTGGCCGATTCCAGTTATATGTTGCAAATGGCACAAGAAGATTTTAAGGCCATCCGATTCCATTTTTCCAGTGAATTTTAATGGCTCTGGGATCGAAGGTCGGTCGGTCTGGGATCTAATGCCCTTCGGTCTGGGATCGATTGATGGTTTAACCCAGACCGAATAGATCTCTTCAATTATTGTTTTTATTTATCTTATTCCCGATGAAACATACGGATACAAAAAAGCATCGTTTTATTATAAAACGATGCTTTTTTATGTTTGTGTTAAAAACAAAACAACTCCATATAAGGAAAGAAGTTGTTATTTTGCTTCTTCTTTGCTTTTCTTGCGATTTCCATATCGGTTCATGAACTTGTCAACTCGACCTGCAGTATCCACAAGTTTAGCTTTACCTGTATAGAATGGGTGTGAAGTGTTAGAAATTTCAATCTTAACTACAGGGTACGTTGCCCCTTCAAATTCCACCTCTTCTTTAGATCTGGCAGTAGAACGTGATAAAAACATATCACCATTTGACATATCCATAAAAACTACAGGACGATAATTTTCCGGATGAATATCTTTTTTCATATTGCTTTAACTTTTATTGTTTTCGTATGTTAACTATTTTGGTATTAAATAGTGTGTAATGGTCATTCAAGTGTGCAAAGATAAGATATATCTCTGTAAATAAGAAAAAAAACAGAAAATAACTCTCTATGAAAAGTCAATCTTTTTAAAATAACCTGTATTTTTTCCTTTTACCTTTGATTAGTGTAGGTGGCAAAATGACGAAAAATAAGAGCGAACGAATAAAACTTGCTTGTTTGCTCTATATTTTTAACGTCAAATCTCTATAAATTGAACTATAATGGCTATTTTTGTGAAAGAGTATGTAAGATATTCATTATTAAAAACTATAAACTTTAAACAAATGATTAATTACAAAGATTTAGGCTTAGTGAACACTCGGGAAA
>FZPS01000204.1_pt66 | contig 17141 bp, 14 predicted proteins | sample 1817821 | NCBI WGS metagenome assembly FZPS01 (sample SAMEA104158645, study PRJEB21678) | metagenome | place: Germany | collected 2015-04-21
CAGCCTGTAAACCAGCGATCGCCGAGCGCGGCGACTCTGATGCCAAATTCCGTACCGTTACGGGCCATGGTATAGACGATCGTCGAATGTTTGACCTTTCCGACAGGATCCATCGCCGATTTGGAGGCCGGCATCGAGAGGTTCAGGAAGAAGTGATCGTTCGAGTTCAAAAAATCGAAGACGGCGACTTGATCCTCTTTCGATGCGTCCGTTTTGACGATACTCGACGCGATCTCGCGGATAAACAGCGATGTCGCCGCTTTGTTGCGGTTGTGCACTTCGTCGCCCATCTGAGCCGCTTGCGCGATCATGGTCTTGAGGTCAATCGGCCCATAAATCTCCAACGCTTGCTTCATGACAGGATAGAGCGTTTTCTCCATCCATTTCAAATGCTTGATGACATCATCGCCATATGCACCGAAACGAAGAACATTGCCGAGTCCCTCATTCATCGTACAATACGCAAAGTTGCCTTGCGTTTTATTCTCCACGATAAAGACCGGCATTGATGCCGTTACGACACCCGCCATCGGCCCCACGGCCTGATGATGATGACAAGGATCGAATTCGATCTCGCCTGAAGCGGCGAGTTTTTCCGCCTCCTCCGGAGTCGTTGCAAGACCCTCATAGATCAAGCCGCCGATCACCGCACCGCGAAGCGGTCCGGACATCTTATCCCATGTGATGGGAGGGCCAGCGTGCATGATGAGTTTCTTGTGCATACCCGGAACAACGTCTTTTGCAACTCCCATCCCGACGAGCGTCGGCTGAGCGTTTTGCATGATTTCCAGTGCTTTCTTGTTGGCAGTTTCAATAAAATTCGCCATAAATTCCTTCTTTCTCTCAAATTGTGTCTTTCATTAAAAATGACACGTTCCTATTATACAAACTTAAAACCTGCGCACTGCGTGACAAATGCAGATTTTGTAACCTCTACAACCCTTTCAGCCTACCAAGCAGCGATGCCATTTTCTTGTCACCGCCTGCGGCTGGTTTCCAATCGACGTGGATTGTTTCTACGTCTTGACTACGCAATTCTTCATAAAAAGATTCGAGCCCCATGTTGATCACTTTCAACTCTTTCTTAAAAAGTTCATTGACTGACATATCGTTTTCTCCTCTCCCTATGCACTCATTTTTTCCATGATAAGGTCAACAAGTCTGACAGCCTGTGCGTTGGATGGCATGACGATAACGCCCGCCTGTTCGAGGCTCGCGATCGATTGACGAAGATCCTGCGGGTCCTTATCCGTTCCCGTGACAGAGGCGACAACGACAAGGTTCTTTCCCTCTTCCTTCAAACGAGCGCGCGCATCCCTCACCGAGTCGGCAACAGCGCCCGCAGGGTTCTCATGCGACCCGTAACCGATCACGACATCGACGAGTACCACAGCTGTCGACCCGTCGACATGCGTCTTAAAAAATTCCGTTCTCGTCAAGGGGTCGATCATGGGATGCGGTCTTCCGCGTGTAAACTCATCTTCTCCAAGATCAAGGCAAATATGACCTTCCAAGCCACCGAGATTTGCCAGTGCGCGATCGGGCGTGAGAGGGATATTCGAGTAGATCGGATAATTCTCCCCAAGGTATTTAATCGCTTCATCGGCGAGCGTACCGCCCGTATAGAGTGCGCGTAAATACTTTTGATCGGCGGAAAGTGTCGAGAAAGCATTCGAAACAAGTTTCTCGATTTCCTCCTCAGGCGCATCAAAGCCATCGAAATCTTCAACCTTTTCGCCACGTAACAAAGCGACCGCTTTCCGAGCGGCATCTTCCAAGCTGACACACGGTGTGGCGCCGGCGGCGATAATGGAAGCGGCGTCTCCGCCAATGAAGTCGATGACGACAGGTTTATTCGCTTGTTTAACCAAATCGACAATCTTTTTCTCAACGGTCGGATGTGGAGGTTTCGAGACAAGCACGATGACATCTGTTTCAGGATCCTTTAACAATGCCTCGATGCCCTGAATCATCATCAGGCCGCCGATCTCTTCGCGAAGATCGCGACCTCCCGTTCCGATCACCTGTGAAAGTCCTTCGCCGAGTTGATCAATGCGTACGGTGATCTCCTGCGTTCCCGTACCGGATGCGCCGACAAGGCCGATTCGCCCCTTTGACACGACGTTGGCGAAACAGAGAGGAACGCCGTTGATGATCGCCGTACCGCAATCGGGGCCCATCATCAAAAGACCCTTCTCGACAGCCAATTGCTTAAGCCTGAGCTCATCCTTGATCGATACGTTGTCCGAGAACATCATGACATGTAGTCCCGCTTTCAGGGCAGCCTCCGCCTCTTCAGCCGCATACTGGCCGGGAATAGAAATCTGAACAAGGTTAGCGCCTCCGAGATGATCAATGGCCGACCGGAGAGTCGGCGGCCGGTAATCGCCTGCCGATGCTTCCTTTTTGCGGTTGATCTGCTCATCGAACGAATTGACAAGTTGTTCCATTGTAACGAGCTCTTCATTGAACTTCGCCGCGATGAAAAGATCATTCGGCGTGACGTCTTCGAGATTCGCATCAAACATATTGAGATTGCGGACGAGATCCAAATTCAGCTCGGTGCCCATTCCGACAAGAACTTCCTCGACACCTTCAATTGATTTCATTTCACGCGAAATCAGCATCAAGGTAACCGAGTCGTAGTAGGCGTTTTTTCTAACGATACTTTGAATCATATGCGATCCTCCTTTTTTAATATACACTCCTCCTGCCGCGCCCAGCGCGATATAATCGTCTGAACACACCATATCCCGAACAGAAAATCAGCTCCGGAAGTCGCACCGAATTCCAACACGCGATCAATCGCGCGGCGAAGTTCAGGGAGATTATGCGTTGCCAATGCTTCTAATATCTTAAGGTAGCTGTCGCTTGCCTTACCTGCCGATGCATGCCTGAGCATCGAATAGCTGACAATCGTCGTCCTTGAGTTTGCAAGCTCGACGATGCCTTCCAAGAAACTCAACAAAGTTTGATCATCGCGGTGATTCCATTGGTTCCTGTAGTGAAGAGAGAGAATAAAAGCCGCGAGAAAATCGTCGCATGATGGTGTCAAGCCCGGCCCAAAACCTACAAGCAGTTCAGTCTGATAAAGTGATCGCTCCCAATCTTTCGCCTCCACGGCATCAATAAATGAACAAATATCTCCGGAAATGAAACGGGCGTAGATACTTGTACAAGACGACTCCCTCGCATCGCCATCGATGAAACGAATAACAGATGAAACGCCTCCCGAATCAAGTTCCAGCAACGTCTTCTTGATCATGCTGAGCGCTTCTTCGCTCGCACATGCAATTTCACCTGAAGGTGCTGAAAGTGTCGGTCTCCAGACACGCGCATTACGCAATCTGATACGAATCTCATTTTTCGGTATGACAAACTCCAACTGCCCGTTGTATACCACGCTGTCATCTACCTCGAAAGGCCACGCAATATGCGCGGGCAAATCGACCTTGATCCCCATCGGCATCATATCGACATCGGTTCTGGCGATCGTCATCAATTCTTCTGCGTGCGACAATAAATTAACTGAGCCACGAAAGATTGAATGAACGCGAAAGACAATATTTTCGTGATGAAGCAACAGGTCGTGAAGATCCTGCGACATCTGCACCGCATGAATCGTTCGATCAAAACTTCCGATCATCACTGAATAAGCTCCTTAATTCTAATCGCCAACTGTATATTAAATGCCGTTTCCGGATCACGGAGATCAATTCCATAGACATCGCGAATTCTGTTGATACGATAAATGATCGTGTTATAGTGCGTAAACAAAATCTCGGACACACGTTTCAAATTACCGCCTGATGCGAAATAAACGCGCACAGTCTCGATTAGATCGCCGTGCTGTCTGTTATCGTGTTCCTCGAGCGGACTCAGAATCTCATCGGCATAGGCGAGCGCCTCTTCCCTCAGAAGCGGGTGCCCCAACACACGTAGCAATCCCAGTTCATCGTAATATAGAACAGGCTTTCCTTTTTCCTGTCGACTCATCAGTATGCGAACGGTCTGCTCCGCTTGTTGTAAACTCAACGCCAAAGATCGATACGTATCGACACATGAACCGACACCGATATGTGCGTATTCGAGCACACCCTTCTCGTCGATACACCTAATCAACGTGCCGATAAAACGCTGCAAGTGGGAATTTCTCGCGTCCAAACCGCAGTCATTGTCAAATTGCAAGAGAAAGATGGCGCGGTCACTTTTACGTGTCGCAAGAAAATATCCGGCATACTCTTGCTTCAACCGATTTGCGAGATTCAGCAGATTTGTATTCAGATTTTTTGCCATGCGAGCATTATTGGGCGTCAGTTGGTACTGCCTGTCCTGTTCCATCATCAGGACGATGCACTGGCTTGGAAGTTCGGGATGAAAAAGATAAAAGTCAGCATTCTCAAGCGCTTTACTCTGTTCATCGTGGTCATCACTTAGCAGCTGCTCCAAAAAAGTAGTCTGATGCACGTTTTCGCGTTCAACGAGCGTAATGCGGTTCAGAATATCGAGAGCGATAAGCGAAGTCGCCGACTCTATTACAAATAAGTCTTGGGCGCGAATGGCATTATCCGTATCCCACAAAAAGATACTGCCGTAATGCATGTTGTCAAAATAGATGGGAATCACGAACCGTCTGATAGAAAGATCCGCCACGAACGATTCGCTGATTCGCATATCGGGAACAGAAGAGTGACGTCGTATGAAAGCGTGGGCAATCACATCCTTTAAATCGTTCTCAATCGTCGTCTCCTTATCACGATCGGGACAATAAAAGTGAACATCGCGGAAGATATCATCACAGATAGCGACAGGTGCGCGGATGGAGCGGTAGATCTGTTCTGCGATTGCTTTCATGCCACCGTGACGCAACATAATGTTGCGCACTTTTGAGTTAAAGTCGTTGATATTCTCTAACAATTTCGTCTGTTCGCCGATGATCCTGTTAAAAATCTCCTTAATGAGATCACCATACGGCACAGCCTGAGGTATCCGTATGATAGGAAATGATATCTCGTCGGCAATCTTTAACACGTTGTCCGGCACCTCGCTGATGTACCGTTGTGTTTTAATTCCCATTCCGCAGACTTTTCTTTCCTTAAGCTGGGGAATGAGTTTCTCGAATGCCTCAATGTCATGGCTGAATGTATATGCCGTAGTCAGTAAAAATTCGCCGGGGCGAACCCAGTCGATAATGTCAGGAACCTCCAAGACGTTAACGGAGACTATGCTATTCGTCAGACCGCCTCTTCCTGCCAAGACTTCTGCATCTTTCAACAAACTGACTTGTAGAATATCCTTTAATTCAATCATGAGTTTGTTTTCATTCGGCATGATTTGCACCTCATATTCATTCTAAATAAAAAAAGTGATAAATGATTTAGCCTGCAATAACAACGTTGATTTTATTATATCATAGATATGTGTGAAAATAGCACAGATATTGTCCGCCATCTAGCAATCTTCTTGCATAAAATGATTGATTATAAAGTTTTCTTTTTAGTTATATCCCATAATTGAAACTACACAACATCAAAACGTCATGATAAGCGTATCGTTAAAAGCAGCCATTTACGCCATGCCTTCAAAAAAGTATCTCAAAATCTCTTATTTAACTTGAATCGCACAAAAAAACAGAAAGAATCGCTCCCGTCTTTGTTTAGGGATGCTAATTCAAGAACTAAGAAGTTAAATATCTTGTATCCAGTGACAAAGTCCATTTATCACAAACGTGCTAAAATAAATCATATCGTGAAATATTGGTGACCAATCGATCGGGGTGTTGTTTCCGATGAGTAATCGTCAATAGCAAGTAGTTCGAATTCTATCTGAAAAAGGTAGTCTTTATCGCAAGGAGGTTTCTGTGCTAAGTCAATTTGATTACGTCAAACCGCTTGTTCTGAATGAGGCGCTCGCCGCTCTTGCCAAGGAAGACAATTCCTACGTATTGGCAGGGGGTACCGATCTTATGATCATGCTGCGCCACAACGCGATCAATGCACGCCATATCATCGACATCAAAGGCATTCCGGAACTGAATGAGCTCCGTTTTATCGAGAACGAGGGCTTGACGATCGGTGCCAATGTGGTGGTCAACGCGCTCGTTGATTCGGAACTCGTCAAGAACAAGTACAAGGCATTACATGACGCCGCCTCATGTCTCGCATCGTTTCAATTAAGAAACAGGGCGACACTCGTCGGCAACATCTGTAATGCATCGCCCGGGGCTGATCTGCCCCCCGCACTTCTCGTCTACGACGCCGTCGTGAAGATAGCGAGCGTCGACGGAGTGCGAGAAGTACCGCTCGTTGAGTTCTTTACGGGCGTCAAAAAAACTGTCCTGACGAAGAACGAGCTGGTCCTCTCCGTCTTCCTGCCCGATCCGGGTGATAATGACGCGAGCTGTTATCTTCGCCAGACACGTCTTAAGGGCCATGACCTCTCGACCGTTGGCGTTGCATGCCGTCTGGACGGTAAAGGCAAAGTCGCCGTCGCAATCGGCGCCGTCGCCCCTACCCCGCTCAGGTTGAAGGCACTGGAGACAGCCATCAACGAGAAAGGTCTCTCCGGAGAGACAATCTTGTGGGCTGCAGATGCCATCAACGAACATATTAAACCGATCTCGGACGTCCGCTCTTCAGAAGCGTATCGTCGCCATATGGCGTCCGTTCTTCTGAAGCGATGCTTGGTGACTTTGACAGGTAAGGAGGTATAAACATGACAGTCGCAGAATTGAAAAATGACGGAAAAGCTTGTGCGATGGACACGGCGCATATCAGTTCGGCAAGAGAACTTCGTGTTGTTATTGACCTCGTAGTAAACGGAGAGCGTGTGATTGAGGAAATCGAACCGAACATGCTCTTACTCCACTTTTTACGTGACAGGTTAAAACTTTTTGGCGCAAAAGAAGCGTGCGGAGAAGGTGAATGCGGCGCATGTACCGTTCTGATGAACGGTTATGCTGTCACCTCGTGCCTCGTGCTCGCTGTTGAGGCGAACGGTGCGGAAATACTCACTGTGGAAGGACTTTCCAAAGGTAACGAGCTCAGTATTCTTCAGCAGGAATTTGTGTTCCAAGACGCTCTCCAATGCGGCTTCTGCACGCCGGGCATGCTGATGTCGGCGCGCGGGCTCCTCGACAATAACCCGAATCCGACCGATGAAGAAATACACGAGGCGATGGCGGGCAACCTCTGCCGCTGCACCGGATATCTTCAGATCTTCAACGCGGTCAAACGGGCTGCCGAGCGCGAGAGAGAAGAGAGAGAGGAGTAGGTCATGTCAAGTCTTTGTCAATTAGAAAACTTTGAATACAGTTGCTGCAGGGATTACGAGTCTAAGTACAAGCATGTGGGACAACCCTACATCAGAAAAGACGCCATCGAGAAGGTGACAGGGCAGGCAACGTATACGTTCGACATGGAACTGCCCGGCATGCTCCACGCGAAGACACTGCACTCACCTTATGCCAGAGCGAGGATCGTCTCAATCGATACGAGCAAAGCGAGAGCGCTGTACGGTGTCAAGGTCTGCCTGTGCGGTGAAGATGCCAATACGAAGGTCGGCCTTTACATGCAGGACAAAATGGTCTTTGCCAGCGGCGAGACACGCTATCAAGGCGAGGTCGTCGCGGCAGTCGCCGCCACTACGGAAGCGATTGCGGAGCGCGCCATTTCCCTCATCGAAGTCGAGTACGAAGTGCTCGAGCCTGTGCTAAATGTCGACCAGGCGCTAGAAGCGAAAACACTCGTCCATCCTGACATTAACACGATCGAACACATTAGGGGCGTCTTCTTCCCGCAGCCGGATTCCAACATCGCAAGCCTTAACACGAGCCGTCGCGGTGATCCGGACAAGGCATTCGAAGATGCCGACCTCGTCGTCGAAAACGAATTCTCGTTGCCGGCGGTCGCGCACGTTCCGCTCGAGACACACGTGGCGATCGTTGAAGCCGATCCCTATACCGACAAAATCCGTATCTGGTCCTCGGCGCAATCACCTTTCGCCTTGAGGCAGATGATGGCTGCCGCTTTCGACGTAAAGGAATCCGACATTGAGGTCCACATCCCCTATGTCGGAGGAGGATTCGGCGGGAAAGCCGGTATCCACCTCGAGCCGTTGGTCGCTTTGCTGTCACGCGAAGCGGGTGGAGTCCCCGTCAAGCTTCGTATGACACGCGAGCAGGAATTCAACTACATGCCGACGCGTGCGGGCATGCGCGGCAGAATCAAGTCTGGCGTCACGAAAGACGGGCGAATCAAGGCAACCAAGATCGTTTATGACTGGGACAGCGGTGCCTATGCAGACTACGGCGTAAACGTCGGAAAAACGGCGGTGTACGGAGGCTTGGGACCTTACGATATCGAGAACGCGAGCATCGTCTCGAACACGATCTATACGAATAAAGTGTTCAGTACGGCGTACCGCGGCTTCGGTCACCTCGAGACTCTCTGGACGGTTGAGCGTCAAACCGATATTCTCTCGCAAAAACTCGGCATCGATCCATACGAATTCCGCATGATGAACATGTTGAAGCCCGGATCGAAGACGATTTCACAAGAAGTCATTACCGAAAGCTCCGGAAGTCCTTGTGACTGCCTTTCCGCCGTCGTAAAAGAGATCGGATGGACAGGACGCAAGACACAGGAAGAGCGTGAGAGAGAGTGGAAAACGGGCAAAGTACGCGGCAAAGGCTTCGCCATGATTCAGAAGGCGCCGGCGATGCCTGCCAATACGGCCACATCCGTCATCATGCAGATGGTTGGAGACGGACACGTCAACATCATGATGGGTGCCGTCGACTACGGACAGGGAGCGCTTACGGCTCTCGCCCAGATCGCGGCGCAAGAGCTCGACATCCCGTTCGAGATGGTTAAGATGATACCGCAGACCAATACGGAAACTAACCCGTACGACTGGAACACCGTGGCGTCGAAGCTCACCTTCATGGCTGGTAATGCCGTCATTCAGGCAAGCCGTCGCATGGTCGCCCAGATGAAAGAAATCGCGGGACAGGCACTTCGCTGCTCACCTGACGTGTTGGCGCACGCCGATGGGTACATCTACAAGAAGCATACGCCTGAAATGCGCATCGCCTACAAAGATATGGCGCTCGGCTACGCTTATCCTGACGGCATGGGAATCGGCGGACCGCTCATCTCGCACGGTGTTTGCATGGCGGACGGTCTGACGAACCTCGATCCGAAAACTGGTAAAGGGTTGCCCGCCCTCGCGTGGACGTTCGGAGCGCACGCCGTCGAGATTGAACTCGATGTTGAGACAGGTAACATCGATGTTCTGAAAGTCGCATCGGCATTCGACATCGGACAAGTCATCAACGAGAGAATGGTTTACAGCCAAGTCGTTGGCGGCGTCATGCAGGGAATCGGATCGGCGATCCTCGAAGGATATAAGTTCAGCGACGACAATGTGCTGTTGAACCCCTCCTTCACCGACAACAAGATCCCGACGATGAAAGACATGCCGTTCGAAGTCGTTCCGATCTATATCGAGAATCCTCAGTTGAACGGTCCGTACGGCGCGCGCGGCATCGCGGAACATACGATGATCTCCGTTCCCTCCGCGATCGGCAACGCTCTCTACGAAGCGACAGGCATCAACTTCTATCGCCTGCCGCTCACACCGGAGAACGTCATGCTCGGCATCCTGTCAGGGAAAAAAGACTGCAGATAACCAAAGCGCTCGCAAATAATCACTGATGATTTGCATTTAAAGGGGCTGTCTCAAAACCGCTAAATAGTAGCGGGATCGATACAGCCTCTTTCCTTTTGTGGAAATCGGGAACGTAAAGTCCAGAAAATCGAAATTAACTGTAAAACTGTACATGGGCATTGACGCAAAGTCCAGAAGATCGAAATTAACTGCAAAACTGCACATGGGCATCGACGTAAAGTCCAGAAAATCGAAATTAACTGCAAAACTGTACACCTTCTGGAGCTTCGGGGTAAATAGCGCGACCAAAAAGAGGGGCTTGTCTCATCATTGCTCTTAATGAGCAGTTTTGAGACAGCCCCTTTTTATAAGCGTCAGATCATTCTAGTCTCATAGAGTAGAGAGACAAGCGATGTGCGAGAAACCATGCCAGAACGGCTTTGAAAAAATCCCCGGGAAGGAATACGACCATCCCCGCCATGAGAACATTCACAAAAGAGAGTGTTTGTTTCATATAATAGCGAAGAACCAAGACCATGTAGGGCAAGCCGATCAAATAGATAAGAAAGGTAACGATGACAAGATTAAACACCATGCTGACACGTTTCTCGTTTCTATTTTGTGTCAAATACGATAGAAACGGTGCCGCGATCACAAAGGCAATAACAAACCCGAAACTAGGTGAAACGAACGGTGAAGCGCCCCATAAAACAATCTTCAAGAGCATGTGAAGCAACATGGCCAGACACGCAGTTAGCGGCTTGAGAAGCAGTCCCGCCATAAGGACGGCGAGCGTCTGCAATGTGACTGGAACGGGGCCAATAGGAATTTGAATGAAACCGAGAATAAATGTCAGCACGCCGAATAAAGCGGCACGCGTCATCATTCTTGTCGTCACTTTCATCTTCATTGAACTCATGCAATCGCCATCCGAGAGAATAACCCGTATACGCAAGCTAATAACTCACTAGGCTGATTTCTCCTGATATAAGCTCGCATTCTCGGCCGTTCTCATCAAGATAGATAAGAGCGCCATCATCTGAAACACCGGTAGGCACGACAGTGCGTCCGTCATCGATAACAACTTGCCTCCCTAGAATAAAGCAGCGCCCGCGATACTCATCGAGATATTCACGATTAGGAAGGGCGCGAATAATCTTAGACAGTTCATTGACGATCATCGCAACCAGAACGTTCCGATTAATCACAAGAATGCCTTGGTCGTCTTCAACGAAGGCTATCCCGTCGGCATTCTCGCTCGGACGATCCAAAAAGTCGGATAATGCTCCGACTTTATCCCGCAATTCGACAGGATAACCGTCGCCGGGACGCACAAGATTCAGGCCGATGCCGAGGATTATTGCCTTTGCTTTCGACGCATACGACATGGAAATCGCTTCAGTCAATATGCCGCCTATCTTCTTGCCATCGATGAATATGTCGTTCACCCACTTGATCTCGGCAACAATCCCGAATGTTTCTTCGAGAACGCGACAGACAGCAACGGCCGCCATTGTCGTTACAAGCGCCTCGGATCCGTCACGATCCCACGGAAAAGCGAGCGAAAAATAGAGTCCGATACCATGCGGAGAATAGAATCTTTTTCCACGTCGTCCTCTCCCCTTCGTCTGTCCGTTCGCGACAATAAGGCATGGGAACTCACCATCGTCCACTTGCGTACGCGCGACGAGACTGGTCGACGTGGTCGTCTCAAAGCAGTGGATATGCAAGTCAGCCCAATCTGCGGACAATCGACCTCTAATCGCCTCTTTCGATAGCAGGTTCGGTTCACTCAGCGGTCGATCCGCTCTGTCTTGAGAACATTGATTTATTTTTCGACTGTCGCGCGAGATATACACATCAGTCAAGCGACGGTGTCGAGACCGGCGGCTTCCTGTATTTTGAAAGCTGCTCGAAGGCATAGGCTATCTCAATCAACACAGGCTCACTGAAAGGACGACCGATAATTTCGAGACCGACAGGGACGCCGATAGGCGCATCGGGAGACAGTGCAAATCCCGCCGGAACGGCGATCGATGGGAAACCGGTCGCCGAGCACAATACTCCGTTTCGCTGTTTCTGCCCTTCGCCGATCAGGCAGACGAGCTGCTGCTGATGTGGATAGACAAGTGCGTCCAATTCACTGTCAGCCATAATCTTCATGATTTTCGTACGCATCTCTGCCTGTCTAATCAGTTTTTCATTGTATGCCGCCGTACCGACGTCGAGTTTCAAAGCGGTCAACATATTATCTTCAATACCGGGATGATATTTGCCGCTAGCCAAGATTTCCTCGACCGAGTGAACGGGGGCGTCCGCTCTCAGTCCTGAGAGATAGCCGTTCAGATGCGTCTTAAAATCATCGAGGTGCACGCTGGCATTGCGGATCATTTCATCGGAATCGATATTATCCGTTACCTCGATTAGGACGGCGCCGCCCTCCTCAAAGAAAGATAAAGCGCCTTTCATGACGTTGTTGACTGGTTCGTTGATTTCTTCTTTGCCGAAAAAGTTGCGCAAAATCCCTATGCGTTTGCCTTGCAAACCGTCTGGCTTGAGAAACGGCATGTAGCTTTCAGGTTGACGCCCGACGCTCCACGCCGTCTCGGGATCGTCGCAATCGTAACCGGCGATCACATCGAGCGTTCGCACGCAATCCTCAACTGTTCTGCAAATAGGACCTGCCGTATCTTGCGTCAAGCTGTAAGGCACGATACCCGCTCGACTTACAAGGCCGACAGTCGGCCTTATGCCGGCAAGGCTACACGCCGATGCAGGGCTCCTGATCGAATTGATCGTGTCGGTTCCGATGCCGATGATGCCGAAATTAGCGGCGATCGCGGCTCCCGTTCCGCCCGAGGATCCGCCCGGCGTACGAGTCAAATCGTAGGGGTTCACCGTCTGCCCTAGCATAGAGCTGATCGTCTCTCCCCAAATAGCGAACTCATGGAGATTCGTCTTCGCAAGGATGATCGCGCCGGCCTCCCGCAGACGTTTCGTGATAAATGCGTCCTCATCGGGAATGTAACCTTCAAGCGAAACCGAACCGCCCGTTGTCGCCATGTCAAAGGTATTGACGTTGTCCTTTAACATAACAGGGATGCCGTGAAGCGGACCTTGAAGTTCGCCGGTCTCCGCCAGCTTCCGATCAAGATAGTCCGCTTCATCACATGCTTTCGGATTGACGGCGATGATGGAATGAAGCGACGGACCCTTTTTCTCATAAGCTTCGATACGTCTTAAATACGAATCGACAAGCGCACGACTTGTCACCTCACCCGCCTTCATTGCGGCATGAACGAGCGAAACTGTCGTTTCCATGATATTAAAACTGCCCATCGTGTCATTCTCCTTCCAGATTACATTGCTACACTTGATACGAACTCCTGAACGGATGATCTTCATTAAGGTTATTAACCGAAGAAGTTAAGTAACAACCCCGCGGCAACGGCCGATCCGATAACACCGGCGACGTTCGGTCCCATCGCATGCATTAAAAGGAAGTTAGATGGATTGTACTTCTGACCTTCCTTCTGGACGACACGTGCTGCCATCGGAACAGCGGAAACACCGGCCGCTCCGATCAACGGGTTGATCTTTCCCTTCGTCAGGAAACACATCAATTTGCCCAAAAGAACGCCACCCGCTGTCCCGATCGAGAACGCAGCAAGGCCGAGTCCGACGATCATCAACGTCCGAGGGTGCAAGAATCTATCGGCTGTCGCAGTCGCACCGACCGTCACGCCGAGGAAAATCGAGACGATGTACATGAGCGAATCTTTGATCGCATTGACGAGAAGGGGCACTTTACCTGACTCCTTCAGCAAATTGCCGAGCATGAGCATACCGATCAGCGAAGCGGCGGAGGGAAGGAGTAGAATCGTAAACAACGTGACCGCAATCGGGAAAATAACCTTCTCATCTTGGCTGACTTCACGAAGTTGCTCCATCTTGATCACGCGTTCTTTCTCCGTCGTCAGCACTTTCATGATCGGTGGCTGAATGATCGGCACAAGCGCCATGTACGAGTAGGCGGCTATCGCGATTGGCCCAAGCAGATCGGGTGCGAGACGACTCGTGAGAAAGAGCGCCGTCGGGCCGTCGGCTCCTCCGATGATACCGATCGAAGCTGCTTCCGCACCCGTAAACCCGAGAGCGATCGCACCGATGAATGTCGTAAAAATTCCGAGTTGAGCGGCAGCCCCGAGAAGGAGACTCCGTGGATTCGCGATCAATGGACCAAAATCCGTTCCGACTCCGATACACAGAAAAATGAGGGGTGGATAGATGCCGAGCGCCGTCCCTTGGTAGAGGTAGTACAGAAGACCTCCCGGCTGATTCCCCAGAGGGCCGTCCATCAATCCTGCGAGAGGAAGGTTGGTGAGCAGCATACCGAAGGCGATCGGGATTAAGAGATACGGCTCATAACCTTTCTTTACAGCGAGGTAGATAAAAATGAGCGCGATCACCACCATGATCAGCTTCCCGGGAATCATCACGCCGAAGAGCTCCGTATCGAAACGGAAAAGCTCCGTGACGCCAGTGCTCTTATAAAAATCTGCGAGTATGTCGAGCATAGAAGACTCCTATTTGAATGTGACAAGAAGATCGCCCGAGGAAACAACGACACCTTTGCTGGTGTGAACTTTGGCAATTTCACCGTCATGCGGAGCGACGATTTCATTCTCCATCTTCATCGCTTCAATCACGACGAGAATGTCACCGGCTTTCACCTTATCACCGGGCGCGACATCGACGCTTAGAATGGTGCCCTGCAACGGAGCTTTGACGATATCTCCGCCAGATGCTGCCACAGGAGGCGGGGTCGCCTTCGGAGCCGATACGACGGGTGCCGCCGTGGGTATAGCCTTTACAGGTCGCGGCATCGACACTGCGCTCTCCGATTTGACTTCCTCTACTTCAACAAAATATTCATCTCCATCAATGACGATACGAAACGTCTTAACTGTGGACATACGATTAACCCTTTCTCTTTATAACGAGCGCCTGAGCGACTCTTCCATCCCGGCAGCTTCCCATCCTGAAAGCCCCGCAGATTCACGATAAACACGGCGGACGACCAGCTTGACATCATCGCCCGCATAGGCCTGAATCGCTGCAGATAGCGCGGCGATTTTTTTCGGATTCATCTTCATATCAGAAGCGTCCGATATAGAAAATTCCGATACTTTCAGATCGGAAGAACTAGAATCTTCCTTACTCTTTCTCTGTTTTCTTTTCAAAATGAATGCCGTGATATCCACTAAGTAAGAGATCACGAGCAACACGATGAAAACAAAAACCATATAGATGATCGACAAAACAACGCTACCAACCAGTGTCATATTATCCGGCGTCATACTCTCACCTCTACAAAGGGATATTGCCGTGTTTCTTGGCAATTGTCGTTATGCGCTTACCGCGCAACGAGTCGAATGATGAGATCAGTCGCTGGCGCGTCTCCTCAGGCAAGATCACATCGTCGAGGTAGCCGCGTTCAGCAGCTACGAACGGGTTCATCATCGCCTCGGAGTATTCGGCAATCTTCTCATTGCGTTTTTCTTCCGGATCATCGGCGTTGCGAATCTCGCGCGAGAATATAATATTCGCCGCCCCTTCCGCGCCCATGACGGCAATCTCAGCGGTTGGCCAACCGAGCACGATATCGCCTCCAAGATGCTTTGAACACATGCCGATATAGGCACCACCATAAGCTTTACGGGTGATCACTGTCACTTTCGGCACGCTTGCTTCACTGTAAGCGTACAACATTTTCGCGCCGTGACGAATGATCCCGCCGTACTCCTGTTGCGTACCGGGGAGAAATCCCGGGACATCGACGAGCGTCAAAAGGGGCACGTTGAATGCGTCACACATACGGATGAATCTCGATGCTTTATCGGATGCGTTGATGTCGAGACAACCCGCCATCACACGCGGTTGATTGGCGATGACGCCGACGCTTTCACCGTTCAAGCGTATAAATCCAGTAATGATGTTTTGCGCATAATAAGGTTGAACCTCGAACAGTGCACCGTCGTCCGCCAGTGCGTAAATCAATTCTTTCATGTCATACGGTGTACGGGGATCCTGCGGGATGAGCGTGTTCAGCTCCCTGATCATTTCATTGGGATCGCGGAAACATTCAGTGCGCGCCGGTCTTTCGAGATTGTTTTGAGGCAAGAAGCTCAACAATTGTTTAATTTGGGCGAGACACTCCTCTTCGTTGGAAGCGCGAAAATGCGCGACGCCGCTCACGCTATTGTGCGTCATCGCACCACCGAGCGTCTGGGATGAGACTTCTTCTCCGGTAACGGCCAAAATGACCTGCGGTCCCGTGATAAACATCTCACTCGTTTCGTCAACCATAAACACAAAATCCGTGAGCGCTGGCGAATAGACGGCTCCACCGGCACAGGGTCCCATAATGACGGAAATCTGCGGAATGACACCTGACGCCTTCGTGTTGTTGAAGAAGATGCGACCGTATCCCGCCAAGGAATCGACGCCTTCCTGAATACGCGCACCGCCGGAATCGTTGATGGCAATCATCGGAGCACCGACCTTGAGCGCCGCTTCCTGCGTACGCACGATCTTATCGGCGTGCATTTCGCCCAATGAGCCTCCGATCACGGTGAAATCCTGAGCCGAGACAAAGACGAGCCTCCCGTCGATCGTACCGTAACCTGTTACGACGCCGTCACCAGGGGCGTTTTTCGTATCCATGCCGAAGTTTGTCGCCCTGTGTTTGACGAAAAGCCCCGTCTCGACGAAACTCTTTTCATCGAGAAGCTTTTCAATGCGTTCACGTGCCGTCATCTTTCCGCGTGCGTGCTGGCGTTCGATCGCCGCTTCACCGCCACCCGAAGAGAGAGTTTTCTTCATGTCAAGCAATGCATGTTGTTTATCATCAAGCAAGTCCGTATCCTCCTTTATCTTTCAAATCATTAATTGTCATTTCTTAAAACTGTCTGGGATCTCATAAAGACCTCCGGACCATTCAACAAGTTCATCGAGCGATTTCGCCGCGAGAAGGTCTTTCGTCGCGAGCGCGGGGTCGATATCCAGATCATCGGGAAGCGCCACTTTGCCGGCTTTTCTCAGCCTTTCAACCACGGCAGGACTCGCCATGTCGCCAATCGGCGTCCCTTGCGCAACGGCGCCCATCAGTGTCGTCCTCTCATCTTCACTTTCAGCGAGATAGAGGTACGCAATTCCCTGCTCCGTCACGACGTGCGTCACATCTTCACCGTAAACCATGACCGGCACGCTGTCCAAACCGGCATTCCGTCCGATTTCGACAGCGTCGAGCTCCGGGACGAAATTGTTCCCGAACCGTCCGCTGCTCGACAACATCTGGACGATGAGCTTTTTCCCGCCTATGAGGGAACGACCGGGGTTCGCCATCATTTCTTTCCACGCCGGCGATGAATGACGACGTCCTCGCGTGTTATGACCCATATTCGGCGCTC
>FZPS01000100.1_pt410 | contig 17136 bp, 15 predicted proteins | sample 1817821 | NCBI WGS metagenome assembly FZPS01 (sample SAMEA104158645, study PRJEB21678) | metagenome | place: Germany | collected 2015-04-21
CCCTTGGGGCGTGGATGCCGGTGAGTTGTGCCGCGGAGCTCGTCGAAGAAGGCGACCGGTGGCATAGCATGAAGATCACTCTTGATTTCACTCAAGCAACCGCTGATCAGCACTGGTTTCGTTTGACCTTGACCGATGCTTTGTCCCATGATGGCGCGCAAATCGGAGAAGTGGTACTTTCGGGTTTCAATCCGCGCTGAAGGAGTCTCTCAAGGATGCAGGATGATGCCTATGGCCGTGATCGCCAAAGACTTGTGAGCTTCCTGCAAAAAAGAGGCATCGTCGATCCCAAGGTGATCGAAGCGATGCAGACGGTGCCGCGGCATGAGTTTGTGCCCGAAGAATACCGCCATCTGTCCTACGAAGATCGTCCTTTGCCGATCGGTTACGGGCAAACCATCTCCCAACCTTCCGTCATCGGACTGATGACCCAGCTGCTCGAACTGAGCCGGAAGGATCGAGTTCTCGAGATCGGCACGGGTTCGGGCTATCAGACGGCGATCCTGGGGCTGCTGGCGGATCGAGTGTGCTCGTTGGAGATTGTCGAAGTGTTGAGTATGCGAGCCCGGGAGACCTTCGTCCGTATTGGCTACAAAAACATCGAGGCCAGGATCGGCGACGGTTATTGCGGTTGGTCTGAAGGAGGGCCGTTCGACGCCATCTGTGTAACTGCCGCACCGGACCATATTCCCCGGCCTCTCTTGGACCAGTTGAGGGAGGGCGGCCGACTGGTGATACCGGTGGGAAGGTCACCTGCGTCTCAAACGTTGTGGAGGGTGCTCAGGAAGGACAACGGCTTCACAAAAGAAAAACACGGAGCCGTTGCATTTGTACCTCTGGTATGTCCTCTGACCGAATGATCTTCGCGTCGCCTTGGCGTCGCACAGACTGAATGGAGGCAAGTTGAGAATGAAACGGCGAGTAACGTCGGTCGTCAAGGGTGCCATAGTCGCTATATCGTTGCTGTTATTGGCACTGAGCGGTGTCTCTGCTAAAGTGACTACTCTGCGTTGGGCAACATGGGGTCCACAGAAGATTGATACTGAACTTATTGAAGCCTTCGAAAGGGAAAATCCGGATATCAAGATCGAGTACATCTTTTCATCGGGGACGGGTGCGCATCACCCGAAGATGAAGGTCCTATCAGCCGGCGGGCTGGCCCCTGATGTGTTTGCTGTCGACGGCGTATTCTTGGCGGAGTTCGTCAATGCAGGCTTGGTGGCCCCGCTCGATGATCTGATTGCGCGAGATAACTCGTTTAGCATGGCGGATTATTTCCCGGCGTCCCTACCGGATATTCAGTACAAAGGGCGGTTCTGCGGCCTGCCTTATATCTCGGCCCCCAACTACATGGTCTACAACCTGACCCATATATACGAATCGGGCCTTCCTAAACCTGACGTGCACTGGGATCTTGCCACGTTTAACGAGTATGCCCGCAAACTAATACGCCGTACGGATGGACAGGTCACACGCTGGGCGAGCACCTCGCACTATTTGGGGCGCACGGCGGTACACTTCCAGCCCTGGTTGTGGTCAGGCGGAGGAGAACTCTTCGACCTGGAAAACAAGCGCTTCTTGCTGACCGAACCCGCGGCTGTGAACGTCTTGGACTGGCTTGCCGAACAGCGCGCCACCGACATAATGGGGTCGGGTTCTTTTGACAATCAAACGGCGTCGATCACCGCCATGTATCCGGCGGGCTTTCCTTCGGTGACGGGAAGGGAGTGGCCGTTTGAGTGGGATGTGACGATACATCCGCGAGGTGCCGGCGGACAGTACTCGATCTGGAAAGGCAATGTTATGACCATTGCTCCGGACTCGCCCATCAAAGAAGAAGCATGGAAGTTCATCAAATTCCTGCTGGTGCCCGGTGAAACCGGTTACTCGATCTATCTGAGCAACAAACGCTTCCCACCACAGACCCGGGATCGTAATGACTGGAACATGTTCCACAGGGCCGGATCGGATCCCGTCAGCTTGAGGGATGTCACCTTGCTTCTGGCCTCTGATCATAGCCGTGCTCTGCCCAAACTTGTGCAGTGGACAGCGATCATGCAGGATAATCTGGGTCAGGCGGTGGTCCGGATCCTGTCCGGGTCGGTCTCGGCCAAGGTGGCCATGGAGGAGATACGTCCGGCAGTGGAAAGACTACTGGCCGCGGAGCCCTGAGTATTCGCTTGTGTTCGATGAAGCTGATCGCCCGATCACACGAGCGGGCGATCAGCTTTTTTGATGTTGATTAGCGCCAACCTTGCATCTCGATGTAGCTAAGCTGAGGATAGGCCGCATTGTCTCCGGAGACGGTGACCCTTAGCTTGCCGTCTCCCAGGAAACGCGGTTCCTCGAGAAAGAGTTTGGCTTCAACATGTTCATCGTCGTACATGCTCCAGGACAGTCTTGCGGGCAGAGGTGTCCACTCTTCTGTTTCCGTTTGGAAATCAAATGTGATCCGTTCGGCCACCTGCTGCAGTTCACTTGCCCGAGCGTAAAAGGTCAGAGAGAAGTCGTAGAGTCCAGGGGCGTCATATATGAGATACTCTGTCGTAGGTGCGATTCGTTGCAGTCGATCAAGATCATCGAACATGTCAGAGGTGGCATACTGCCACCCATCCGATTTTTCCTCAGTGACTTCAAAGGTGAAGCTGCCGAACCACGAGTCTTTCAGGGGCGGGCGGAAGTCGTCAACAAGGCGCCAGCCGGAAAGATGGACTGACAGCGTCGTGGCCAACTCACTGTGATTCGGATCCTCAACGATGAGGTTGTATACTCCCGGCGCCATATAAGGACTGGCTTCAAATCGCAGTTGCAGAGAGCTTTCTTTATTGTCGGGTCCGATCTCGTATGCGATCCGTTCGGCGGCAAGCCGCAGGTGGTCCGGCACATTCTTGAATAGTAGATCGCCCGCCAGGACGTCATGATCATACAGACGCTTGATGGTCAGCGTGACTTCGGCGGGACCGTTGCGACCCACGTAGACATTCTTCGGTCCCTCTAAGGCGAACTCCCGGGGAGGCGATCCGAAAGCATGAATCACAATAGGTGCCATGGCGCCTCGAAGGCCGATGGAGAGACTCTCCCGATATGCCGCATGGGTGGTAGGTTGCAGTCGGTGCAGGATGATATCCACCAACGTCGGGCAATCCCACTCTTCTTTGGGCGGAAGACTCTGCGGATAAAGCATCTGAGCGATGTGCCGTCGCGCGGTGGCCGCCAATTCCACTCCTACCTGCTCTTCCGTGTAACCGCTCAGCAGCAAATACGCCAGCCCATGATACTCTGCCAAAGAAGGTACGGGTCGATCGGGAAGGCCCTGAGCCTGCATGCTTTGGCGGATGGCCTCAAGATATGCTTTGTCACCGGTGGCTTCGTAAAACTCGATCAGTACGGGAATGCCGTCCAGTGTCAGGCGGAAGTTGTCTGAGTAGAGGATCGACAGCCCCGTCAACTCCTCAGAAGAGTCGCTGCGACCCGCCCAGGCTCTTGCATTCTCTTCGAGTAGTCGTTCGGCCACCGACAAGTCATTGGGGTCATGCGTCTCCATGTAGCGGTGTATCCAGGCTTGAGCGGCAAAGACCGAGCCGCTTCTTCCTTGCCGCGCCGCGTAGCTGCGAATCTCCTCGAGCGTTTCGCGCAGACGCTCATTTCCGGTCAGCCAATAGGTCAGATACAAGTAGTCATTGGGAGTGTACTGCATCTGGACGGAGCCGCTCCAGTGGTCCTTGTTTCGGCGATGCATCCCTCCGTCCGTTGATCGTGGCGGTCCGAAGAAAGAAGTGTGAGAGACATCCACATCGGCAACATGCAGAGCGTAATCCATGCCCGCCAGACAGAGCTCTCGGTCTTCGAGGACCAGACCCCCGTACCACATACCGTTGCTGGGCGATGAAGAACCGTTGCGCCAGCCGTAACGTCCGTGCAGGGACCACCGTTGGGCATGCAGTCCTCGCTCCGGTATGGTCGCACTGCCGAAGTTGGTTCGCACATCACCGAAGTTAGCCCAACCGTTCCATCGCCAATAATCCCGAGAGGTGAGCAAGAAGCGCAGGTTGGCATGCAGACCTTCGAAGTACTCACTGTTGGAGAACAAGGCACCCTCGTTCCACGGGCCCAAGGCCTGCGCCTTGGTGATATCCTCCCGGTTGGGTAACCAAAGAGTCTCCCTTCTGGCCTCCAAATCGGCAAGGCCGTGAGCTTGAGCCGCATCCTCAGCCCAGACCAGACTGCTTTCCAGGGTGCGCGTCACCCCCAGGGCCACCGCTCTTCCGTCTGCCGGATCCATGCCGAACTCGTCCGGCTGGGCCGTCGAGCGTAAATCGAGTCCGTATCCGAGTTTTGAGCTCCAGGAGGCGAATTCGACGGCATTGTCGTTCACTGCGATATGGTTGGGGCCCAATCGGGTCAGGTTTACGATGCCCACGCCAAGGTATTTGTCCCCGTCACCCACGGCGAGACTGTGCCATCTTTCGTCGGGCCATTCGCTCTCCTGAGTCTTTGAATCGTTGTAGATCAAAGCGCTGTGGCCTGAGGGTTGGCTGCTGATCCGGACGACGCCTTGATCGGCATTGAACGGCGAGTCTGTGCCGGGGAGATAGGCTTCGCTGAGAGGAAATGCCGATTCGGCCACCCATTTTGCCGAAGTCAGAGCGTAAGCCTTAGGATCCCAATGCAAGGACCAACTCATCTGAAGGCGGACCACTGGGGTCACGTGATAGATCCGCACACGAAGCTGCCATTCCAACTCGGAGTCAGGGCTGTAATCACCGCCGTTTCCCCGGATCCGGTAGATGGCGTAAAGCTCATTTGTCGTCTCCACGATGCAGTCGCGTATACGGAGGCTGAGAGGCTTGATCTCTCCGTCAGGATTGAGTGCCGCCAAGGGTTCAGCCCAGGCGTATTGGCGCTCGGTATCGGGAATCGAGTCAGGCAGTATCTGTTTGGGTTCAGATATCTCCATGTAGGAGGCCTGCGGGCGGAGGATAAGCACCGCCTCGCCGTTGTTGTCGAGTAAATGCACTTCGTTGTCTTTGACGCTGAGGCTGTGGACAACGGCCTGAGGCTTGGCGGTTGATGCAGAGGGGGTATCGTCTATGATCACCTTTGTCATCGACGAAAGGTCCAGCTCAGAAGGCCACACGCCCTCAACGCGCAGCCAACGGACACTGCCGTCAGGCCATAGGGCGGCTGTGGTGACCTGGGCCGGCACGGGTTTTCCTTCCGCAGTATATACGGCGCGCGCCTGAGACGGTTGTAAGGCACCGGCGGCAAAGGGTATGGCTTGGTAAAACGGTATACCCAAGCTACTTTGGGCGTGCTTTTCCAGGGCCGATGCAGTGGGGCGCAAGACGGCGACAGGCTGGGAGGCTTCGGCTAGGATTACGGACGATATGAACAGGATCAGCACTCCGGTCAACAGGAGGAAATGGGGACGTTGCATACGTCAGACCCTCCTCGGAAATGGGAAAGAATCGGTGTAGAAAGGGCAGGGTTCAATGATGCAGAACCCTGCCCTTCGTGTCGCGTTGATGTGAGGATTACTGTGGGTTCTCTTTTAGGAAGGCGTCGATCCGGCGGACAATCTCTGTGGCCGCGGTTCGGGGTTCGACTTCGTTGCGCCATACGGCTCCTAGTTCGGAGTCAATCACACGCTGCAGATCCAATCGATTGATGGAGACAACCCGGCTGGTGCCGGCCACTAACAGATCGGGATAGATCTCCGGATTGATAACCGACTGAGGCAGCCAAGTGACCAGTATGGGCCGAGGCGGTGTGCGACCGGGTTGTTTGGCGGCAAAGGCGGCTCCGGTCGGTCCCGTGATGTAGGAGACGAAACGCCAGGCGCTTTCGAGGTCGCGGGTCTCCTTGCTGATGGCCATGCCAAAGGTTCCCAGGTCAGTGGCATAGCGCCCTTGAGGACTGGGGCCTTTGGGATATGGAACCATCCCTACGTTTGACGCAGCCAGACAGAAGTCGGGTACGGAAGAGAACCAACGGGTGGCCATACCCACTTTACCTTGGGCAAAGCCCATCACGTCGTTGGCGCCGACTTGGGCCGTCAGAGCGGAGTACATCGCCGCCGCGTCGTCTTCCCATATCATGCTCTGCAGGAACTGAATGGCCTGCAGACTCTGCTCACTGTCGTAGAAAGAACGGGTGGGTCGTTTCACATCGTCGAATTCGGCACCGCCATTGGAGAAAACCCAAGTGCGCGGCAGGTGGATGGATGCACCTTTGACCTCGTACCGGCCGTCAGGCGCTTTACGCGTCAGTTTCCTGGCTATATCGCGGAAGGCGTCCCAGGTCCAAGCATCCCGGCGGTACAGTTCGGTGGGATAGCCTAAACCGGCATGGTCAAAAAGATCCGTGTTGAAGACGTATACGGACGGGTTGGCCAAGCTCGGGATGGCAAACAGCTTGCCGTCAACCGTATAGGTGTCAAGAATGGGCGGGGCAATACGGTTCAACTGGAGAGAAGGAGTCTGTTGAACCAGGGGTCTTAGATCGTATAAAAAGCGTTCATCGCCAAAGCTCATGATGTAGTTCATGTCGAGGCTGATGACATCGGGGACCGTTCCGGAGGCGATCAGAGCGATCAGACGATCTTGGTAGTTGGCCTGGACGCGAATCCGGTCGACCTTGATGTCCGGGTTGTCGGCCTCGAAAGCAGCCGTGGCAGCGGCCTGTGCCTGTTCTGATGCTTCGATGCCCGCCAAGTAGATGTATTCAATGGTTCGTTGAGCACTGAAACTCGTCACAGCGCACAGGGCGAGGATGACGAGCGCACCGGTGACAGTGACCAAACGGTACTTCCATGGTGACAATGTCATTAGTCAGATACCTCCCGTGGAAAGCAATTTATGGTAATTCGCACGATCGTCGATGTGAATTATACCACATCGGTATATCCGTTTGCACTGCTTTTCATTATTGACGCACGTTGGGCTTCCAGTCGTTCAGGAGGCGATTCCAGACGGCCTGGGCTTGTTCCAATGCAGCAAGAGGAGCCAGCTGCTTGCGATAGACTTGCAGAACAAGATTCCCCAACTCCTGCTGAGACGTGTTGCGCGGCGGGGGGATGACGGAGGCTTGCATGTACTCGAAGAGGTTGTACCACAAATCGATGCGCGGATGGACATCGGACATGCGCTGCAACATATCGGTCCGGCCACCGAAAAAGCCCGCTATGCGCTGAGTGTCGAGGAGAATATTGTCGCTGGACATCAGGGCAATGAACTCCCAGGCCAAGTCCTTGTTGTAGCTCGCTTTGGGAATGGCCAGTCCGTCAGTGAACAAATGGACGACCGGTGTGCCGTTCGGTGTCTGACGCGGTGCGAAAAGGCCGAAGTGCCTCAACGCCAGATCAGGATCGGCCTGCATCATGGCCGGCATTTGTTGAGGATTACTGTACTGCATGGCTATGCGGCCTTGGTTGAAACCTCCGGAGAGTATGGGCATAGCCATCTGACCCACGTCATAGAGCTCCTGCAGCGTCTCCAGAGCGGAGACTGTCTTGGGATCGGTCAGTCTGGCCGTGAATGTCGAGGTGTCGATTTCGGTCAGACCGGCCTGGCGCATAAACCAGAAAAGCTGTTGGGCGGCGCCGGCTGCGGTAGTGGTGACGTTAAAGCCTCGGACGGTAACCCGGTCGCCCTCGATTCTCGTGAGGCGTCGGGCATACTGTGTCAGCTCATCCCATGATTGAGGAGGCTTGTTCGGATCCAGACCTGATTGACCGTACAGTTCCTTGTTATAGGCGATGGCGCGTGGGGCCACATTCTGGGGCATAACCATCACTTGACCTTGCCAGCTGAGGGCCTCCCAAAGCTGCCGTGGGTAGCGTGAGGTGTACGGCCACCTGGCCAGATAACGATCCAAGGGTTCCAACAGGCCGATTGAACCCTCTTCATAGGGCGAGTAAAACCCTGTGGACACGATGTCAGGAGGCGTTCCCCCTGCCGTCAGCACCACGAGTCTGTCTACGCGATTATCCCAAGTGGCGGTGATTACCGTGACATCAGCGTTGTGACGTGTCTTGAAAACGGGAGCGACTTCCTCTTGCACATAGGTCAACAGAGCACTCGGATATCCCACCGATAGGAAGGTGATCTCCTTGGTGAAGCCGGGCAAAGCGGACGTTAACAGTAGCAACATTGTCAACACACTGTATGCGTACACCGAGTTCGGACGTCGGACGTGTCTTCGCATTAGTCTTGCGGCCTCCCCTCGTATGGCTTATTGGGTTAGATTCCAGAGTCAGGATCCTTTTCCTGCGTAGGCCCACTGAGACTCTACATTTCCGATCCGCCAAGAAGGGATGTGAAAAACTCCCATCTCGACCTTGGCCGCTGTGCGGCGGCGGAGACCGGGCCGGGAAGGAATCAGCATCACACTTACGTAATTACCATTGTAAGTGCCTATGGAGTGGCGCTGATAATACGCAAGTGTGCATAGGTGCGCGTCTGAGTATTATTTGCGGAAGAATCTTAGGAGGAGGACCGGCGGCATGCAAACGGCTGTGATCCTGGCGGCCGGGCGCGGAAGCAAGATGTGGCCTTACGGTGAGACCCAACCCAAGGCTTGTCTGCCCGTAGTCGGCGTATCGCTTATAGAACATACGGTACAGTCCCTGATCAATCTCGGCCTACAAAACATCATCGTGGTAGTAGGGCATCTGGCTGCTCAGGTGCGCCATGCGGTGGGCCATCATTCGGAAGTCACCTTTCATGAGCAGGCGGCGCCCGGAGGTACTGCAGAGGCCTTGAGTCAGGTGTATGCCGCACATGCGCTCACCGACTGCCTTGTAGTCTACGGCGACGTGCTGGTCGCCCAAGAAGATCTGGGGCGGCTGCTTGAGGCTCACAATCGCAATAAGGCATTGGCCACCGCTCTGGTCGCTCCTACGGGCAGCGAGAATGCCGCCGGATTGATCGCTGCTGACATCGAGAGCGGTAAATTGCGCAGGATCGTCGGCCATCCGCGTGGATCGAGTCCCTATCGTTGGACGGGTGTCTTTACACTGCGTCGGGAGGCCTGGAAGTGGATCACAAACAATCCCGGCTTGGTAACGTCAGTGCCGGTCGGACAAATGCCCCCTCTGGAGGCCGAGGCGGCTCAGAGTCTGCATGAGATGGTGAGAGCAGGCGAGTCGGTTGAGGCGGTCGTCAGCGAGGGCTTTTTCGTCGACTTGGATAAACCGTGGCACATTCTCGAGGCCAATCAGGTCTTTTTGGCCCAGGCTTCGAAGAACTTGCGTGACAGCCGGATACCCGCATCAGCGCACATTTCGCCTCAGGCGGACATACGCGGTCGTCTGGTTCTCGGTGAAAATGTGGTCATAGGACCGAGGGTGGTGATCAAGGGTGATCTGTGGGTGGCGGATAACACCGTCATTGACAACGGTGCGATTATCGGCGAGTCCTGTTATATAGGTGCCGACTGCCGGATCCGGGATTACTGTCTGATAGAATCTCATTCTTCCATAGGGGATTCCTGCGTAGTGGCCCATTGCGCTGAGTTCGGCGGAGTGCTGATGGAAAGGGTCTATCTGTATCATTACATGGAAGTCTACGGAGTCGTGGGACGCTGTACGGATATCGGGGCGGCGACTGTCTGCGGCACGTTGCGCTTTGACGACGGAGCCCGGATGCAGAACATCAAAGGCCACAAAGAGGTACCGCACATCGGAGCCAACGCCGCCTACATCGGGGATTTTTGTCGGACCGGGGTCAACGCAATGCTCATGCCGGGAACGAAGATCGGCTCCTACAGCGTGGTGGGCCCCGGAGTCTTGGTCTCTGAGGATGTTCCCGGCAGGACCATGGTCTTGCTGCAGCAACAGACGGTGACACGCTCATGGGGACCGGAACGCTACGGCTGGTGACCTGGAAGGCACCGAGATTGTCAACGGGAGGGATAAGAGACACATGCGGAGTTGGCGGCGTACGTGGACCATGGTGTTGTTCATGATCGTCGTGCTGACCGCGGGCGCGGCAGCCGGCGGACAAGTCTTGCGGATTCAGGCACCGATGCACGTCTATGCACATTTGTACCGTCCCTTTCCGGCGGAGACGGGGAGCGAAGTCTGGGTGCAAGTCAGCACCAAAGTCGGCTCGTACAGCGGCAGTTCTTGGACACCCTCTGTCTTTTTGTACTGGGATCCGATGTGTTTCGTGGGCTTGGGTCAAGAAAGCAGTGCCCAATTCAGGGTAAATACACAAGGCTTTCAGACGATCGGGCGGACCACGGTGGATATCACGGCCGGGGACTGGGTCGATCTCAGAATAGGTCTGACAGAGAGTCTCCTCAGTCTGTCCGCTCGCGAGAGAGGCGGTGATTGGGTAACGCTGCAAGAAACACTGAGGCCTCCGATCCCTGCCGACCTGCCCGCTGAGATTCTGCTGGGCAAGGGGTTCGGCAACAACACGGCAGCCTACCCAAATCCGCACTGCGACAACTCGTATTCCGAATCAGGGGAGACGGGGGTGGTTTTTCTCGATGATCTGATCGTTACGGTAGATGGCAAGACTGTTCTTCACGAGACGTTCGACTCACTTTCGGGCTGGTCAGTCCATCAGGATCCCTCACTGACAGAGTCGGTGTTCTCCTTGGTTTCACAAGAGACGGCGAACGCGGCTTTTGCCGATGGTGACTGATCACGCACGACACTTGCAGGAGGTCAGCTTGTGAGCGCGTCCCCACAGATCGGATACGGTCTCTACGAATCACCCTTCGGACGGTTGATCATGGCGGCGAAGTGCCGTGGCGTATGTTTTTTGGACGTAGGCACGGATCCGGAGGCGTTGGTTGCCGCTCTGAAAAAGCGGTATCCGCAAGCGGTGGTCTCTTATGAGCCGAGCCGGGTTGACGAGTGGGCGCGTTCGTTGCTTCACTACCTGCAGCGAGGCGGAAGCCCGCCCCGGATACCTTTGGATATCAAGGGGACTCGGTTTCAAGAACGGGTCTGGAGTGCGCTTCAAAGCATTCCGCCCGGCAGTACCCGCACCTACGGGGAGATCGCCGGTCAAATCGGCCGTCCGCAAGCTTCCCGGGCAGTGGGGCGGGCTTGCGGGGCCAATCCGGTTCTCCTGTTGGTACCCTGTCATCGTGTGACCCGCAAAGACGGTTCTTTGGGAGGGTTTCGCAGCGGACAGCGAATAAAGGCAGCTCTGTTGGGTTGGGAAGAAAGAATATGTCGAGAAGGGACAAGTGTTTCATGAGATACTCACGGTTTTTGATCACGGCGCTGACGGTTGCAATGCTCTTGGGTGTGACGGCCTCTGCGGCGAGTACGGAGATCACCTTTCTCCATCGCACTCACACATCAGAGATTGAGTGGGCTGAAGAGGTAATAAGTAGATTTGAACAGGCGCACCCCGGGGTGAAAGTAACACTCGTCACCAGCGGCGCGGGTGTGGCTTACCAGGAGAAGGTGGCCGTAATGACCGCCGCGGGTCAGCCGCCGGACGTCTTTACCGGCTACGGTGACAAGCTGGGCTTTATAGTCCGCGGCTTTGCGGCGGATGTCACCGAGTTGGCCGAACGAGATAAGTCGGAACTGCAGACCAGCGGGTTCTTCCCCGGTGTCTGGGAGGCTCCGGTGTTTCAGGGCCGACGTTACGGAGTCCCCCTCACCATCACTACGCAACTGGTGTTTTATAACCAGGACCTGCTGCAAAGGCAAGGTCTACCCCTGTTGCCCGGCAGTTGGGATGACACGTCGTGGACCTGGGATCGTCTGATGGAGTACGGCAAGCGGCTCACGGTGGTTGATGCGGCGGGAAGGGCTGAGCAACTGGCCTTGACCCAGGCGACGGAGGCCATCCTGCCCGATGTGACCTGGATGTTCGGCGGCGACTGGTTCGAACCGGAAGCCTATGAGACCGGTTGGGTCGATAGAGTGACCTTTACTCGTCCGGAGACCGTCAAAGCCTACCACGCCCTGGTGGAGCTCTATGCCAACTACGCGGCGGCGGGACCGTCTAAGGGAATCGCTGCGTGGCAAGGTTTCGCCGAAGGCCGGATTGCCATGGATTGGATCGGCGGCTGGCGTATGGGAGCCATTCAAGATACCAGAAAATCCGGAGGAATGAGTTTCGGTCTGGGCATAGGACCTCCGCCTTTGGCTGAGAACAGAGCCAACACGCGGTGGACAAACCCGCTGTTCATGTCGTCGACCAGCAAAGCTCCCGAGGCGGCTTGGGAGTTCATCAAGTTTGCGACCAGTCCACGGAGTCAAGAGTTGTGGGTGGCAAAGACGCAGTTGATGCCGGCCAGAAGGACGGCATCGCAGGCGTACATCGCCGCTTTGCGGGATGTATTTGATGTACCGACGGAGGTACTCGCATCCGTCATCGGTGGCGCGGTAGCCCACTCGAGACGCTCCATCGAAGAAGCTATCTTTGATTTGCCCTTGGAGATCATTCGCCAGACATCCACCTGGATCAATCCCATTTTGGCTGGACAAAGCCCGGTCGAGTCGACCTTGGAGAGCTTTGAGGCGTATCTCAATGCATATGCTCAGGAACTACGCAAACGATAAGACCGTATCCTAACGAATCCACGGGGGATTTCCATGAAGAGTGATCAGCGTCCTTATGACAGGCGAGAGCTTCGAAGACGCCTCACGGATATCCAGTACCGGGTGACGCAGGAAGATGCCACCGAACCGCCCTTCCAAAACGAGTTCTACAACAACACTCGGGAAGGGCTGTACGTCGACATTGTATCGGGCGAGCCTCTGTTTACAACCCTTGATCAGTTTGACGCGGGTTGCGGTTGGCCAAGCTTTACTCGTCCGGTGGTGCCGGACAATGTGGTCGAAAGAACTGATCTCAGTCACGGGATGCTGCGCACGGAAGTGCGCAGCAAAACAGCAGACAGCCACTTAGGGCACGTGTTTGACGACGGACCAGAACCGGATGGATTACGCTACTGCATCAATTCGGCAGCGCTTCGTTTCGTTCCGAAAGAAGATTTGGAAAAAGAGGGTTATGGAGAGTATCTCCGTCTTTTCACGGATTGATCGGAGGAGAGATTCATGCAGAAGCGGCAGATAGCACTCGTGACTTTCCTGTTGTGCGTGGCGACACTCTTTTCCATGTCCTTTGTGGAAGCGGCGCGGATCACGGTGATGAGCAGAGACCTTGCAGAGCGATGGCAACCGTTGTTTGATGCGTACAGTCAAGCGAATCCTGAGACGTCGATCGAGTACTTGCAGGTTTCCGGCGGACAAGAGGCTCAGCGAATCATTGTCCTCAGTGCGGGCGGTGTGCCCCCTGATGTGGCCCTGTGGATGCTGGGCTCGCAATATGTGGAGCTGGCCCATAATAATCTTCTGGCCGATATAACCGATCAAGTGGATCGCAGTATGCTCCCGCAATTGTATGAGGGCTCGGTCGAGCTGGCCATCTACCGGGACCGGCTGTATGGCCTGCCTATAGTCAACGGGACCATGGGAATCTTGTACAGTCTCACTCAGTTCAATGAAAGCGGTCTGGGACCGATTCCTTTGGAGTATTCCTGGGACGACTTCCTCACCTATGCCCGCAGAACGACGCGGACCCGCGTAGGAGAGGAGACGCCCTATATATGGGGTTTCACGTTTTATCATTATCTGCGCGATTACATGAATTTCGTCTGGACCAACGGAGGGGATCTGTTTAACAAAGAGCGAACGCGCTTTGTGATGGACAATCCGGCAGCCACGGAGGCTCTGCAGTTTCTGGCGGACATGGCGTTGGTGCATGAGGTGTCTCCACGCAGTTACTCCGCAAAGGCAGCTTGGAACCATTGGTACGAGGGATCGGCCGCCATGTATCCGGTCGGTTCGTGGGGCATCGGAAGTTCACGGACCAGATGTGAATTTGACTGGGATATAGCCACCTTCCCCATGCGCAAGAGCTTCAGCATTGTGAATGATCCGTTTATGGCGGCGGTGACCAGTGGGAGTAAGCATATCGATGAGTCTGTGAGGCTGTTGAAATGGCTGGTCTTCGATGAAGCGGCTCAGGCGTTCATGTCAGCCACCGGACTGGGCATTCCGGCTCGCAAGTCGGTGGCCCGAAGGACCTTTGATGATCCCAGAACGCCGCAGAACGAAGGTATCTTCTTGCACATGCTCAACAGCGGTCTGCCCAGGATCATGCCTTACACCGCCAACTGGACGAGTGTGCAGAACGCGATCCATTCGGCCATGGCGGGAGCCTTTGCCGGAAATATCGGGGCGGCTCAGGCCATGGATCAAGTAGCCCCCGTAATTGACAGTCTGCTCGCAGAGCTTTAGAGATCAACAGGATAGCAGTCAGTCAGCTGAAAGCCGAAGGGGCCTCTCCAAGTGTTTCATGAGAGGCCCCTTCGGCATCTTATTCTTATCATTCCATTCTCAGAAGCGGCCACTGCCGAGGGAGACCCGCATATCAAGCGTTAGGGGATGGCCCCCGATAGTGTACTCTCCGCCATCTTTGCCGAAGACATACGATACGCCGACCGATGTTGAGATGCGCTCCAGAGGCTCCCAGGACAAAGAGGCCCTGGCATAGCCGTTGGACTCAGTAAGGCTGCCCATGCAGAACAAATTGGCTGAGACCCCACTCTTCAGAACATCCGTCCATAGCAAGGAGGCGGCGCCGTAATGCTTGCCTGGCCAATCCAAATCGCTGACTGAAAGACTACCGGCTGCCAGCAAAGGGAGCCCCGTTTGGATGAACAATCCGGGCTCGTCATAGCCTTCACCGTTGTAGAAGTACTGCGCCGCCAGCGTGAGATTGTAGCGGCCCTCATCATCGGCATAGGAGTAACGCAATCCGCCCGTGGCGGAGAAAAAGTAACCATCATCGCGCTTGAAGATCTCAATCCCCGAGGGGTTGGCCGGGGTTGGATCAACTTGGCGCACAAATCGTCTGTCCGAACCGTGCTTCACTACGGTCTCGGCAAAGACGGCCGTCTTACCCAGACCGCTGCTCAAGGTGAGCATGGCCATCGGCGCTCGGTCTTTTTTGACATAGGCTCCCACGCCTACTTCCGTGCCTCCAAGGACGATCTCCGCCTTGGGAGCCACGGCCAATTCATCGACGCGTTTCGCCTGATCGGCCAGAAGATAGAGGTAAAGGTTGTGCCTGTCGAGCGGTCGGTTGATCTTGACCGAGAGGGGGCCCTCGCGGTCGGCTTCCGGGTCTTCGGGGTCTATCGGTGTCAGATTGATGATATCCGCCGGGCTGAAGAAGTAGCCGACACCCCATCCTATGGTCTGTTTACCTACTCGGAAGAACCACCTGTCTTCATGGTCGAAGTCTGCGAAAAGCTCGCGGATCTCGATGATGTCATCGAAGCTGCGGGCCGGCTTCGTGTCGTGATCTTCCGATTCCGTAAACGGATAAGAGACAGTCGCTTTGCCAAAGATCCGGTAATCATCCTTGGGCCTTATATCGGCAAAAAAGGTGGCTTCGAGGGTGCTGGTCAAAGACTCATGGTCCGGAGTCCGGCCGATTCGTTCGGGGTCGATCCATAGCCAGGAGGAATCCATGGAGAAGCTGAAGCTGCCTCCGAAGTCAGCCCCCTCTTGGATGAGGAAATCCTCAGCGGGAACCGCTTCGTCGAGCTCGTCTACGAAACTGAATGAACCAAACAGCTCTTCTTCATCGAAATCGAAGTCAGAGTCAAAGGCGGCCACGGCCTGGGCCAGGCCAAGGCACAGCGCCACGGTAAGACACAGCCGACCGAGTCGGAGGCGCAACGTATTCCTGTGAGTCATGGCTAATCCTCCATTTTACGCATCTAACGGTTGACTCGCTCCACGTACGATTTGGTGAATACAGAGTCGGGCAGTCTGTCAATGGAGATGCCCTTCATACTGATTTGCGTTCTACGCCCTTTTACCAGCTCATCGCTTAGGATCATGTTGTTGGGCACGTAGCTGTCGCCCACCTTGACATAACTGGGAAACAAGGAGGTGCGCAACAGACGCTTGCTGAGACTGTATTCCTCCGCTTTGAGAACCAGGTTGGGGTTCTTGCCGATCCACAACTTCATGTAAGGATAGGTCACCTCATCATGGATCGCCTCCAGCTCGATGATATAGACACTGTAGGCTCCGAGGGTACCTTCAGTCCATGACACGGGTTTGTAATCGTCAGACAAGGTACTTTGTCTGAAGTCGGAGTTTTTGGCATCAGTGGACCCGAAGTTCTGCTTCAGTGACGTATGCGAGAACTTGCGGCTTTCGGGATCGTAAAACCACAGGCTGTCGTCGACCAACAAGTAGCCTTGACCTCTGAGTGCCCTGGGCTCCTGGAAAAGCAGAAGGAACTTGTCCTCGCGATCACGACGGAAGATACGCACCACGTGCTTTTCTACCCCTTTTTCGGGATCCTGAGAGATCAGGGTCATCTCGGCGGAAAAATCAGTGGACATGAAGCTACTGGTGTTGTCAACGTTGCGCAGGATGCGCTCTACGTCAGACTGCGTGATGGCAGCCTGGGCGGTCAAGCTAAACAAAAAGACAACGATGACACCGGTCAGCAGGACTCTTTTCATGCGCAAACCCCTCACGTCGTGTTTTCTGGCATCGGCTAGTAGGTGGCCCGTAAGGCATCAGCGGGTCTGAGTCGGGCAGCGGCTCGGGCCGGTACGTAGGCGGCCAGAACCGTCATGGCCATAAGCAAGGTCAGATTGACTGCCACCGAACCGGGAACCAGGCGAAACGTCAACCGGTTCTGGTAGAGAAAGAACTTCAGAGCCGAGTCGGTATTGAAGCTGATCAACGACAACACCAGCATGACGGCATTGGCCATGACGAATCCGGCGCAGGCTCCGCCCAGACCGATAAACAGCGCCTCAAGCATGAATATATTGCGCACCGCGCTTTGTTGCATGCCAATGGCCCGCATAGTGCCGATTTCTTGGGTGCGTTCAATAAGCACCATGCGAAATGTGTTCATGATGCCCACCATCGTGATCACCAAGAGGATGATAAAGACCACAAGGCCGATGGTGTTGAGCACGCCGATCAGTGACATTACCGGGGCCATGACATCATTAAGCGTGGTGACGGCAAATTTAGTGCCGACCCAGGGTTCAACGACTTGTCGCTCTCCGCCGAACAGCTGGTTAATGGCTTCCATTTGAGCCTCTTCCATATCC
>FZPS01000028.1_pt43 | contig 17133 bp, 12 predicted proteins | sample 1817821 | NCBI WGS metagenome assembly FZPS01 (sample SAMEA104158645, study PRJEB21678) | metagenome | place: Germany | collected 2015-04-21
GTAGCTCTTCATTTTTGCTCAGGAACAGGTTATAAATAAACCGGCACACACCAATGGTGCGGTTGATTTTGTTAGCCTGTTCGGGCGTGGGCTTTATTTCGGTTTTATAGGCTCGTAACATCATGGTCATTAGCCAACCTCCTCTTGTACTTCCTGAGCCCATATATCCTACACGAGAATACATGTATAATGGATATAAGGTCTTGCACCATCTCTTCATGCGGGCTTAGCGATTCGTTGGTAACTACTTCTATTACGCAGCCAGACTTTTTAAGTTGCCCTTCTATCCACTCGTAACCAAACCTTACAAACCTATCCTTGTGGGCTACTACTATCTTGCTGACTCCGCCAGCCATGGCTTCATCTATAAGAGCGTTCCAGTTCTTCCTTTTGTAGTTTAAACCACTGCCAATGTCCGTAACTACGCTTACTATATAGCCCTTAGCATTGCAGTACGTACGCAAAAAAGAAACCTGATTGTTGAGGTCGTCTTTTTGTCCCGCATTTGACACTCTTGCGTATATGGCTATCCTACCCTCGCTGCACGGCTCAGCCCCAAAATACCTTTTTATCTGGTCGTCTGAATAGTAGCGAGTGCCACCGTGTGTGACCTTTGCAGGGATAAGTGACCCCTCTTTGTGCCATTGCCTTAGCGTGTGTGTCGTGACGCCTATTTGCTTGGCGAACTTTCCTATTGAATATAGCATATTTATTACCTCTGGAGACATCATGTGTGCAATGGCTATTTTGTCAAGCTATTTCTTCATATTCCTATAAGTTTACTTAGGTTTTTGGCTACTGTTTGTTTCTCCCACTTTAACTTTGAATAACATCTTACCCTATCTTTTAATCGGATAATTGAATGTGCTTACTGCCACCATTTCATTATTATTATAAAAAGCTATGCCAGTCATATAAATTGGTATATTAGATTTCTGTAAGCCATCAGAGTCCTTTCTACCAGGGTTGTTGGTTGCATTAAACTAATTTATCTAAATAGAAGGATAAAGCTAAAAATACTTTTCCTTTGTATATGTTTGAATATATATTTGGTCAATAGCATCATAAATATCATTATGTGAAGCTATATTGCGTGATAGATCATTATAAAAAAGGTCTATTGAAAATATAATCACACCCATATCAAAACACGCCAAACCTTTAACTTCATTGGTAGTTTGATTTACAATGTATTTACAATTACCGCAATAAGGATTTATTCAATGAGGATTAAAATTATGATTTATAGTATATTTACTTTCGTTTGCATTATCGTTATGTTTAAAAGAAAGTGTTAAACTATGTGGATGTATTCCATTTTTTAAAAGAGCTTTGTTAAAATCAAATATAATAATTTCATTTCAATTATTAAAATCATTATCATAAAACTTCTATTCATCCCCTGCAATCATTGAAGCATAGTTTCTATAAATAGCTGATCTCTTTTTATCACTACCATCGTTATATATACCATACATAATATCAAAAAGTTGTTCATTTTGAATATCTTTGTGCATAATACTCACATAGTAATCGTTTGATGTTCCTTCACTCAGTATAATTACATCGTCTTCTTTAAGTATCAAATCGGTATCCAAGCCAATTAAATTACTCGCTTTAAGTTTATTTGTTTCTATTGATATTTTATCATTTACTGTAAAATTCTTTCTCATATTATTGTGCCTCCCCACCTGAAGGAATATTTGCAACTGGGGCTTCCTTTATATTAGATAATTCAATTATGATTGTAGCTCCACTCTAATTGCCCGTTATGTGTAATTGCGTTTCAGAGTTATCGTCTATTGTTTGTTTAGTGTGTAGATAAAACTTAGTTCCACTGATAACATAATTGAAGTTAGATGAACCTCATGTGCCTTCACCACTTAATCTACCCTACATCGTTTGACCACCTGGAATATTGCTTATGCTACTAAAGTAAGTTGAATCCTAAACTAATAAAGTATAAGATGTATCCATATTTTCAGGTTCTGTTATTGGTATAATCTAATATTCTGTATTAGGTTTTAAGTTTATCTTGTTTGTATGCCACCTTTCAATGCTTATAGTAGGTGTCTGTTGTTTTGTGCCGCTTATAGTAGTTAAGAAATAATAATTAGCAAACTAATTTGTTATCGGAACGGGATACTATAACAAATCAGCATCCGAATTTCCATCCTAATCATAAAGCTAATACGGCGTTAAATCAATAAAAGCATAGGAGTCAATATTGAAATCTCCATTAAGCATTTGTTCCATGCCCTTATTTGTTAATTTTGTCGTTATTACTCTTTGGTTTGTTGTGCTATTGTAATGAGCCATAATTTTGCTACTCCTATTTAATCTATCTTATCATTTATTTTAATATTACTTACATTATCGTCTAATGTTATGAAACTATCGTAGTTTGCATCGTGTATATATTCAACAACCTAATCGGTGGTGTCCCATACTTTATATATATCATCAAAATTTGTTTTCATAAAACTATTATCGATATAATCCTATTCTTCAAAATTAGTTATGAGATTTTTCTATCATGTTTTAATCATTATTGTTATATCATCTCCAATCTAAGCATAAATTTCTTGTTCTATTCCTCTTATGTTTATTTCATTAGATGAGAAATTTGTATCTATTGTCGGTGTAATTATATTTATATCTGTATTGTGTATGGCTGACTAATTATCAATCTTTCTATTTACTACAACTTTATCTTTGTGTAAAATATTATTACCTATTATCTATCCCATGTATAAATTAACATTAAGCGGGACAAGGTTCTAAATTAAATCAAATAATCTTTCATTATTTTTTAAATAAATATCTGTATTCTATTTCTACTATAATTCAATCTATCCAACTTGTTCCTATAAACTATATAATTCACTGTAAAATATGCTATTAAACTATTGAGTGTTTCCGTATATTTTATCAAAGTTAATATCTTCTACATTATTTTTAATTGCATCATTCTCTAATGCTATTGTATCAACCCCTATATAGAGACTTTTATCTTGTTTAATGTTATCATCGTCTATATCTTTGGCAATCATTATATGATCATCATATTTTTCAACCAACCCTTCATAAATTCTTATATATTCTTTATCTATACCGAAACAATTAAACAAAGCATTTATAGATTGAATTGTTCCCTTAGTTTTATATATGAAAACAATATTGTTAAGTATCCTATTCATAATCTAATCATTTCTTTTCTACGATGAACTTTGCTTATACAATCTTTTTCAATAATATTCGCTGCCAGTAGGGTCGTTGCCTAAATTATTATTAAAATTTGAAACATAGATATTTTGCTTGTGCTTTACTGTATTACCTATTTTATAACTTTTGTCCTATTTTCATATTTGGATATTCTTCTGAGATACCATCGTATAGTAATAACTAAAAATATCATCCATGCTACCCAAGTTCTAAACCTATAATCCCAAATGACTAAGTAATTCATAAAGTAACCCCACAGTTGAATATTCATCTACATTCTCTTTGAAATCATACATAGACTTGACGGATTTAATTCTCAGCCAAATCTAATCAAAGAAGTTTGCTATCATATCTATAAAGGTGATAAACCTTTTATTGTAATCATAATTCATAGTAATAAATTTAGGCAATGAAGCTCTAAGTAAATTCATATTATTTCTATCATACTTTAAAGCTCTGCTTGCCTATGTATCATATCATTTAATTACCTAAATTGTATCAGCGTCTAAAGGCTTATACGGTTGGTATTCATTTTTTGGATATGGCAATATACTATGCTATTCATTTATTGGCTATGGTGCGTTTAATTCAAAGTAAAGATAATTCTAAAAACCATCGAAAGTTTTTATTATGTTTTGTATTTTTTTATGAATCTTCTCTCTGTCGTGAGATCGCTTATTGTCTATCGTTCCTATTATTTTATTAAGGTTTAAAATTTGCATAATCTTAGTATAGGCGATAGTCAATCTTGAAAATGCTGATGAGAAATGAACAAAGTTTGAATATTTACTATAATTATGATTTATTTTTATATTATCATATATTTTAGTTAATGCTGGCGTGCCTATATCAAAATTATCATAATCGCTTATTGATTTACTATCGCCCTATGAATATATAATCTTTTGTCTCGGCTATGATTCCATCTATCCATCATCCGAATAAGTAAACCCATCCATCTAATTAGAACGCTATTCATAAACACTACTAAATTTAAGTTGCGATAATCATAATAGGCTATGCTATTTGTAATTGGTGGGTAGTGAACTATAAAGTTTAATAACATAAGAACCATATTCATCTAATCAAACATTATCCTATCAATATATATCGGTAGCCAAAACTAAATTATTATTACCAAAGTTTATAAATATATCAAAGTCATTATAGTTATCAATAAATTTTTTAAGTTTATTCCACTATTCTATACTCATCTCATCATTAACGGGTCTTATCCTTATCTATTGTCTTGTCGGAGATATTTCATCTATAAAAGACCTATTATCTATATTAGTATATTCTCTGCCGTTTAATGTATCGAATACGTTTATAACAAACTTACATTCATAGTTTAACTATGTTATATCTTGATTGGGATAAATATAATCTTTGAGTATCTAATCGTATTCAATATGCAATAAAATATTCTAATAATCTCAATCATAATAATTATCACTCAAATCATAAATAGAAAGAACAACCTAATCGTTCATATTGAATATATGGCACTATATTTCATAATTCTATGCTGGGATTGATCAATCTATCTCATCTATGTTGAGAAGGTATAACTATTCTTTTGAAAGTATTTTTGTTATGTCTGTTTTTATTTTACTCAAAGTTTAAATCTCCTTAAAGTTGTTTCAATATATTGTAAAGTATTTCCTAATCAATAGGGGATGTGATGTTCAAATAATTATCATCAGTCGATATAGGTTCATGCTATTTAATTTTTAACTTTACTATATCGAACGCATCGGGCTATTGTAAAACTCTATTCATTCTAAAATTAAAGGAAAGTTGTTTAATCTATTCCCCCGATGTATATATTTGAACAGTTATAGGATACATATTAGATGCTATCGGATAAATCTAAACAACCTATTCTAAGTTCATCATATTGGTTTTATATGTGTATTGACCGCCATACTTACCACCATAATTAAGATCAATCTAAAATTGATATATATAAGATTTATTACTATTCAATAAAATGTCTGTAAATAATAAATCATATTCATACCCGTTCTATCTTATGAAGGTGCTCTTAATATCATTTGATGTTAAAATAATCTACTATGTAATTTTATTATTCTTTAAATTATAGATAGAGAAATCGTTTAATTTTACATTCTATATATTAATATTGGCAAAAGATATTGTTGCACTCGGTATAGTAGGTGCTTTATTTTCATTTTTTAGATATAGTGTCGGTGTTATAAAAAATTGACTCAATCTTTTATCTTCAATTAAATCTGGTCGTGGCAGAGAGTGTGTAAAAAATATCATCTAAAAGTTATGTCACTCATTCTCTATATCCTAATTCAATTTATAATAATAGTATAAAGTATTGTCATCATTGCTATATTTAAAATTATCTTGTATTAATGTTATAGATGATTTTTTTCTACTAATATCGCTATACATATAATCAAAGCTTAATCTATATAGTTTGTTAGACTATAAATTTTTAAGCTATTGTGAAATATAAGACGGAACGCTGCTCTTAATATTACTACTTAAACTTACTGCTGGCACTTCTTTGATTTTTCAATTAACTGGATATATATTTCAAATATTCTATCAGCCATCTAATTTATATTCCCCATCATCTTTATTTCAATCGGTAAATAAGGGGTTATTTATATGTTTACTATTTATTTTAATTAAATTATTTACTACCTATTGATAATCATTATCTAATAGTTTAATACTTTTTTTTATAGCTTTATCAGTAAATCATTGATGAGAATATAGAGACTAAAGTTTCGATATGTCATCTTTCACTATCTAATAATGATTAAAGAAGTCGCTCGTGTTATCAATATAAATAACCTCAGATGGTTTAAGTTCATGTATAGGTTTAATTATCATTATCGTCTTCTCACATATTCCTGCTATGGGTCGTAAAATATTGCACCCAGATAAAACTATTTATTTGTTTTAATTGTAATATAAGTTTCATAATCTACATTTTTTGTGTTTCTATTTATTCATGTAGTTCAAGAAGAATCATAAATTTTAGGATTTATTCTAATTCAAAATGTAGAAGGATATGCTTTAATAACTATATCATCATCCTACGAGGCATCAAATAATCCCTACGCCGATATTAAACCTTTAATATTTTTAGGTATATATCATTTATTTTGTAAATCGTTTGAATCATCGGTTGTTATATTCTAATATAATTTAGTAGGAATGGTTGTTATTAATGTGTTTACATCGTTATGTTTAACAAACTAATAATTGTCTATTGTAAAATATGGTTTTAAATAGTTAGTCTTATCTATATTATTTAATCTGCTATTATTTAATACATCATTTTTGTTGTCTAAATTTAATGGCTATAAAATAAAATCGCCCATTAATCCTTTCATAGTAGAACCACCCGTTCAATGAACCTTACGTTTAATTTTCTTAAAACTTTTCTACATTTTTATACCATTTATTATTAAGTTAATTTTTGTATCATAAATGTCTAAATAATTTATGGGGTAATTTTTACTCTAATTTTTAAAATAAGTAAATGGGCTGAGTGCTATTGGACGTATTTGTAAATAGAGCGACCCCTTTCCATAAAAATGAATTGTATCTTGGGGTGTCATATTTATAAATGTTTGTTCTATTATATTATCACCTATATTACTAAGGGGCTACCATAAATCAAAAAAACCTACTCTTCTAATCATTTTTTTCTACGGTGAAACTTTATTAAAATATATATTATGATTTCCTCAGCCATTAAAAGTAGTTATAGGATTATTTTGAGAATCTTGATTATACGTATATCCTAAATGTCATTTTTTATTCTATAATTGATCGGGCGTTATTTCAATATAATTCATCGTGTTGGTATTGGATAAAGAAAACTCCGTTATTGTATAGTTCTAAAAGTCCTATTGAGGTAAAAAATATAAATACAATCACTATTGTTTAATAGATGAACTTATGTTTGTCTTATAAAAGATTATATTTTCATTATTATTTTTTTCATAATTAGTTTGTATAAATGTTTTATTTGATATGAGAAACTTATATCTATGATACTACTTAATAAATAAATTCCTTTCTTCCTGCTAACTCGTATAATAAAACCTAGTGAATAATCTATAATTGTCATTATCGCATTCAAACTATACTTTATACTATGAATTATATTTAATAACGTTAGGCATCTTAATTTTAATAAAATGCTATTGAGTTTTTAAATTCTTTGTAAATACTTTAATTATCTAATCCTATTCATCGATTATCAAATCAACGTTATGTAAAATTAAGTTGTCCTAATCTTTTAATAACTACATAACATCAATATCTCAGGACTTTAACGGATTATACAACTACTAAATCTAATTATAAGAATACTTTTTATGTTCAACCTTATCTTCACTGTCCCCCTAATAAACAATAACATGTCCCTCAGTTTGCTACACAGCTTGGTCAAACAAGTATTGATATGAATTAGTCTATCCCAATACGGGTATCTATTCTTTAACTTTATCATAACCTTTCTAAAAATACTACTATATAGTTTTAATAGGAGTCCCTTTAATAGGAAGCTCCTATACCTTAAATCCGAGTTTATCTTTTTTATTATCCATTAGATGTTATCTAAAATATAGCTCCGTTATCAAAAGTTTCACTAACGCCATCATCGTAATATTTTCTTAATAGTATTTTATAAAATCTATGTGGCTCAAACTGATCCATATTAAGTATGAAATAATTACCATCCATTATATTTAAAGAAAGAGATGTATATCTCTAATCAAAATCAATTATTCTCTATTTGGTGTGACAATCTACGATAGCATAAGTTGTATTAGTTATGTATGTATTAGGCGGGGGGTTGTAAATTATATTATTATCGAATGTCTTTTGTCTGAACCTCGGTGTTGCCCTGACTTTGAATTTTACTTTACTGTCTATCGGATACCTTCTTCTGACCCCCTTAACATATACATAAAGCTACTATGATTTCTATTCTACCATGCTGCCAAACTAATTCTATGTTTCTCATTCTTTATCTTCTCATTTAGCTACAAGAACTGGCTTATAAATTGTATTAGTATTCTACGAGTAGAAAGACAGTTTACAGGACATTTCTTCTCTACCCTATATATCATCATGGAATTTAATAATTATGCCGTTATTGGGGTTCTCGTTGCCTCAAAACTATATAAAAGGAGTAATGTCTATGAGAATATCTGATCCTATTTCTTTTTTAAATGTATAATCTATTTTCAAAGGTTTAATCTAACCATCAAAACTACTTTCATACTACGTATAATAACTGCCGCCCTACGTCTATCATTTTTCCCCCTATATTCCTATTGGATACTATCAACTTGCTCCATTCTAATAAAGTTCTATCTTTGATATATTACCATATCCCTACTTTCACTATTCCATTAAAGGGTAAATACTAATTTTATGATTACTGGTTATATTAAAAGACTATGCTAAAAATAATTTAAGAAAATATTGAGCATTTGCATTCTATGGTAAAACATTAACTATTGACTAATGATTAAATTTAATAAGTATTCTTGAATATATATCCTTGTCTTTATTCAATAGAACTAATGCTGTATCGTGCCCAGTATTATTAATTGGATAATTACTAAAAATCGTTGTATCTTTTAATGCTGTTAAATTATATATCATATTTATTTTCTCTTGTTTATTTTACTATGTTTTTTATTGTACCGTTTATATTATCGTTTGGATATTTTATTTCAAAAATCGATATAACATTTTCAGGCGGTGTTATAATGCCCATCTAATCTTCGATTATATTATATGTGTAATTTGAATAACTATCACCATGTATATTAAAAATCTTAAAATTACTTATCAAACGTATTCCCACCACGTTATCATATAGGTGATTGATTATATCTTGTATCATTATATTTTGATTTGGCTACATTTTCTAATTGGCAAATAATATTTTAAGTTCATTCAAACAATCTAATCTAACTTGCTATGCGTTGTATTTGTTTCTAACTAAAAGGTCAAACTCAATACCTATGTTTATTATTTCAATAGTGTCTATTATTACCACATCGCCAATTATTTTATATGGTTCAAGATATGCTTTTATATTTTTCTATACAATATCATTTAAGGGTGTAAAGTTTCCGTATTGATCATAAGCCAAAGCATAGATATTTATCGATCTACTATCTCCCTTAACATAAGCCTTAGCTATATTGCCATATTGTGGCGGCATATTTAATATTCTACTCTTATAATCCTAAGCCGTAACACATCTATATTGAGATTGTATATGAGAGCTTATATCGTTTTTATAGTCTAACAAGTCTTTTGTCATAGCTCCGACTGCTGGTTTATTATTATTTACGTATATAGATTGTTCAATATCATTAATTATATTTTCATTAGCATTATTATTTCAATTCATCTAAACTGTTTTAACCATTGTTAAATCGTTAGATGGAACGTTGCTCTACTACCCACTGCCGACAATATACTAAACAGTTAAGATAGTATCCCGTGGAGCTATACCATAAGAATTATTCATTAAATAAGTATATGGGTCGCTTATGGATGCTATGGTAGTTTTCCCTTCATCTATCCCAGAACCAAATTGAATTATTAAATTTTTCTATTGATTAAACTTAGTTGTAAATCTTTTTTTAGTTTCCACATAATTTAATTTATCATCGTTTTTATCAATTACCAAATCATTAGCTAAGAACGAAACCTCGTATCAATCCTAACCAGAACTATCTTTCATTGAAATAACGGATAAAATATTCTAATCCTAAATGATTGTGCTTCAATATCTTATGGGCTAATTTGGTGCAGTAATGTTAATAGTTTTCTTTTTCATTGAAATAAAATTAGCCTTTGTTGATATAGCTACCTATTCTTTATTCGGTATTGCATCAATATTTTCTGGGGTATTTTCAAACACGATACTATTGAGACACATAAACTATATATTTGGATTGCTTTCACTACTAACGATCATCCCTGGTTTTATTGTCGGTAAATAAATCTAATCTATTTGTCCATCATTGGCTGGAACTATAAGCTATATAGTCATCTAAACATTCGCTGTTGAATTTGGAATAAACTTATAACCAAACATATTGGCAATGTTGTCAATCGAACTCCTCTCTTGTGCATAAGGAAGTAACAACTCATTTATTGAATTATCTAAATAGTATGATAAGACATCCCCTATATAAGCTGCCATGTCTATAAAAATTGTTCCAGGTGATGCAGGACTAAAATCGCCATAACTATCGGGGTAGTAGTTTTTACTATACTATATTAAATCCTTTTTAAAGTCCTAAAAGTTTTTATTAAGATATTTAATTTTATCCATTTATTATTGTCCTAATGAAATGTTTACTATTATTGAACTTTCACTTACACTATATTTGAAAGTAAGATCAACGTGTAACATTTTCTAATCTTCATTATATTTTAATTCATTTATCTAAACAGAGAGGTAAGGCATCCATTTTTTGATAGCATTTTTTATCTATTCCTATACTTTGACTAATGTGTCTCTCGTTACGTTTTCAAACATATAAGAATAAATATTTGCACCAAAATCGGGATACATTAACCTCTCTCCACTATTTGTAGATAAAAGTGAAACAATGTTAGCACTTATTTGCTACTTTGTTATTGTAGAAGGATTAAAGTCCAAAGGGAATTTTAATCCGATATATTTTTTCACTTATTATTTTGCTCCGAAATTCTAAAGCTATCCAGGTTGTAAAGTTTTTCTAACATCGTGTAATATATTTGTAGGGTCAACTCTATGAACCTTATTACTTGTGATAACCTACTATACTTCCTAAACAATACGTGTCTGTTGTCTCGGTCTTAATGACTATCTAACGGGTATTCTGACTGCCTATGGGTCAACGTCTGCTTGAACCTTTAACACCTAAACCATTTGCATAAATACAATGGCCATTTTTGCATCCACTATGTCTTCAATCATTTTTCTTAATTCTGATTTTTTCATTTAATTTTACCTCTTTATTTTATTTTAGTTGTTTTTGATAACATTGATGGTAGTTTTGTTTTAATGTTTATTAATTTTGTTTGTATTTGAACAATCTTATCTGCTACTGGTATCATCGGAGGAGACGTGGGTGATGCTAACGATGTCGCAACGTGTGTATGTGAAACATAATCGGTCATAAAATCCTTTATAACATCAATTAACTATAACTGCATCTATATAACCTATTTCAATTTCTATCCTAACACGGCACTCTAATCAGCACTCTATCCCAATAAAATACTTTTAGCATTAATCTATAACTCATTTGTAGCATTAAACAATATATCTTTAGAATCAATCTAAATAAAGTTTATTGCTTGAATGTTCATATTTTTTTTAGATAATAGAATAATATCACTCAATTTAGTGTTTATAATTATTCTATCACTATTTATAAATATATTGTTTTTATCAAATTCCGAAACTATTTCATATTTTTTCTATAAACCTCGTGATAATTCAATATCTATGGGGAACTACTTCACTAATCAAATGGATGATCCATCCAAATTTATGTCGGGCTAAATATATTCTCACTATGTTTCATATTTAACCTATTGCGAATTTCTTATTTTAATAAATGGAAACTACCCCTAAGCATTCGTTGAACCAAATATGATATTATTTCCACTTCTGCCAGATATTTCCCGCTAACCCTAATCTAATTTAATTGGATTTATAGTTCTCTTTTCAAATTTCTAACCGATACTATACTACTAATCATATTGCTATTTAACTATCTATGGCACAGACAACTTAAACATATCATTCGATGATACTGAATTAATAGTGTTTACAATTCTTGTATAATATGGAACTTTATTCTTTCCCTATACTTCACCCTAAAAGGATGGATAATACTATATGAGAACAATCTAATGTTTCAATGGCATCTATCTATTATGAATTGATATTGGTCTCGCTCACATAGTTTGTAGCATAGTGTTTTGAAATAAAGGTCTAACTAAAATTTTTCCTACATCAGAATAGTTATCGCTTTCATGAATAATCTATAATACCTATGCTGGGTGTATCTAATAAAACTAATTATTGCTATCACCATAATCAATAGTCTAATTCATGCCAACTATCTACTACATATAAGATGCTGTTATTTTATTTATCTTTTCACTTGCACCTCTTCTATTTTTATTAATAATATATGACATTATATTTTATTCTCCTAAAGGAAGTTCTAAATATCGTCTTTCTTTTCATCCGTCTATTCAAAGTGTTTATCCAATCAATCTTTCTCGGTAAAAATTTTATCTATCTTCTAATCTAACTACTATGTAAGCTACTACTATTCATCTTCCATAAATTGTAACTACCTTCATAACTATCCTATACTGGACTATTCTCCACCTCTTAGCTTCATCTTTTCTGTTGTATGTTTCTGTATTATGTTTACAATCTTAACAGCCACCTAATCGTTTTTAATACCTAAAGTCATAAACTAACTTATAAGTTGAACAACCATGTGAACTTGATCTGGCTAACTAAGTTGAGGTATAAGTTGATTGATAATCTATTCAAGTTGTTTCTTTCTCTATTCATTGCCCTTATAAATATCCTATATCATGCCTGAGAGAGATTTGTCTTTATAGACTATTATATCATCCAGTGTGTCTGTACCCTAATTGTAAAGCTACATATCTTTATTGCTCATTATAATCACCCCTATAATACTTCTATCTTACGTTATAATATATACTACCTATCTTTCGTAAAGTATGTGATATGTGTCTTGACTAATGTCCACTTCTCTATTTGATTATATTGTAAATGTATCTTTTTCTATATTTCATGAACTATGGATACTATCTTAAAGAATAACAAATCGCCTATGCTATCTCCTGCTGACGGTCTCCGTAGAAAAGATAGTCTCAATTCATATTAATATACTATAACATGTAAACTATTATCTATTTATACTATTGTTTTTTCTTTTCCTATTGTTTACTAACTAAATCTTTATTATATAAGTTCTAATAGAAATCAAAATCCTAAAATAATTTCAACTATTTATAATTTTTATTATTTCTTGCAACTAAATATCATTTAGCTATGGTGGAAAAATACGAAAATGCCCTACCTTTTTCTCTATTATAGTAGGGCATTTTTATTACGAGATGTCCCAGTATATCCTGTTTTATTTGCTAATACTACTAATTGATATACGGCATCTTGTAAACATTGATTGTTATCTCAGCTAATTTATCGAAGGCTGGATAAACTTCTTGTTCAAATAGTTTATTCTTATAATTAAAGTCATCACTTTCATTATACTAAACTATAGCATTCTATACTCGCTAATCAAAATACATTTTGCTCATTATTGTCTATCTATAAATCCTTCTAATTTTTCAATTATTATACTTATATTATCCCATAAAATCCCTACCTAATCATCTGATTCAAAAATTCCTCTATTATCAATATCTATCATCTAATTATAAACTTTCTATACCTAAGTCAACATAAAAAAAATAAAGTCCTACCTCTACTAAACTTCTATCTAATATCGCTATATCTTTTTATACATATTGATATTCATATAAACGCTTAATAAAAATAGGACTAAAAAAACTGCTATTATTATTCATCATCAAGTCATTAAAATACCTCTGCTCTCATTTTTTCATATTTTTTCATATCTTTACTTGACCAAATTACGGAGGATAACATATTAGCCGTATAGACAATATAAAACATAGTATTTTTATTCTATAAAGACTGCTATTGCATATTAAAATATGAATCACTCGACTCATCATACGGCCCGTAAGCCAACCTGATTCCGAGATATTCATTATAACTTAACTTAATTTCAAACTTCTGCAACATGAAAAATGTTCTATCCATGCCACGCATGAACTTAACATCGTTGCTATATTCATAAAAATTGCCACGATCTATTTGGTATTTATTACCACTTGCAAGATATAGTGGACTCTAAGGCTAACCCAACGCACCTATATTAAATAGAATTAAAGATGTTAATAACTCCTAACGAGTAAAATTAATCTATAATCCCTATTCCTATAAGAGCTATAATTGTTTTATACCCATTCTTATAGTGTTTACCGTATGTAATAATCATCCGCCACCATAAGCATTGTATTGTGTAAATCTTGTCGATGCAGGGCTTACTACGAGGTTTGTTTGAAACATCTCAAACATCTACTTCATATTAGCTTTTTTCTATTCATCGACTATCTAAGTCTATATATACTATATTAGTCTTTCATATAACTTTATTACTAAATTGTCTTGTAACTAAATCTTTTTCATCATTACTCCATCTATTTAATCATGTTTGATATTCTCATTACTCTATCAGCATAAGAATTATTGTAAGCTCTACCATTATATCCGTTAAGTCCTTTCATCATATCGTAATCATATATTTTTAAGAACCATGTAAGTATTTCGCATCCTTTCATTACTTGATAATCCTCATCGTATTTGATTTCTTGATCTAATTTGTGAACTCTCTCGTTTAATTGATACAGTCCGATACAACCTTTATATTCTACATACTTATTAAATCTACTCTCAACATGAGCAATCCCAACAAGTATTTCAGGTGGAATATCAAACTCTTTACTATATTTTATTATAGCTTTAGAAAGTTTTTCAAGGTCTGTTTGTCCTTTGCTGTTTACTTCATGAAGTTGTTTTATTTTTCTTAACAACTCTTTTTCTTTTAAAGACCCTTCTGTTTTAGTCTTAAATTTTTCAAATTCTTCTTGATTTTTATTTGTTTCTTTTGTTTGAGGCGTATAAGTTATACCTAACGTGACGGTAAATGTTATCATCAAGAAGTAAATCGCTACTACTAACGCTAATTTTTTTGTTTCAAACATTATTACTACTTCTTGATTTCATCTCTATTATCCGCCACACTATCTTGATTCTGTTCCATTGTTCTTTTCTCCTCTTTAACGTCGTCGATAATATTTTTCATCGTGTTCGAGATTGTCGATAACGTTATTAAGTGCTTTTACTGAGTTATTTTCCCAGTTAGTTTCTTCTTTCATGCCAACACAAACATCGTCATAATTGAGACCTTTAATGTCTCCCCTATAATCATTTAGAGTTTCCTTATCTATTCCATACTTCCTATTAAGGAAATTGGTTAGTTGTCTAATAGTCAACTTATTTTACCTCTTTTTTTTTATTTATATAAGTCTATTATGCGCAAAGCTTGCATTTAAGGATTAAAAACAAAAATGAGTAGTATAAACTACTACTATATCTATTATGCGCAAAGAATGTTTTTAGTCCATTAATTTATTACTATTAGGATTGAAATTAACCGCATCAATATTTTTTATTCTACCTCTGTTTACATAATCTTTGAGTAAAACATAAACATCGTCTAACCCACCACCATCATAAGTATTTTTAATGATTACACTATCGTGCCCTTTCTATGCGGCGTATATTATAATCTAATTAAACTACATCTATCTGTAATTCTATCCACCTTGATCGTATATGTATGGATTATCAATTTTAAGAAAAAGATTTAAAATGGTTGGCTTAATTGCTTTATCTTTGTTATACTATTCAACACTCTATATAATACTAAACATTTTGAATTTTATATTTCTTCATGACTATTTAAGTCCTTTATATCTTTTCAAATAATTATCAACAAACTATTGTATCTATCAAATCTTATCATAACAATATGTTTTATAGTTATTTACTTCCTACGTTGTATATTCTTGAAAATCATAATAAAACATCATCTATCTATTAGTTTTTAATTTATCGTATTTATCTACCAAATTCTAATCAGTATAGATTAACTATATCTAAAAATTTTTTGCAAGCTCGTTACAGTCCAATAAAGCATTAACAATTAAAGTATGTAAATTAATTAAATAGTCATATCCTATGTAAAATGAGTTCTACGCTGTATCTTTACTGCCAGCCATAAATACCCCTCTTTGAGATGAGCTGCATTTTGTATTCTTTCCTAAAAACTAAACCTTGAACTAATCTATTTCCTTTGCTTGTGTGCCATGATAAAGTATTTTTGGCTAACCATTCTCATCTATCGCTTTGGATGAATTATTGGGATTATTCTATCAGTCGCCAAATCAATTTTTAAAGGCTTTAGTCCTTACTAATAATCATTCCCTCTACTATAAATTACTCTTATTGCCATTAGGGGCTTTTTGATAACCCTTCTATCCTTTTAATTTTTCTTTTAGCTAATCGATTTGATATTGAATACTTTCTTTTAACAATTCTCTTATTTTTATCACAATCTAACGACTCCATTTGCTCAAATTGTATTCTATGAAAAAGAAACTCCACCGCCAATCCTTTCATTAAAAATTAAGTATCCGCCTATATTGGGATAAACATTCCCCTAACTAAATCCGACACCACCTAAAGCATAAACCTGTAAAGGCGATCTTCTCTACAATGGTACAACCTAAATCGGCTTATATGTCAATTCTAAATCCTATACTCTACCCTTAACATTTCTTTCGTAAATAAACCGCTCTAAAGAGGGCTACACGAAACTTTTTACATCTGACTATATCTTTACACTAAAACTCAACTAATCGTCCTCTAATAGGTTCTAAAAGCGTAATACGTCAATAAAAGTAGTATCGATTAAAGAATAAACTTTCAAGGTATCATATATAGTAACAATTTTCTATTTCTATACTATAATCTAAACCTACTTACTCGGTAAATATTTTCACTCTGTTTTCTATATAACAATAGGTGGTTTCTCTATGACAACCGTCTAAACCTATCTACCTCTTAATAAATATCCCCCTATGAGTGAAGTTATTGCCACTATTAGATTCATGATTATT
>FZPS01000027.1_pt533 | contig 17131 bp, 14 predicted proteins | sample 1817821 | NCBI WGS metagenome assembly FZPS01 (sample SAMEA104158645, study PRJEB21678) | metagenome | place: Germany | collected 2015-04-21
AATAACAACAAAGAAAAACCGGGTAAAGAAAACGACAAAACAGTAAACCCGGGAAAAGGGAATGACAACAGCGATAAACCTGGCAAAGGTAACGAAAATGACAATAAGCCGGGAAAAAATGAAGACAACAGCGATAAACCCGGCAAAGGTAACAACAATGACAATAAGCCGGGAAAAGGTAGCGACAACAACAATAAATCCAGTAAAGGAAACGATAATTTCAATGAATCTGGCAAAGAAAATGACAACAGCGTTAAACCCGGTAAAGGAAACGATAAAAAAGTAAACCCTAACAAAGGGAATAACAACAGTAATAAGCCAGACAAAGGAAACGATAAAAAAGTAATTATTAGATCTGTTCAAAGTGAACAGCAGCAGCGTCAAACCCGGTAAAGTAAACGGCAGCAGGTAATCTAAAAATATTAAGGCGCTGTATTCTCGCTGCCCATATATCTTTCTCACATATTTTTGTTTAAAAAGCCTGTTTGTAGTATGAATTATTTTTTCTACTGTTAATACTAAAAAACAGGCTTTTAATGTATAATATGTTGACATGGAATATAATGGATAATAAAATGGGAGTAATCTATTTCGGGACTAAAGATGAATAATCGTGGTTACGGTTTTACACCTCCGGTTTTTTAGTTTACAATAATTTTATAGGGTTTGTTTATTGTTAGACAGTCGTCTAAGCGCAAGTATATAAGGTATAAAAGCAACACTGTATGTGTTTGTTTTTTATCAGGCAACATATAAACTCGGAAATTACTGTTTAATCAGCAGGGGGTTCCAATGAAAAAACATGTTATATTCTTTATTGCGGCAATTCTGCTTCTCACAGGGCTTATAGCCAATGCCGAAGATACCGGAGATGAACAGATTTATCCTGTCCGCGGCAAGGTTATTGAATTACTTGAAGATTACGAAGATGAAGAAATTTCTCTTGGCGAAGGATACTACATCGAAAACCAGTATGTAAAGGTAAGAATTTTGGAAGGGGAATACAGGGGAAAAACAGTTGTTGCTGAACACAGTGCCAACGCTTATTTTTCCGATTATGAAGCTTACCGGCTAAAAAAAGGAGATAAAGTATTTGTTTCGTATTTTACGGATGAAAGAGGAAGGATTACAGATGCCTATGTTACCGATCTTGTACGCGAAGGATACATTTATTTTCTGTTAATTTTATTCTTCCTTCTGATTCTTGTTCTTGGGAAGGGACAAGGGTTTAAAACCATTATAACTCTTATTTTTACCGTGTTTGTTGTAATAAAGGTTCTTATACCGCTGATACTTAAAGGTTTTCCTCCAGTCATAACCGCCGTCGCGCTGTGCAGCGGAATAATCATTTTATGTTTCTTGGTAATAAGCGGTTGGAGATTAAAAACTCTTGCCGCCGCCCTTGGAACGGTTGTGGGCGTGATTGCCGCAGGCGCGTTTGCGTTAATTATTGGTTCTGCTGCGCGCCTTACCGGCCTTGCCCAGGAAGAAACAATCATGCTTATGAATATACCTCAGGAAGTAAGGTTTAATTTTCAGGGCTTGCTTTTCGCCGGAATAATAATTGGAGCAATGGGAGCCGTAATGGATGTGGGCATGTCGATTGCGTCGGCTCTCAACGAAATCCGCGAAAACAATCCGGATATAAATTTCAGGCAACTGATACGCTCGGGCATGAATGTTGGCAGGGATGTAATGGGAACGATGACAAATACGCTTGTGCTGGCTTATACCGGCGGTGCGCTTAATATAATGATCCTTTTCACGGCATATAAAGTTCCAATTGCGCAGGTCATAAACGGAGACTTTATGGCTTCCGAGATAGTAAGGGCGCTTGCTGGGAGTATAGGGCTTGTTTTAACAATTCCGGTAACGACGCTGATTTCCGCTTGGTTGTATAGTTCCAGCATAGTTAAGGAAAGTGAAGGGTTAGACGGCTGAATCGCGTTCATTCGCCCCCCTCTGTAAATGTTAGTCTTAACGTGGCGGTGTGTTCATACAATAGGATTGAACAAATAGTACGGGGATTATATGAAAACACAGCCGCGGAACATTTTAAAGATTGCAGGCGTATATGTAGCATCGACTATAGGTGCTGCTTTTGCGTCAGGTCAGGAAATAATAAAGTTTTTTACCCGCTTCGATTTAAAAGGTTATCCTGGAGTTATTGCCGCGGGTATTTTATTCTCAATTGCAGCAATCGCATCTCTTGATATTGTTTATTTATATAAGGTAAACAGCAGCAGGGAGCTTCTTAATATCCTTGGAGGCCGGCATTTTGGAAAAATACTTGAGTTTGTTTCCCTTATATTTACATTCTGCGTTTATGTTGTGATGATAGCCGGAGCTTCGGCGCTATGCCATAGATTGACCGGATTACCGTCATATGCCGGAATGCTTATATTAACCATATTAAGTACGATACTGATATGCTTTGATATAAAAGGTGTTCTTGCGGCGAGCGAAATATTAACCCCTGTAATGATAACAGGGATGCTTTATATTGGAATCAGGATTATTATCAGGTCTCAGCCGGTTTTTGCCGCTGTAATAAATGACAGTCATAAAGGGTTATGGTTCGTTTATGCGGTATTGTACGTGTGCTATAACAGCATTTTGAACATACTTGTTATCGGAAGTCTCCGCCCATGGCTGACAACAAGAAAAACAGTTTACATATCCGGGGTAGCAGGAGGAACAGCTCTTCTAACGGCTATGTTTGTGTTGAACAGCGCTCTCTTTATTAATTATCACATTATCCGCGATTCAGAGCTGCCGATGGTAGAGCTTTCTGTTTTAGTCGGCAAATGGAGTTTCATATTCTATTCACTGATTTTAGCCTTTGCGTTGTTCACTACGGCATTATCCTCGGGATATTGCTGTACCGAGCGGCTTGCACAGATAACAAAAAAACCGAGATGGGTTCTTAATGTCTGTATCGGACTTCTTGTAATACCAATGGCAAAGCAGGGTTTCTCAAAAATGGTAGGGAAGATATATCCTCTGTTTGGGTGGATAGGAAGTTTTCTTTTCATTCTTATGACTTTTCATTGGCTGAAAACTCTTTTGTGCGGAATGCGAAAAAGAAATTAACCAGAAAATCTCACTTCAATTAAAATGATAAGAAGTTTAGAATTTGAGAAAAAAGTTCCGGCGGCAGAAAAGTGTCCTGCCGCGAATTTTTGCTTTTCAACCCTAATAGTAGAACCTTATAAATTTTATTGAGTATATATCGCATAGCAGGTAATCATCTGTTTCTGTTTCCTGTATTATGATATAATCCGTCCCCACCTTTATCAGAACACCTTCGCGATCTACGAACATATTAGTTCCAAGGAGGAACTCAACTTTTACATGACGCCCGATTTGTGTCTGCAGAAAGCCTTGCGTAAAATCTGTGCCGGTTAAAACTGAGTTTCGCACGCCGGCGCCGCTTGTCATAATAGATGTACGCGGGATTGTGTCAGCTTGAAAAGGCGGCGCGGTTTGCATTTGTTGAGGCATTGAGGGCTGGAATATGCTTGTCGGCTGCATTTGCTGGGGCATTGAAGGTTGGAATATGCTTGTTGGCTGCATTGGCTGCCGATAGGGCTCCGGCTCGTGAATACGTTCCTGCTGCCGGTACATAGGCATGGAACGAGCCGGTATGCCCGAAGCCTGCATTCTGCTGATTTGGTTCGCCGTTTCAGGCAACTGCTGTTTCCTGACATTGCTGTGTTCAATGTTTTCCATTCTGCTCATTTGATGCGCCGATTCGGGCAACGGCTGTTTTTTAACATTGTCCTGTACATTGTGCTCCATTTTGCTCATTTGATTTGACGGTTCAGGTAACGGCTGTTTTTTGACATTACCCTGAATACTATATTCGGCCATATGAAAACCTCCAAAACACTTAATTCTATCTGTTTGCCTTAATCGGCTTTATCGTTTGTCAGGTTTGCGCATATAGGGGAGTGGGTGAGTAAAAGCAGTGCTGTTGTACCCGGTTGAAATAGACGCCGGTTCTCGTTGCGGGGAAATATGTTGAGCATTCGGGCGAAAACGGGTTGTAATACCATAAGCATTCACCCGCTCCCCGATGTTTGTTGCCTGAAAGTGCCCAATCGGCAACCTCGTAATCTTGCTCGCGTGCCGGTATGTTGAAAATATTCTGCGGATTGGGCTGGCCGTACACGGTTTCCATCGCGCATGTAAACTGGTATGGCTGCAGTAAAACTTTCCTCAAATTGCCCTGATTAACCCGCATGTACTCTCCGTAAGGGACATGAACGCGGTTCATTATAACCGTAGCGACGGCTTGCATTCCGTCTATGCCCTCACCTTCGGCTTCACACCGTATCATACGTGCAAATAGTTCTCTTGCTGACAACACACAACCACCTGCTCCCTGTGATTTATAACAACTATTATTTATCGTATATCAAAACCGATATCGGCTGCTAATTTTCCTGTTACTTCTTGCTGTTATCTTGTGTGAAAGAGGCTTGCAGATTCGTACAAATTTATGTATACGATTCATAAACACCGGAAGTTAAAGAGTTTACGAACCTTTGATTATTGCATATGATTTCTTTCGGCAGCCTGTGCGATTTCTTTGGTTTCATGAACCGTACCGCGCGGATGCTGCGGCGGCGCGTAAATGGAGTATAGTTTAAGCGGTTTATAACCTGTGTTTATAAGATTATGCCATTTGCCCGCCGGTATAATGAATGCGTAGTCGTCGTATACCCTTCTTTGAAAGTTTAGGTTATTTCTACTGTCACCCATTCTAACAAGCCCCTGGCCTTCTTCTATGCGAATGAACTGATCAAGATTAGGATGAACCTCTAAACCTATATCTTCCCCAACGTTAATACTCATCAGCGTAAGCTGCAAATGATCACCTGTCCATAGTGCGGTGCGAAAATTATTGTTCAGCCTGGCAGCTGCTTCGATATCAACAACAAACGGTTCCGGACCATAATCCTTCAGTTCTATTGGATTATGATATCTATCTTCGCGGTAATAGAGGTTATGCCGTACGGGGAACCGGTTCATTAAATAAGGGTTTTGGACAGGCATGTTTATACAGTAATGATATGGAGAAAGCATATATGCATCATATTGATTTTCACCGTTATACATTGATGTATTGGTGCAAGGATAAGGGTACATTTTCTGCACATTATACATAGAGCTCATTCCTTTCACTGTTTTGCTATATCATAATATGATTTATGTTAATAAGAAGTGCAAAGGAATCTCGAAAGAAAAGTATACGGATATCTGTTATAAGAACCGGCCGGCGGGTTAATAACTAAATTACAAATGCTTTTTCAGTCGATCAAGATCAATAATTTTAACCGCTGACATATGAAAATCAATTATTCCTTCATCTCTCATCCTTGACATTTCCCTGGACAGTGAAGGTCTTGAAACATTCAGGAATTCAGCAAATTCTTTTCTGTTCATTGGAAGAACAAAAGTTAAACTGCCGAAAGTATTGTATTGTTCAATTAGGAATGTTGAAATTTTTCCCCTTATACTTTTTATTGTAAGGTATTCAACCTGTTTATTAAGCATAAGGGCTTTGTCCGTTATTTTTAAGAATATTCATCTGGGTCCGACATTGCCAGCGTTCCTGTCCGCAAATGTTGCCGGATTGCTGGTTGATAAGTTCGGTATAGGAGGCATAACAAACGTGGAAGACGACATTAAAATGTTTATGGCGTAAATACCTGCCGCAAAACTTTAAATTGATTTTTCAAGGTTTACTATTGTAACTTTATCGTTAAGCGGTTCTTCGCCAACTATTTTATATCCTGTTTTTTGATAGAAATACAGGTTTTTAACGCTGTGTTTCCCGGTGAAAAGTGCATACTTTACACAGTGGCTGAACCGCTTCTCGATTTCCTGCATCAATAGCCTGCCGATTCCCCTGTTTTGGTAATCGGGATGTACAAAAAGTCTGCCTATATGGCAGACTCCTTCTTTTTCGCTGGCTCTTACCGATCCGATGATATTACCATTTTCATCAACGGCTTTAAGCATGTCCATATTTGAAAAATCTTTGCTTATGCTTTCATATGTTTGTGTTAAAGGAGGTATCGTATAGTCATTGCACAGCTTAGCTTCACTTTGATATGCCAATTTCTGCAAATTTAGCAAAGCCATAAGGTCTTCCTGCGCAGCACATTCAATTCGCATTTCAAACCACTTCCATTTATTGAATTTCGTCGAATCCTTCTTTAACTTCAATATTATATTCGCCGTTCGAAAATGCTTCATTCATTGCTGTTTGATAAACACTGGTTTTATAATTAAATGTAATGCTTTCAAGTTGTGATTCCAAAGTGTTAAAAATATCTTCAAGCTTCATAACATGGAATCCAAATTCAGATCTTATGATTCCAGTGTCACCTTGCTCATGTGAAAAAGCCCACTGTTCAAATTCAGGGACAAACTGTCCGTTTTGCCTTACCTGGTATATGCCGCCGGTATATTTTGAGCCTTCATCTTCACTGAATTCCTCCGCAAGCGCGGCAAAATCTTCACCGCTGTTAACCCTGTTAAGTATATCCTGGGCCATTTTGCTTTTTTCTTCTTCTACAGCCTGTTCCGCGTCTTTATCACAGCTTACTAAAATATGCCTTACACTTGCATAATCGATTGATTGTTTGTTTTCCTCGTAATAAGCTGTCAGATCTGCTTCATCCACAGAAATGCCATTAATTTTTTCTTCCCTGTATTTTTGTGCGGTGTAATCATCCTTAAATACCGATTTTACTTTACTCAAACCAATGCCAAAGGTTTGTTTACAAAATTCACTCACTGGCATGTTGTAATTACCGGCACTTTTCACTATATTTTCTTCCATCGTGTTCCACTGCTCGTTAATTTCACTATTGTCTACGGTAAAGCCGTCTTTTTTTGCCTCCTGCAGAAGATATTCTGTTTCGACTGCCTGACTTAGGGAGACCTGTTTTGCGTAATTAACCAGCGCTTCCGGATCAGCGGACTGTCCGCCTAAAGACAGAAAATAATTAAGATTTTGATAATAATAGTATTTGAACTCGTCTGCCGTTATTTTTCCGTTTTGTACTATTGCTACATCTTTTGGCATCACAAGATACACAATAGCCGCTGCTACAATAATGACAATAACCGAGCATACGGCAATAAATATTTTCATATCAGTCGTCAATTTCTTCTTTTCTTTATTTTCCAAAATTAAAACCTCCGCTCAAATAATATATAATGTTGTTAGTTTGAAATATCATCATACAGCTTTCCACGCTGTGGACATTTATCTAATTATATACCCATTTCGTTATGATTACCAGCCTAACGAAATTTTTTACATTCTGTTCATAAATATATCGATGCTTCTTCGTTATATACGAAATAGTCAAAATCGGCGTACAATCCGTTTCCGGATGTATCCTGACAGCATTGAAATAAACGTGGTTATTTCCGCATATTGGAACCGGTTTGAACTGTATAGCTCTTGCAAATGCAGCTCTTGTTTCCGTTATTGTACAATAGCTCTGTATGGACTTGATGGAACAGTAAAATGCCGACGGTGAGCAGGGCAAAGATTGCCAGTAAAGGCTGTATTATGTATTATAAAATAGAATTGTGCAAATAAAAGTTTGAAGGAGTTACACCCTTATCTGGCAAAAACAACAATAAGGGACCTGTTGATGATGGCGACTCCGCATTCGGCAACTTCTTATACTCGCCTTGACAAAGACTGGGCATATACGTTTTTCAATAAAAAGCCTTCTCATCCGCCAGGCACGATTTTTTCGTATGACACCTCGGCTACCGTTATTCTTAATACAATTATTGAACGTGTAAGTCAATATTTATGATTAAAGCGGCGGAATGGTTTCTTGATGAGTATTCCGGGTTTGCAGGAGGCATTAGGGAATAGTTGTGCCAGCCTTCTTCTTTATGTGTTCTTCCATATAACAGTTTATGCATAGTCACGCCACGGCCTTCAAAGATATACCGTATTTGCGGCGCAATTACAGGAAAGAGTGCTCGGTTTAACGTGCTCATTTTCCTTTGAAAGGCCGGGACAATATAAGAAATTATCCCGGCATATTGCCGTCTATTTAAAAATCTATCGATGTGATAACCGTCAGATTATTGTGGAGCTGCAGGATTGATGCGGGAACAGATGGAGTTATCGGCCCGAACAATGCTTTTTTTAATATTTCCCTTTTATCTTCGCCGCCGGCTAATAATATAATCCTTTTTGCTTTCATAATTGTACCTATGCCCATTGTAATAGCTTTTTTCGGGACTTCGTCGATACTTTTGAAAAACCTTGAGTTTGCATTTATTGTGCTTTCACCCAAATCGACACAGTGGGTTTTTAGAGGAAATACTTTGTCAGGTTCGTTGAACCCGATATGACCGTTATGGCCTATTCCAAGGAGTTGAAGGTCAATGCCTCCTAAAGATGAAATAAGCTGCTCATAGCGGCGGCATTCATCATCAATATTTTCAGCCTTGCCATTGGGTACATGTGTATTTGATATATCAATATTAATTTTTCTAAACAGGTTTTTATTCATATAATATCTGTAGCTTTGCTCATTGTTTTCATCAAGGCCATAATATTCGTCCAGATTAACTGTTTTTACATTTGAAAAATCAACATCGCCGTTTTCACAATACTCAGCCAGAAGCCCATATGTGCCAACAGGCGTTGACCCTGTCGCGAGACCCAGAACGGAGGCGGGGTTTAAAATTACTTGTGCGGCAATAATATTAGCTGCCTTTTTACTCATGTCACGGTATGACTTTGTTTTGTGAATTACCATAGTATATTCCTCTTTCCTTTTTATGTATGTCTAAAAAATTCTATAATCTATTATCAACTATTTTTACTTCATGTTCAAGTGGATTTGATATTTTCCCGCATGTCGCCCGGCGTCACCGAAAGCACCCGAATCAGAGCCGCGTACCCACAGGAACGCGGCAGCAATGGATAAACCCGCAATCACCCGCCGCTTAATTGGTACAGAACGAAAAACCGCTGTTAATTGACAGCCGGCATTGTCGCCAATATAATAGATACGACGAATGTGATTCCCGCTTTATTTTCAGGGGAGGATTAACTATGCTGTTAAACCGCGAGGTACAAAAAAAAGATATTGAAAAGATTTTAAAGCAGGGAGGATTTAACTGCGGCTGCGGCAAATACCACAGTACCGCGGTGAAGGATATAGTTGTTTCAAGCGGAGCCGCTGCTCAGGTTCCCGCGCTTATTGAAAAGCACACGGGTAAAAAAGCTTTTTTGCTTTCCGATTTGAACACATATGAAGCGGCGGGCAAAGGCGTAGAAAAACATCTTGATGATGCAGGTATCAGTTATACAAGTTTTGTTTTTCAAAACCCGGACCTTGAACCGGATGACAGGGCAGTTGGTCAGGCCGCGTTATATTTTGATACCGGCTGCGATATTATATTGGGAATTGGTTCGGGAACTATTAACGACATTGGAAAGATGCTCGCAAAAGTTACCGGATGTAAATATATTGTTGTTTGTACCGCTCCTTCAATGGACGGGTATGCCTCCGCGACGTCCTCTATGATAAGGGATGGTATTAAAGTTTCACTGCCCAGTGTATGTCCATGCGCGGTAGCAGCGGATTTGGATATTATAAGCAAGGCTCCCGTCAGGCTTTTACAAGCCGGACTTGGGGATATGCTGGCAAAGTACATCAGTCTTTGCGAGTGGAGGATTTCAAACGTTATTACAGGCGAATTTTACTGCGAAGAAATAGCCAGCATGGTTCGTTCTTCACTAAGAAATTGCATATCAGCATCCGCCGGTTTGAAAAACCGGGATCCGGAAGCGGTAAAGGTTTTTATTGAAGGTCTCATTCTTGCCGGTTTGGCGATGAGCTTTGCGGAAAGTTCGCGCCCCGCGTCCGGTATCGAACATTATTTTTCCCATTTATGGGAGATGAGAGCGCTGCAATTTCATACACCCGTACATTTACATGGAATACAATGCGGGGTTGCAACAGTTCTTGCCCTGCATATTTATGAATTTATCAAGACCATAAGGCCGTGCAGGCAGAAAGCACTAAATTATGTCCGGGATTTCTCGATCGGTTCGTGGAACAGGTTTATAGTAAGTTTTTTAGGCAGCGGCGCGTCACCTTTAATGGAACTGGAAAAAACAGAAGGCAAGTATGATAAGCAAAAACACCGGGAAAGGCTGGAAGTTATTCTGTCAAAATGGGATGAAGTCCTTAAGGTGATAACTGAAGAATTGCCTTCATATAAAGATGTTGAGCGAATGCTAACGGAGGCGGGTGCGCCTGTTAATGTTAGGGAATTGGGACATTCCGGTGACTGTGTTCGTGATGCTTTTATGATTACAAAGGATATCCGTGATAAATATATAGCAAGCCGCTTGCTGTGGGATCTTGGCTTTTTGGACGAAGCAGGCGAGTACCTGAAACAAAAAGTGCAATAAAGCTTATTGCATAACCGGCTTTATTGTTCTATAATTTATTCTGGGGTTAACCGGAATGTTAAAATCCTTTTATTCTAAGATGCAAATATTCATTTTTTTGCGTAGTAAGGATTTTAACAAGCTGTGAAGTATGGTTTTCACGGTAAATAAAACATAAATTACAAGTATGCCGGTAGAACGGGAGGAAACTACTATGCCAATTACAGAGTTTTTAACTAAAAACGCAAGTTTGTACGGAAACGAAATATGCCTGAAAGAAATTAATATGGATCTTCAGGAAAGGGACAATGTAACATGGCTCGAATATGAGCTTATTGAAAACAATCCCGCCGGTGAGTACCGCAGGGAAATGACATGGCGGGTATTTGAAGAAAAAGCAAACCGGCTGGCCAATTTGCTTTTAAAACGCGGAATAAAAAAAGGGGAGAAGGTAGCTATTCTTTTAATGAATTGTCTTGAATGGCTGCCGATTTATTTTGGAATACTGAAAACCGGCGCAATTGCGGTGCCGCTGAATTTCAGATACACTGCCGAGGAGATAAAATACTGCCTTGAATTGTCCGAGACGAGAGCATTGATTTTCGGACCGGAATTTATCGGCCGGATAGAGACGATATACAATGATATACCTCAGGTTAGACCGCTTTTTTATGCCGGCGAAAACCGGCCTTCGTTTGCCGAAAATTATGACCGCCTTACCGCGAACTGTTCTTCAGAAGATCCGGGCATTGTTATTACTGACGATGACGATGCCGCGATATATTTCTCTTCGGGAACGACAGGGTTCCCTAAAGCTATTCTTCACACGCACAAAAGCCTTATGTCGGCTTGTTATACGGAACAGAAACATCACGGGCAGACCAGGGATGACAATTTTTTGTGCATTCCTCCTCTTTATCATACCGGTGCGAAGATGCACTGGTTCGGCAGTTTGTTGGCCGGAAGCAGGGCAGTGCTGCTCCGCGGCGTAAAGCCCGAATGGATACTGAAAACCGTTTCGGAGGAAAAAGTCACAATTGTATGGCTTTTGGTTCCGTGGGCTCAGGATATTCTTGACGCTATTGAAAGCGGAGCGGTTAATCTTAATGATTATAATTTGTCACAGTGGAGGCTTATGCACATCGGCGCCCAGCCTGTCCCTCCAAGCCTGATTCAACGTTGGCTCAAATATTTCCCGAATCATCTTTATGACACGAATTACGGGTTAAGCGAATCCATAGGCCCGGGATGCGTGCATCTGGGCGTTGAAAACATCCATAAAGTCGGCGCTATCGGAATACCGGGTTATAACTGGGAAGTAAAGATAGTTGACCCGAATGGAAACGAAGTTAAAAATGGAGATGTTGGAGAACTTGCGGTAAAAGGGCCCGGCGTCATGAAATGCTATTATAACGATGAAAAAGCGACGAAGGAAGTTATCAGGGACGGATGGCTTCTGACAGGCGACATGGCGCGCATGGATGAGGACGGTTTTATTTATCTTGTAGACAGGAAAAAAGACGTTATAATAAGCGGCGGGGAGAATATATACCCTGTTCAGATAGAAGATTTTCTGCGGTCATATGATGCTATTAAGGATGCAGCGGTTATAGGCCTTCCCGATAGACGGGTAGGTGAGATTGCGGCGGCAATAATAGAATTAAAACCGGAGTACAAGTCTTCCGAAGAAGATATAATGAAATTTTGCAGTTCGCTTCCGCGCTATAAACGCCCAAGGAAAATTATTTTTGATAAGGTTCCGAGAAATCCGACAGGTAAGATTGAAAAACCGCTTCTAAGGGAAAAATACGGAGCTGTCCGGCTTGTCGAAGCGCAAACTGAAAAATAAAGGTTATACTAAAGGTTCCCCGGTAAAGCGCCGGGGAACCTTAATTTATAAATTGGGGTATTGAATATTTTTTTTATTATGTATTGGCTTTTAATCCAATGACTCAGCGGTCGGGCGTTAGTACAACTTTAACGGTGTGCTCTTGCCCGTCTTCAAATATCGGTGCGATATTACCGTCCAGTTCACTGCCGTCAACTATAATTTTTGATACTCCCTTTGATATATGAGAAGGGTTTTCAACTTTAATCCTGTATACCGCGTTTCTGAATTTTCTTACAGCCGTAAAGCCGTTCCAGAAATCCGGGATGCACGGGTCTATTTTTAAGCCGTAAAATGTCGCTTCAATGCCAAGAATGTGCTTTGTAGCAGCCTGGTATGCCCATGACGCCGTTCCTGAAAGCCAACTGTTCCTCGCAAGGCCGAACTGCGGATGTTCATCAGACAGAATGTTTTGCGGATAAACAAAAGGTTCGCATTCATATTCATCTATGATATTGTTTTTTGTAATCGGGTTGATCTGACTGTAGTATTCATACGCCCTGTTCCCATTCCCGGTAATTGTCTCGGCAATGATGACCCATGGATTGGAGTGCAGAAAAATGCCGCCGTTTTCCTTTGCTCCCGGTGGGAAGGTTGTTATCCCTCCGATTACGGGATCATATTTCTCGTACCCCGGAAAACTAAGCTTTATTCCTTTTGAAGTGTTAAGGAGCCTGTTGACTGAGCCAAGCGCTTCTTTTGCCCTGTCGGGCGGGGCAAATCCGGATAATATTGACCAGGATTGGGCGTTTGTGTATATTTTGCCGTGTTTGTTCTCTTTTGAACCAAGCATATTGCCGTTATGGTCAAAGTATCTTATATACCACTGCCCGTCCCAGCATTTTTCGTTGACAATCTTTTTCATCGACTCATAGTAGTCTTTGTATTTCAGTGCCGATTCACTGTCACCGATGTATTCCATTATGTCGATCATTTCAATTAACGCCTTACCGTAAAGATTCGCTATGAAAATGGATTCCGCGCCCTCAGGAAGATTTACCGTGTCGTTCCAGTCGGCAAAGCCGAGAAGCGGCAGTCCATTCCGCCCAACATTAATATGCGTGAATTCTATTGCTCTTTTCAAATGTTCAAGCACTGTTCCGGTTTCAATTGCATTTTCGTTTTTATCCTTATCGTAAAAAGGCAGCACTTTATCAAGAAAACCGATATTTCCGGTTTCTTTCAGGTAAGCGGACACGGCAAGCACAATCCACAGATGGTCGTCACCGTAGTATTTAGGCCGGCCTTCCATTTCCTTAGAGTCTCCTTCACTGGCGATCATGTTCGCAGGATTGAATTGATGCATAGCGTTTCCGGCAATCTTCTGCACGCATAGAAGCTTTTCAATAAGCTCTCTGCCTTCCTCGGGCATATTCGGCATTATGCCCATGACATCCTGTGAACTGTCCCGAAATCCAATTCCGCGCACTCCAAGCCCCAGTTGGTACAATGAAAGATACCTTGACCAGTTTTTTGTAATATAACACTGCCGCGGATTATGTATATTCACCATAGTATTAAAGTCACCATCCGGGGTTTCCACCTGAAAACTATCAAGGTATTCATCCCAAAAATCCTTAAGCTCTTTAAATGACTTATCCACCTGCGCTTCGGTACGATACAAGTCTATAAATTTCTTCTCCTGTTGTATATCCGCGCATTGGCCTAACTGTGTAATAATCCTTTTCGTTTCGCCGGGTTCCACTTTTCCAACGTGGTGCATCAGCGCCGCTATATTATCGCCCCTCAGGGCTTCATAACAGCTTAATTCCCTGTTCATAAGGCTTAGTGGGCATGACCACGTGCCGTAGCCGTTATCACCTAAGAAATATTTCCTGTCGGTTTCGAATGATGAAACGGGATAATTTGATGTAAAGTAATTCACATTTGTCTCTTTTCTCATAAACGCATACTGCAGTATTATTTTAAGCTCGTTTTCCTCATGTATCGCTTTTGACTGCATTGTCTGCGGAACCCAGTCATTATTGTTAAACTGTTTCATCGCTTCAAAATGCGTATATTCGACTGTTGGTATAACGTCAATTTCAACAGGGGCTGCCCTTAAGTTTTTAATTTTAATGTCACGGATAACCCTTCCGCTCCTGTAAGGAATAAAAATAGTAACCTCGGTCCTGATACCGTAAAACTCCGAAATTATCCTGGAATAGCCAAGCCCGATATGGCATTGATACAAATCATACCGATCCAGCGTCGGAACAAAAAACGGCGAAAAAACCTTATATTCACCGTTTTCATTTAATCGTATGTATAGTGTTTCGCCTTTGAAGTCGGAGTCCGGCATTTGAGTTATATACTTTACTATCCTGTTCGTTGCGGGATCGCCTTTACATATGAGCGAACCACCGGTATGATCAACATATCCTCCGAAATCCAGCCCTCCGATATAGTTTATCCATTTTACCGGAAGTTTTGGATTGGTTATTACATACTCCCTGTTCGGGTTGTCAAAATAACCATATTTCATAATGATTTTTCCTCCTGAGCTATTAAATTTTAATTTTCACCCGGCTGAAACATCACAGTGTCGGAAATGTTTTTTTCCTGCAGGCAAAGCCTGCAGGAAAAATTATGCTATAAAACATTATACAGCAAATTATTCGGTCTTGGGAAGTGTTGCAAATCCTTTTTCGAGGTCCTCATCCGAAGGGATATAATCTGTTCATTGTACCGCTATTATAGCTCATGTACGCAGTCAGATCAAAGTAACCGGTACCTGATAATCCGAATATAATCGTTTTCTTTTCACCCGCTTCTTTGCACTTAACAGCTTCGTCAATTGCCGATCTGATCGCATGCGACGATTCGGGCGCGGGAAGAATCCCTTCGCACCGGGCAAACGAAACTGCTGCTTCGAATACCTTTGACTGTTCATACGCGCACGCTTCAATATATCCGTCATGGTACAGCTTGGAAACGACCGGACTCATACCGTGGTATCTAAGGCCTCCGGCGTGATTAGGCGAAGGGATAAACCCTGAACCTAATGTATACATTTTAAGCAGCGGTGTTGTTTTGCCCGTATCACCAAAATCATATGCGTATTTTCCGCGTGTGAGCGAAGGGCACGAAGCGGGTTCCGCACCAATAAACCTGATATTGTTTTTACCGGCAATCCTGTCACCGATAAACGGTGCAATCAACCCTCCAAAGTTCGAACCGCCTCCGGTACAGCCGATAATTATATCAGGCCGGATGTCGTATTTTTCACAGGCGATTCTGGTTTCCTCACCAATAATTGACTGATGCAGTAAAACATGATCAAGCACGCTGCCAAGAACATAACGGCAGTTATTCGATTTCAGTGCCGTTTCAATAGCTTCGGAAATGGCACAGCCGAGTGAGCCGCCGGTTCCGGGGTTTTCTTCAAGGATTTTTTTGCCGACTTCAGTTACATCTGAAGGCGACGGTATTATTTTTCCTCCGTAGGTTTCAATAACCGCTCTGCGATACGGCTTTTGTTCCGCCGATACTTTAACCATATACACAGTAAGGTCAATATCATAATATGCACAGGCCATTGCCAAAGCAGTACCCCACTGGCCGGCGCCGGTTTCGGTTGTAAGGCTTGTAAGGCCCTGCTCTTTTGCGTAGTATGCCTGCGCCGCCGCCGTATTCAGTTTGTGTGAGCCCGATGTGTTTGTACCTTCAAATTTGTAATAAATTTCAGCCGGAGTATCAAGCATTTTTTCCAGGTTGTAAGCCCTTATAAGCGGTGACGGCCGGATCATCCTGTAAAAATCAAAAAGCTTTTCAGGAATTTCAATATATTTATCTGTAGTATTTATTTCCTGCTCAACAAGCTTATCGCAAAATACAGGTTTCAATTCCTCCGGAGTGCACGGCTTAAGGGTGGCAGGGTTAAGCGGAGGAGACGGGAGTTCTTTCATTACTGCCTTAAGATTATACCAGCTTCGTGGCAATTCGCTTTCTTCAAGAATAATTCTGTAAGGTATTTTGTTCATGTTATTCATCCTTTCTTTAATTAATATTTTGTTAAGGCAAAAAACTCAATACAATGAGATAAATTAGGTTTTGTTTTTGCCCAAGTTTTAATTCTATATGTTTTGCTTAAAATAAATAAAAGCCTTTATCCTTTAATAGGACAAAGACTGTTATATCTCTGCGGTGCCACCTAATTTGCGCTAAATGCGCCGCTCTGCTTCATGTACGATCATACATGCTTCATTTATAACGGGTGAAGATCCCGGCTTGCATACTTTTACATTTCTGCTTCGCCCTCATGAGTCCATTCGCAATAAGCTTTATCGCCGCAATCCCACCACCTGCGGCTCTCTGAAGACAAAGTCCCTTATGCTACTATTCTCAATCATCGGTTTAGTATATAGTATAAACGCGTTACATAGAATATATATGAAAATGATAAATTTGTCAACAAAAATAATAAATTTCCATTTTGTAATGTCTGAACACTATTCCCGCGGGTCCTGCTTCGGAAAACAACTCAGGATTGACCTCAAAAAACTTGCACATTAGTTAAAAAGCTCGCAGAATTATACCAAAAACACAGCGTCGCCAAGGAAACGAAATACGCCTGAACAGTATATTATAAATGGGAAAAAATAACAAAGTGTATGCTTGCATATTTGCCCCCGTTGTTATAAAATAAGACGGAAGAGTGCATTTTCCATATTGCATTTGAATAAATAATATATGGCACGCATGGAATGTGAGTGCCGGTTTTATCACAGACAGGAAGTAAAAATTTCCGAATTACATACAATATTTATTAATATAATATTTTT
>FZPS01000051.1_pt183 | contig 17123 bp, 22 predicted proteins | sample 1817821 | NCBI WGS metagenome assembly FZPS01 (sample SAMEA104158645, study PRJEB21678) | metagenome | place: Germany | collected 2015-04-21
GGCATTGATTGTGACGACGCCTGAAGTATCCGCTGTCCGGGATGCAGACCGGATCATCGGCCTTGTGGAAGCCGGGGAAATAAAAATGTCCCGCCTGATTATCAACCGCCTGCGTCCTGATATGGTAAAGCGCGGCGATATGCTGGACATAGATGATATTCTGGAAATTCTGGCTATTGAACTTATTGGCGTCGTCCCCGATGATGAAAAAATTATCATTTCCACAAACCGGGGAGAACCTGTTGCTGCGCTTAATGACGGTTCTCCCTCGGGGCAGGCGTATCGCAATATAGTACGGCGACTGCTTGGTGAGACTGTGCCTTTTTTGGATTTTTACAAGAACCAATCATTTCTCAGTCGGTTGAAAAGAATAATCGGCTTAAGTTAGAAAGGAAGTGGACCATGAACCTGAGAGCTTTGCTCAATGCCCTCACCGGCAGAAAGAGTAGTAAAGATGTGGCAAAAGAGCGTCTGCGTCTGGTGCTTGTCCACGACCGGGCTAGCGTTTCTCCTGAATTTTTGGAAAAGATCAAGGAAGAAATAATCCGCGTTATTTCTAAATATATGGAGATTGACGAAAGCAATACGGTTGTAAATATGCACCGTTCTGATGATTCAGCTATCCTGGAGGCCAATCTTGCCATTAAGGCCATTCGCCGGAATATTCATTAGCTGGTTTTTGTTCCCGCTTTACGCTGCATGTTGCTTACCATATAATAAAAGTGCGGGTAATACAAGACCTGCGCTGCTTTCTCTTTGCCGGATTAAAGCTTGACCGCAGGAAGTGGAAAGATGTTTGACCGCAAGCTCCTTCGTAATTTTGACTGGCTGCTTTTATTTACGGTATTCGCCATAGTGGCAATCAGCCTGATTACTCTTGCCAGCACAACGAAAAGCATCACCCAGAATCCTTTTTATTATACCAAGCAACAGGCGATACGCTTTGCAGTGGGTTTTGCTTTCATGCTGGCTGTTTTAAGCATTGATTACACCTATTTTTACCGCCTGGCGCCCTACATTTATGCCTTCTCTGTTTTGCTGCTGGTAATCGTGCTTTTTTTTGGCGATGATACCCACGGGTCGCAGCGCTGGATTGATCTAAAATTTATTGAAATACAACCTTCTGAATTTGCCAAGCTGGGAATTATTATTTCCCTGGCCAGACAGCTGACGGCCCAGGAAGGCAGTTTTGACAGCATATTCAGCTGTATCCCGGCTTTTCTTCATGTTGCCCTGCCCATGATACTGATATTTAAGCAGCCGGATTTGGGAACTTCCCTGGTGTTCCTGGTAATTGTCTTCGGCATGCTTTTTATGGCCGGGGCCAACATAAAACACCTTCTGACTTACATTACTTTAGGACTTGCGGTCGGGGGGCCGCTTTTGTGGTTTTACTTAAAGCCCTACCAGAAAATGCGCTTGATTATTTTTACCAATCCCTACCTGGATCCTCTAAATTACGGTCTCCAAATAATACAGTCCCTGATAGCGGTCGGTTCGGGAGGCTTGTACGGCAAAGGGCTTTTTGCACCCGGTACACAAAACGCCCTTGGTTTCCTGATAGAAAAAAGAACGGACTTTATTTTTTCCGCCTTTGCGGAAGAAACCGGTTTTATCGGGGCAGTCGTGCTGCTTTTGCTGTTCATGATTCTAATTCTCCGCATTATCCGCCTGGCATCCCTTGCCAAGGATACCTTTGGCATGCTGGTCTGTATCGGGGTTGCCGTGATGATGACTTTTCACGTTCTGGTCAATGTCGGCATGGCAATCGGAATAATGCCGGTTACGGGGCTGCCGCTGCCGCTGATGTCTTATGGCGGCAGTTCACTGCTCATGAACATGTTGGCCATAGGAGTAGTGCTGAATATCGGCATGCGCCGGCAAAAGCTTATGTTTTAGCGAATAAACCCATCCCGGGCGAGATGGGTTTCCTTGTCATTTGGGGAAAAGGACCGTTTCCTTCCGGAGAAAGCATATCCTGTCCAGGTGTTAAATATATATTGATTAGGACAAACCTCCGGGAGGTGAGAAAAATGAAATATTACAGAAGAAGGCTTGGGAAGCCGGCCGGATTGCGGACAAGAGCGGGGGCGAAAAAAGAGAGCGGGAGTTTCGGCGGCTTCAGCGGCAGCCGCACGGAAACCCTGCCCTCGGCTTTGCTTAAACATCTGGGCGGACATATGTATTATAAAACGGTGGCTGTTATTATTGCGGTAATTTGCATTGGTGCTCTGAGCATGCTTGACCTGCCCCCGGTTAACCGGTTTACGGATTATATCTACAGTCTGACGGTGACGCATGCCAGTCCGAAAGCCTGGCTGGAGACAGCAAAAACAGTAGTACAGCCAATCCGGAATCTCCGCCTGCCCAGAAACGGTCGGGCTCCGCAAAGAGACGATATCATAACGGAGGTTGGCGGGCTAAAAAAAATGATTGCTCCTGTCAACGGTGTCCTTGTCGGACCATACGGGGCAAGACCCTCCGCAGACGGTGAGGGCTTGGAGATGCATTATGGCATTGATGTGGCAGCCGAAGCCTTTTCTCCCGTGTATGCCGCCTTTTCCGGCAGGGTAATGCAGGTAAGCCGGCATGAGATATACGGTACAACTATTTACCTGCAGCATGAGGATGAAATGGTGACAATCTATGGCAGGGTAACATCCCCCCTGGTTGCTGCCGGAGATGAAGTAAGAGCGGGTGATGAGATAGCCAAAGTGGCCCTGGGTGAAGACGGTGAAAGCCACCTGCATTTTGAGATCTGGGAAGAAAAACAGCCGGTAGATCCGGAAACTTACCTTAACGAAAGTAAATAAAGGAGAGTCCCTGTTTGAAATTATTCCGGCTTGGCGGTATTGTTTTCCGTTTTAACTGGGTTTTTTTGCTGCTGCTTTTTGTTCTGGCTTTTTACGGATACCTGGGGGAAACGGTTATTCTCTTTTTGCTTGTTTTTGCCCATGAAACGGTGCATTTGCTGGCCGCCCGTTCCCGGGGGCTGGAGATAGGTGCCGTGGAACTTTTTCCCTTTGGCGGGGTGGCGACAATTGAAGATGCCCTGGAGCTGGACCCGGAAACAGAAAGCATTGTTTCTCTTGCTGGTCCGCTCTTTAATTTTTTTCTGGCTGCAGCCGGGCTGCTTGTTTATGCCAAAGTCCCGGCCTGGCAGGAAAGTGAATTTTTGCAATTTTTTATTCGCAGCAACCTGGCACTGGCTTTTTTCAACCTGCTGCCCGCCCTGCCCCTGGACGGCGGCCGTATTCTGCGGGCCCGTCTTAACAGCATTATGGGTTTCCAAACGGCCACTGAGACGGCCATACGAATCAGCCGGCTGCTGGCGCTGCTTCTTTTCGTACTGGGCTTGTACCTGCTGTTTACCGGCCATTTTCATCTAACACTTTTGGCAGCCGCCTGTTTTTTGTTTTATGCCGCGGAAAAGGAGCGGACGGCTTCCCTCTATGCTTTTATTCGCGGTTTGAGCCGCAAGAAGCTGATTCTTTATAAGCAGGGCGTGATGCCGCTGGTTACTCTTGTTGCCCTGCAGGAGGCGACATTGAAAGATATTCTGCGGCGCTTTGCCATGAAAAAATACCATCGCATTGTGGTGGTGGACCGGAACGGGCAGGTGCTGGGAGAATTTATGGAAAATGAGGTTGTCGGTGCCGTTTTGCGCAGCGGTATTTATGCCCGGGCGGAAATACTTCTTAGATGAGTTGGCTTGTTTTGTTCCTCCGACCTTTTTATTGTATAATGTTATCATTATTGTTGCTGAATTGCGGCAGCGGTAATTTTACTATTGAGGAAGGAAAAGCAGTGGTAATATAAAAGTGTATAAAGGTGAAAAAGGGAAAAAATAACTAAAAGCCGATGAGGGATTTTATGACTGACTACAGGCAATATTTTCTGGAAAAAATTTTACCGCGGCTGGAGAAGCCCACCCACTACCTGGGCAATGAGGTAAATGCCATCAGCAAAGACCATGGCAAGTGCACGCAGCGCGTCGCCTTGGCCTTTCCCGATTTGTATGAAGTGGGCATGTCCCATCTGGGACTGAAAATACTTTATCATATTATAAATAAAGAAGAACGGTGGCTTGCGGAACGGGTTTTTATGCCCGGTGCCGATCTGGAGGACATTTTGCTCCGGGAGAAGATGCCGCTTTGTTCGCTGGAGACCACAACTCCCCTCGGGAAATTTGACCTGCTCGGGTTTACCCTGCAATATGAGTTGTCCTATGCCACCGTGCTGCAGATGCTTAAATTAAGCGGCATTCCTGTGGATGCGGCCGCCCGCGGCGATGCCGACCCCCTGGTGGTGGGGGGAGGCCCCTGCGCCTTTAACCCTGAACCGCTGGCGGATTTTTTTGATTTTTTTATTATCGGTGATGCGGAAGAAGCGCTGCCTGAAGTTTTGCGTATGCTGGAGCGGCATCCCGGGCTGTCCCGGCGGGAAAAACTGCAAAAAATACAGGCTGTCCGGGGTGTATATGTACCTTCCTTTTACAAGGAAATACGGGATGAAGACTGTACATACCGGGAAACGGTGCCGCTGCTTCCGTCTCTGCCCGCGAGAGTTAAGCGGGCTCTGGTGGCTGATTTGGACAAGGCGCCCTATCCTACCGATTTTATTGTCCCTTATGGCAGTATCATCCATGACCGGATGGTCCTTGAACTGTTCCGCGGCTGTACGCGGGGCTGCCGTTTTTGTCAGGCCGGCATTATCTACCGTCCGGTCAGGGAGCGGAAAAAAGAGACTTTGCTTGCTTTAGCTCGCAAGATGGTTAGGTCCACGGGGTATGAAGAAATGGCTTTAAGCTCCTTAAGTTCGGGAGATTACAGCGCCATCGATGAACTTGCCGCCGAACTGGGCCGGGAACTGGCAAAAGAAGGTGTATCCCTTTCTTTGCCTTCCCTGCGGCTCGATTCTTTTTCTGAGGAAATGACCCGTGATTTGCAGCGTGTCAGGAAAAGCGGCCTGACCTTTGCTCCCGAGGCGGGTACGCAGCGCCTGCGTGACGTGATAAACAAGAATATTAGAGAGGAAGATTTACTGCAGGCTGTCGGCAAGGCTTTTGCCGCCGGCTGGACAAGAGTTAAGCTTTATTTCATGATTGGGCTGCCGACAGAAACGGATGAAGACTTAGCAGCCATTGCCCGGCTGGTCCGCCGGGTTGTGGCGGTTTACAGGGAAGCGGGGAATCGCGGCCGGCCGCAAGCAACCGTTTCCGCATCGGTATTTGTTCCCAAAGCACATACACCCTTCCAGTGGGTGGGGCAAATCTCCCGCCAAGAAATGTTGCGCCGGCAGGAACTGCTGCGCAGGGCGCTGCGCATTCCGGGCGTCCAGTTTCAGTGGCATGATGCGGATGCGAGCATTTTGGAAGCCGCTCTTGCCCGGGGCGGCCGGGAGTTAATCCCCGTGATCAGGCAGGCTGCCGATTTGGGATGCAAGCTTGACGGCTGGGACGAGTATTTTGATATTGCACGCTGGCAGCGGGCCTTTAGTGAAAACGGGTTTGATTTGTTTGCCTGCGCGGAAAAGCAGTTTAGGCCGGAAGACCCCCTGCCGTGGGATCATCTTGATGCCGGAGTAACAAAAAAGTATTTATTAAGGGAGTTCCGCCGCGCCTTAAAGGGCGAGACAACCCCGGACTGCAGAAAGGGATGTCTTGGCTGCGGCATGGCTCTGCTACTGTCTGATGATGCAGGAAAAGGAGTTTGCACCGTTGCGGATTTGGATTAAATTTAGTAAAGACGGTTTGCTGCGTTTTTTGTCCCATTTGGATCTTTTGCGGCTCTGGCAGAGAGCGCTCCGGCGGGCCGGACTGCCTGTTGCTTACAGCAGGGGCTTCAATCCCCACCCCCGTTTGTCTTTTGCCTCCGCCCTGCCCGTTGGTATTGCAAGCAGGGCCGAATATGCGGATCTAGAGTTCCGGGAAGAAATTTCCGCAGGGGATATTGAGAGGCTTAAGTCCGCTTTGCCTTCCGGGATTGACATTGTGCAGTGGCGCCGGGTTCCGGCAAGGGCTCCTTCGCTGATGAGCCTGGTACGGGCTTGCCTTTGGACAGTTCCTTTGCTGGCGGGAGATTTGAACCGGCATCTGGAGAGACTGCAGTTGTCGGATGAACTGCCGGTCAGGAGAAAGACTAAAAAGGGCGAGAAAATTATTGATATCAAGCCTCACATCTATTCCCTGGGAGTTGACGGGAAGGAAAAGCGGCTGGAGATGCTTTTGGCCTGTGGCAGCGAAGGCAGTGCCAAACCGGTTGAAGTTTTGGCGCTTTTGCCCCTGCAGTGGGATACTGCGGGCTTGCTGCGCACAGAAATACTGCTTGCTGCCGGAGACTGCCTGCAGGCGCCCATGCATGTTCTCCTGAAAGGAAAAGAGGTGTCTTTGAATGCAGAAGAAGATTATTATCAACTGCGAAAATAAGCAAACCAGGGTTGCAGTCCTGGAAAACGAAAAACTGGTGGAGATATACCTGGAACGCCCTATCTACCAAAGAGTTGTGGGCAACATATACAAGGGAGTAGTCGCCAATGTTTTGCCGGGAATGCAGGCCGCCTTTGTTGACATAGGGCTGGAACGGAACGCCTTTCTATATGTGGATGATGCCATCCAGCAAAACAGTGACGGTAAAAGGAAGCCTATAGAAAAAATGCTGCGTCCCGGCGATGAAATTATGGTACAAGTAATAAAGGAACCCTTTGGCAGCAAGGGCGCCCGCGTGACGAGACAGATTACCCTGCCCGGCCGTCATCTGGTTCTGATGCCTACTGCCAATTATACGGGGGTTTCCAGGCGGATTGAAAACGCTGAAGAAAGGGAAAGGCTGCGCCAGATAGTGGAAAAACTGCGTACGGAAAACATGGGACTGATTGTCCGCACCGTTGCGGAAGGAACGGATGCGGCGACTTTACGGCAGGATTTAAATTTCTTAAAGCCGCTCTGGGAGCGGATAAAAAACCGTTTTCGCCAGAAGGCCGCTCCCTGTCTGATTTATCAGGATTTGGATCTGATTTACCGCATCATCAGAGACCTTTTTACGGAACAGATCGACCAGTTGGTAGTTGATACACGTTATGAACATGAAAAAATCCTGGAAACGCTGGAAGTAATTGATCCATCGCTGAAGGACAGAGTGGAGTTTTATCGCAGCAAGGCTCCCATCTTTGATGCTTACGGCATTGAAGCGGAGATAGAACGGGCCCTGTCCCGTGTTGTCTGGCTGGACTGTGGGGGGTACCTGGTGTTTGACCATACGGAAGCCCTGACGGTAATTGATGTCAACACCGGTAAATATATAGGCAAAACCAACCTGGCTGATACGGTTTTGAAAACAAATTTGGAAGCGGCGGCGGAAATCATGCGGCAAACAAGGCTGCGGGATATCGGCGGAATTATTATCATTGATTTTATAGATATGGAAAATGAGGAACACGGCCGCCAGGTGCTGGATCTGCTGATAGAAAAAAGCAAGCTCGACCGCACAAAAACCCATGTTTTGGGATTGACCGGCCTTGGCCTTGTGGAAATGACACGCAAAAAAGCGCGGCAGGGTCTTGATGTCGTGCTGCAGCAAAGCTGCCCCTACTGCAACGGCCGCGGCAAAGTACTGGCATCCGAGGTCGTCAGTGCCCGTGTAGAAAGACAGCTGCGCAGTTTTCTGGACGGACTGGATGCCGAGGCTGTATTAATTGAACTGCACCACAGCGTAGCAGGCCTTTTAATCGGCCCCAACGGTTCTTACCTGCGCAAACTGGAGGAGGAAACGGGCAAAAACATCTTTATCCGCGGCAACGACGCCATCCACATTGAGAAATACCGGATTGTGGCCGTGGGCAGCCTCTCGGATGTGCAGACGCAGGCTTTCCCCGTATCTGTCGGAGAAAGGCTGAAAGTAAAGGTGGAGGAGCCTCATGCCAACAATCCTTACGACGGTATTGCCCGCATCAGCGGTTTTGTTATTGACATCCAGTCCGGGGGAGCTTACGTGGGAGAAACTGTAGAGGTGGAAATCCAAGAGGTGGCTAAAACCTTTGCCCGGGCGATAATTGTTTGAATTGACAAAGCAGCAGGCACTGTGCTAGAATATTATGGCGGCTATCGCAAACCGCGCGGCCGGGGTTCTAAACCGCATGGTACCTCTGCCGGCGAGTCTTTACAGGAAGGTGAAATGATTTCATGTATGCAATCATCGAGACAGGCGGTAAGCAGTACCGGGTGGAAGAAGGTTCTGTCCTTGATGTCGAACTGCTTCCCGCAGAAATCGGGGCAACAGTAAGCTTTGACCGTGTGTTGGCGGCAAAAAAGGAAGACAAGCTTGAGGTGGGAAGGCCTTATCTCAAAGGAGCAGTTGTCCATGCCAAGGTTTTGGAGCAGGGTAAACACAAGAAAATAATTGTGTTTAAATATAAAGCCAAAAAGAATTACCGGCGCAAACAGGGCCACCGCCAGCCCTTTACCAGTGTTTTAATTGAAAAAATTGAGGTGTAATCCATGGTCCGCGTCAGTGTCAAGAGGCAGGACGGCGCGGTTGCTGCCGTAAGGGTAGAGGGTCATACCGGCAGCGCTCCAAAGGGTGAGGACATTATCTGTGCCGGTGTTTCAGCCCTGGTGCAGACTTTTTACTTTAGCGTACGGCGCCTCCTGCAGGTAGACGCAGATGCGGATATCCGCGACGGTTACTTCAGTTTTTCCGTCCCCAGCGGACTGCCGCCCGAAAAACAGGAAAAAGTGGCGTTTTTGGCTGAGAGCATGCTGATAGGACTTGATGAAATTAACCGGAGCTACCCGGGGTTTTTGCAAGTGTATGATGATGGGAGGTGAACTCCGATGATGATGGATTTACAATTATTTGCCCACAAAAAAGGTGTCGGGAGTTCGCGCAACGGCCGTGACAGCAACCCCAAATTCCTTGGGGTAAAACGTGCGTGCGGCCAGACAATTTCTGCCGGCGGCATTATCGTAAGGCAGCGCGGCACTAAAATCCATCCCGGAAAAAATGTCGGCAGGGGCAAGGATGATACCCTGTTCGCTTTAATTGACGGAGTGGTTGTTTTTGAACGCAAGGGCCGGGACAAAAAACAGGTCAGCGTTTACGCAAACGGAGAAGCTGTCTAGAGCACTGATTTCTGTAATAAACCGGAGATACTCCGGTTTGTTTTTTTTACAGAATGCCTCGAAGTAAAAATTAGAGGTTTAAGGAAGAGTTGCCATGCAAGATTTCCCTCAAGCTGTGGAAAAACTGCTTAAATACCACCGCCATGATATCATGAATATAATGCAGGTCATCAGCGGTCTTGCCCAGCCGCAAAAAAATGATAAACTTTTTGACTACATACGCAAGGCAAGCGAGGAAATACAACAGTTTAGCCGTTTTATCGGCTGCGGCGATATACGGTTTGCTCTTATAGTTTATGAAGAACTGCTGAAAGAATTTAAGGGTACTTACAGCCTGTACGTGGAAAACACTGTGCCCTTAATCGCAAAAGACATCCTGCAGTCATTGCCTCTTGTGCTTGCGGCAGTTCGCGAGTGCCTGGCTGATTGCAACTGTCCCCATTTAAAAGTTCGTATCCAGGGCGGAGACATATCAGAACTGTGGCTGGTGCTGCCGGGAAGAACCATAAATGACTCATCTTTCTGGCGGCCTGCGGAGAAGAATGCAGAAAAGTGCGGCATCTCCACACTGCAGGAAAAAGGAAAGTTTTGTATACTTTTGGATAAACAGGCTTTTCCGGGAGAAAATAAGGCAGACAGAAGCGAGCAGCAGGAGTGATAAGTTTGTTTGTAGACCGGGCAAAAATATATGTCAAGGGCGGCGACGGAGGGAACGGAGCCGTATCGTTCCGCCGTGAGAAATATGTGCCTTTTGGCGGGCCTGATGGCGGTGACGGAGGCCGCGGCGGCAATGTCGTTCTTCAGGTTGACCCCGGTATGCGCACGCTACTGGATTTTCGCTACCAGCAGCATATCAAAGCCGGTCGCGGCGAACATGGCAAAGGGAAGAATATGCACGGCCGCAGTGCCGAGGATAAAATAGTCAAGGTCCCTCCCGGCACGCAAGTCAGGGATGCGGAGAATAACAAACTGCTTGCCGATTTGGTAAAAGAAACTTATATTGCGGCGAAAGGAGGACGGGGAGGACGGGGCAATGCACGCTTTGCCAGCGCCACTGACAAAGCTCCCCGCTTTGCGGAAAAGGGCGAACCCGGTGAAGAACGCTGGCTATGGCTGGAGCTGAAGTTAATTGCCGATGTGGGCCTTGTTGGCTTCCCCAATGCGGGAAAATCCACTTTGCTGTCCCGGGTAACGGCAGCCCGTCCCAAGATTGCTTCCTATCCCTTTACCACACTGAGCCCGAACCTGGGTGTTGTACAGGTGGAAGGAGTGGAGCCTTTTGTTATGGCCGATATTCCGGGGCTGATTTCAGGAGCCCATGCCGGAGCGGGACTTGGCCACAATTTCCTGCGCCATATTGAGCGTACCCGCTTGCTTTTGCAGGTAGTTGACGCCGCGGGGGTGGACGGCCGCAGTCCCCTGGAAGACTACCGCCAGATTGAAAAGGAACTGGAACTCTATGACGAGCGCCTTGCTTTGCTCCCCCGGGTGGTGGCTGCCAATAAAACCGATTTGCCGGAGGCCGAGGAGGGTGTGAAGCAGTTGCGTTCTGCGCTTGGGGAAGAAAATGTTTTTCCCATTTCCGCCGTTACCGGCAGCGGTGTGCGGGAACTTATCTACCATATTGCCCGGCTGCTTGAGGAATTGCCGCCGGGGGGCATTTCTACGGAAGAACAGGCAGTGGTTCTTAGGCCGGGCGATGAGGAAGATGCGCTGGCAGTAGTACAGGAAAGCGGTATTTTCATTATGAAGGAGAAACGTCTGGAAAAACTTGCTGCCATGACCGATTTTAACAATGAAGAAGCGGCAAAGCGTTTCCAGCGTCTTTTCCGCCTGCGGGGATATGAAGAAGCATTGAAAAAAGCCGGTGCACAAAGCGGAGACACGGTAAAGATCGGTGATTTGGAATTTATTTTTCAGGAGGAAGACTGATTACGGGGTGAGGATATGACATTGCAGTTACCAAAGATAAAGAACGGTTTATCCATAGGAATCATGGGAGGGACATTTGACCCTATTCACCTGGGGCATTTGGTTATTGCCGAGGAAGTACGCATTCAGTTTAAACTGGACAAGGTTATATTTGTGCCGACCGGCCATCCGCCGCACAAATCTGCCGCCAGCGTTACCAACCCTGAACACCGTTATTTAATGACTGTTCTTGCTACCATGAACAATCCCTATTTTACCGTTTCGCGAGTAGAGATAGACTGTCTAAAGGGAACAACTTACACCATTGATACTATTCGTTTTTTCAAGGAGTATTTCGGAGGTGACGTTAATTTATATTTTATAACCGGCGCCGATGCCATTATGGAAATAACCTCCTGGAAGGATTACAAGGAACTGGTTTCCATCTGTCACTTTATCGCCGCTACGCGGCCGGGCTATACGCTGAAAAAAGTAAAGGACACAATCAGGAAAAAATGCCCGGAAGTACTGGAACAAATTTCAGTTTTGGAAATACCGGCCATGCAAATTTCTTCAACATTAATCCGTGAACGGGTCCGCGCCGGAAAACCTATAAAGTACTTAACTCCTGATTCTGTAACGGCATATATTTACAAAAACGGTCTCTACAGAGATGTCTCACACAAGGTATAAAACGCAGCTTCAATCAGATACTACTACTAGGCTTGGAAAGTGAGGTGAATGCAGAATGGTAAAAACCATTTATGTCGGTAATATTCCCTGGTCAACCACTGCAGAAGAGTTGAAAGAATTTTTCAGTGAAAAGGGGCAAGTAATCAACGCCAGAATTATTACTGAAAAGTCTACAGGACGTTCCAGGGGCTATGGATTTGTAGATGTAGCCGAGGAGGATGCGGAGAAAATAATCAATATGAACGGAGCGGAACTGGATGGCAGGAAGCTGGTGGTTAATGAAGCAAAACCACGTCCTGAACAGTAATGAGGCAACATCTGTTGCCTTTTTTTCTTTTGCCAAAATCGCTGTGGCGGGCAGTTTTGCCGCAGCAGGAAAAGCCCGTCTTTTTGTCGAAGCTAGAAGCGGTGATCAAATGACTGAAGAGGAAATTTCCCGCAGGCTGAGGAAGAGCTTTCACCAAAACTGTATAACCACTGCGCCGGAGTGGCGGAAACTGCCGGCAGGCTGGCTGAGTCACTCGGCACAGATGTTGAAAAGGCCCGGCTTGCCGGATGGCTGCATGATGCTGCGCGCGAGTGGCCGGGAGAACGACTGCTGCAGTTTGCGCAGGATAATAATCTTAATGTCGATAAATACAGCCGGGAAGAGCCAACCCTTTTACACGGACCTGCCGGTGCCCTGCTCGCCCGGCGGCAGTGGGGAGTCACAGACAGGGAAGTGCTGGATGCAATAGAGAACCATACCTTTGGCAGGCCGGGAATGTCCCTTTTGGCGCAGATAATTTATCTGGCCGATAAAACCGAACCGGACCGTTCTTATCCGCAGGTGGAAGCGCTGCGTGATTGTGCCGCTGTTGATTTCCGGAAGGCCCTGCGGATGGCTGCTGCCAACACCATTTCATACCTGCTGCAAAAAGAGAATATAATTCACCCCTTGTCTCTCGATTATTGGAACTGGCTGGTGCAGAACCGGCAGAAGGGAGTGTAGATGGTGCCCTATTATTACACGGTAAGAAGAAAACGGCGAAAAATAAAGAAAGGCCGTTTATTCTTTCTCTTGGCTGTCTTCCTCTTTTTGATCCTGCTTTTTCCCGTCACCCGTTTTTTCCGTTCACTGGAGGAGCTAAAGGACAATTCTTCCTGGGCGCAGGGGCTGCCTGTCCCGGAAAAGGGAGAGCCGGAACATGTGCTGATTTACAGTGTAGAAGGCAGTGAAGCGGGCGCCCGGGTTACCTGTATGTGCCTGGCGGCGGCGCATCCCGACAGCAACTCTGTCCGCCTGTTGCTGGTTCCTGTAAATACCTTGCTGCCGGATGCTGAAGACACTTCGACATCTTTGGCGGCAGCCTACAAAGGCGGGCGGGAAAAACTGCTTGCCGCAGCGGAAACTTTGCTTGCCGTAAAAATTCATGCTTTTCTGGAAATAAAGGAAGACGCTGCTGAAGAAGTAATTAAAGCAATGGACCTGTCTTTGGAGGACGTGGCGCCGGCCGCGGCGGCGCAAGGCATTCCCGCTTATTTGTCGGACGGTAATTCCTCCCCGGAAGAGCAGTTTGAAGCAAGGCGCCAGCTTTTTGCTTCCCTGACAGGGAAAATAATGCAGGGAAATTACATAAAAGACATTCTGAATTTCCGCCGGGCAGTGCCTCTTTTGACAACGAATTATTCCTGGCGGGAAATAATGGCGCTGATAAAAAGATACGAGAAGTATTCATATGCTGAAAGTGCCGAGTTCTACGTTTTGCCCGGGAACCGGGATGCGACGGACGAAGGAATTTACTATATGGCCGATATGGACAGCATATCTTCGTCTGTAATCTGGCTTGACGGCAAGAGCGTAACAGTACCAAGGGAAGAGGTTACAGTGGAGGTATTAAACGGCTGCGGGACCGCAGGGGTAGCGGGCAGTGTGGCGGAGCTGCTGAGAAGAGAAGGCTACGATGTGGTAAGGGTAGATAATGCCGATAATTTCGATTATGAACGTTCTCATGTTGTCTACCGCGATACCTGCATAGATGCGGCCAAAGAGATAGCGCAAATAGTTAAAAACGCCGACCTGTTGAAGGCAAAGGAAGAAGACGGAAATTACGGCAGTGATGTATCAATAACAGTCATTATTGGGAAGAATTATAGTACGGATGATGGGGAGGGATCTGTTGTTGACTGAGATGCTGCAGGGATTAGTCAGACTGATCGTTGAAGCTGCCGAAGATAAAAAAGCCGCAGATATCGTAATAATAGAAGTGGGCAAAGTATCCCTGATTGCAGATTATTTTATAATTGCCGAGGGGGCCAGTAAAATCCAGGTACAGGCCATTGCCGCCGCTATTATGGAAAAAACAAGGGCAGCGGACTTTCCTCTGCTCCATAAAGAGGGTTATGATGAGGCACTTTGGATCCTCCTGGACTATGGGGCGGTGATTGTTCACCTCTTCCAGCCCGAACAGCGCCGGTTCTACAACCTTGAACGCCTCTGGGGACATGCTCCGGTGATTGATGCAGGCAGCAGTTACCGGTACGGCGGTGTTGACAAGGCCGAATAAACCCGTTATAATAAACTTTGTTACTGTTAACTGACAGTTTTTCCGGGGATGTAGCTCAGATGGGAGAGCGCCTGAATGGCATTCAGGAGGCCAGGGGTTCGATTCCCCTCATCTCCACCAAAAAGAAGGTAGATGCCATGGAAGTCAATTGCTTCCATGGTTTTTTATTTCTATATAGCGCCCGTACATATGCACCGGGCTTCGAGAAGGAATAGTCTAAATTGACCGGGCAGGTTGGAAGCATAAAAATCAAGTGCAGCTTAAATTTTATACTTAATCAGTATAAAAAATATTAATAGCAAGGAGGTATAATTAATAATATAATGAATATAAATAATAGTATCAATTGATACTCTTATCTTGCAAAAACTGGCTGCCAGTGGTAAAATCCGGTTATAAAATAACCGGGGTGATTAAGTGGCAGTCTGTTCAAAAGAAGAGGTATTTCAATTTTTATTTGCTGTAAAAGCCAAGTTGCTTCTGGATAAAGTAAATAATTTACATATATGGAACAGAAATGATAGAAAGAATGAAAATTGCATGCTTGAGCTGGGGCTCTGTCATAATGATGTTGCGGACATTAGGGGTACCCATAAGGTGTATAGTTTTCGCAATATGGCTCTGTCATAATGATGTTGCGGACATTATCTTAAAGTTGGAAATAGATAATTATTCAGAAACCCAGGAATGTACAATTTATAAAGGGGAGAAGATATGGATATTTGGGTATGACTACCACAGTTATGAGCTGTATATTAAGTTAAGATTGCGTAAAAAAGTGATATGTATTTCTTTTCATGAAAAGGAGTATGAAATAAATTATCCATACTGTGGAGGAGGTAAATAGATGGACGTTCAAGATCAAGATCCGCAAGTTGGTTATTGTTGTAATTGTGATGATGATGTCTCCATATTTTTAAAAAAGGAAATTCAAGAAAATGAAATTAGAGGTATAAAAGTTAGTACACTGGTTACTCATGCGTATTGCAAGAACTGTGGTGAAGAGGTATATATAGCGGAAATAAACAATGAGAACCTTAAACTGATTAATCAAAAATACAGAGAAGAAAACGATTTGATTTGTGTTTCCGATATTCAGAAGATACTAAAAGAGTATGATATAGGAGCAAAGCCTTTGTCATTGTTGCTCGGGTGGGGAGAAGTTACCATTCTGCGCTATCTCAAAGGACAAATGCCTCATAAAGAGCACAGCGATAAACTTAAAGCTATTATGAACCCCTACGTTTTTGCAGAAATCTTTGAGTCAAATAAAGAAGTATTGTCTGCAGTTGCAAAAAGAAAAGTAGAATTTACCCTCCGGCAGCTTATTGAGTCAGCCCCCAATGAAGAAAATGCCGTTTTGGAGAAAGGATTAGTGGAGTTTTACTCGCAAGAGCCTAATATTTATAATGGCTATACGGAGTTTAGTTTGAAGAAAACAATTCATTCTATTTTATATTTCCTGGAAAAATGCGGTCCAACATACAAAACTAAAATGAACAAATTATTATGGTTTAGTGATATGTTAAATTATAAAAGACATGGTCATTCGATCACCGGCTTAAGATATCTTTGTCACCATTTTGGACCGGTTCCGGTTAGATATGATTATTTATACGGATGTCTAAGCGACGTTTATGTAAATGTATGGGATAATGAATATGGCACCGTGTTATCCGCGATAAAGAAGTATAATTCAAAATGTTTTTCTGATGAGGAGCTGAAAACTCTGAATGATATTCTGGATGCCTGTGGCACTATGAGTGCTGCTGTGATATCTGAACTCTCGCATAAGCAGGGTTCTTACAAAAAAGCTGCTCTTAAATCTCTAATGCCCTTCAGTAAGGATATAAGCATAAACTAAACGTGGCTGCATCCGCGTTTTTTGTTCTCAAAATTTCATTAAAAGGAGATAATCTTGTTGCCTGGCAACGGAAAGGAGATACCTGTGAAAGGAAAAGCTTTATTGATAGTGGCTGTTGTTGTTATTGTCATCAGTGTGATGGTGCTCTTTGACCCGTTCGATCTTTACAACAAAATAAATGCGGAGGCCATAGTAGCGTCTGTTTTTCAAGTCCCCGAAGCTGCCAAGGCTTATTTGGGCGTTGAATATAACCCGGACCTTGTAAAAAATATAGCAAAGGATTTCTATTATGTTCAGATATCAGACAGGGAATTTATCATAGAATTAAGCGGGGACAAATACAAAAAAAATATTAATATTTACGAGTTTAAAACAGCGGGCACAGTGTTCATGCACCGGTAGGACTCCCCTTGCATCAGTTCGTAAAGATGAGCGGAAGGAAATAAAGGAGATTAAATTGAATACATGAATCGATTGTTGATAAATTATAATGTTTGGGGAGGAGATAAAGGCGGCTTCTTCGTGGAAATCTTTTTTGCTTGCTGAAAAATAATGAAAGTCGGGCAAGGACGGCGGTCGCGGCAACCCGCCTAAAAAAACAAGGAGTTGAAAAGAATGCTTAGAAAGTTGGTACGGGGTGCAATGATTGCAGGCATCTACGTGGTGCTTGTGATTTCCTTTGCTCCCATCAGTTATGGTCCTGTGCAGATACGCATAGCGGAAGCCCTGACGGTGCTGCCCTTTGTGTGGCCGGAGGCTGTTCCGGGACTTTTTACCGGATGCTTGCTGGCCAACCTGCTGGGGGGACTTGGAATTGTGGATACTGTTCTGGGCAGCCTGGCTACACTTTTGGCAGCCTGGCTGACAATGAAGATGCCTAAAGTATGGCTTGCCCCGCTGCCGCCGGTGGCGGTTAACGCCGTGATAGTGGGCGGCTACTTGTCGGTACTGTACGAAACACCACTGCTGCCAACCATGCTGTATGTGGCGG
>FZPS01000096.1_pt21 | contig 17118 bp, 13 predicted proteins | sample 1817821 | NCBI WGS metagenome assembly FZPS01 (sample SAMEA104158645, study PRJEB21678) | metagenome | place: Germany | collected 2015-04-21
TTTTATTTAAAGCAAACTGTTCATCTGTCATAGTATTTTCTTCAAGTAATATAAGTTTATCTAAACTTTTAATAGTTTCATCTATTAAGTTTATTGCACCTGACAAATCATTTATAGAAGTTATTTTTATATCATTTAATTGCTCTACACTGTCCTTAACTGTTTCAACTAATGATTCATACTCTTCTCTTATTACGCCTGATTGATTTGAAATAAGACCCCATTCTGAAGAAAAAATAATTTGTTCTCTTGCTTTTAATGAATCTATGTATCCACTCAATCCATATCCTTTTTCTGTGTCTACTTTATATAAATCTGCAAAAGTTTCTTCAATATCCATTCTACTTGTTAAGGAAAATGTAGGACTTATTTTTATACCACTCATACTTTCAGATATGGCACGATTTATGCCTTTGTTTATATTATTAGTTAAAGTATCTATGACTTGTGTAAATTGTTCAAGTAGTTTATTTTGTTTTTCAAGTAATGTATTAGCCACATATTGCAAATCAAGTTGTTCTTTCTGCATTTTAGCTTCTTTTTTAGCTTGACTACTTCCAAATAATCCACCTATAGCACCAACCACACCGCCTATTGCTGCAACTATTGGATTGCCACTCGCTGCTCCTGCCATCGAACCTGAGAAAGCTCCTTCTAAAAATCCACCTGTTGCCCCACTTGTTCCTAAGAAACTTGTTTGTGCTTTTACTTGCATGTCTATTTGTTGTTTTTGTTTTCTAAGTATTTCTTCGTTGTATTTAACAATTTCTTCTTCACTACTTGCAAATTGTTTTCTAAGGTTAAGTATTTCTAAATCCACTTCAAGCTGTTTTTGTGCTGATGATAAAGCTTGTTGCATGACATTATCTAATGCACCGATTGCCATTCCACCTAAAGCTAAATAATCTTTAGTGTGTAGAGTTTCTTTGCCTTTACTTGCAAATAATTTACCTAAGACTCCCATTCCTGATTGTATAGCCGAACCAGTATCAAATTGAACTCCCTCTCCTGTAGTTAATGCAGTTACAAAAGATGATAATTCTTTTACGGAATTTATTAAGTTTTGAGTATATTCTTTTTGTTTCTGAGATGTTTTTTCGGTTTCTTCTGTTATTTCTTTTTTTGCTTTGAGTTCTTTTTTTAATGCTTTAATTCTATCCTCAATAGCTTTTTTAGAAGCATCGTCCAACTCTGCATTTTTTAACATTTCTTGATTGTAAGATATTTCATTTAAAGTTGCTTCAACTTCTTTTTGAACTTGCAATAAATTCTTAAAAGCTTCTTCTTCATTTGTTATAGCTTTTCCTGTAACTTTTGATAGATTAGCATAACTTTCATCAAGCTGTTTTTTTATAGATTTTTCAGGTTTAACTGAATCAAATATTTTTTGTAAGTTAGTTGACAATCCTTTAAATGCTTTATCTAATTCGTCTAAAGATTTTTCTTGCTCTTTTGTTATATCTGTATAAATTCCTAATATCAACTTTAATGTTTCTAATTCTTTTTCTAATTTCTTCTTTTTTTCATCGTCTATTTCTAAACCTGAAATAGATAACTCAGATAATTCTTTTTCTTTATCAGTCAATATTTTCATTAAATCAGATTGAGAGCTTATGTTTTTATTGCTATCTTGTATCGAAGCATTAAGTTTGTCAAAATTATCTGTTAGCGTAGTGTTTTTTAATTCTTTGTACTTATTAGATAATTCCTCATAATATTTACGTGTATCTTCTATAATTTTTTTCTCATCTTTAGTATATTCTTGCCCTTTAACTTTCTCATCGTTCAATTTTTGCTGTTGGCCTTGAACAAGTTTGATTGCTTTTTCTATATCTTTATATTCTGCTGTTTCTTCTGCTAAAACTCCACCTTTTTCTACCTCTTCTTTACGCTTTATTAGCAAATCTAACGTATTTTTAAGATATTCTTGTTCATTTTCGCCATTTTTCTGCTGTAAAATCCCGATTTTATCTGCATTTTTTAATTGGGACATATCAAAGTCAAATTTAGCTTTTGACATTTTCATTTCTTCTGCAAGTATTTTTCTCTTAGTTCCTATTTGCTGTAGTCCTTTTTGTTGAGATTCTTGTAATTTTAATTCTCTTAAAACTGTTTCATCATAATAAAAAAATAAATCTGTAAATGCTTTTTTCTGTTCCTTAGAGAGTGTTGAAAATATATTTTTAAAAAATATAGTATTAGTGTCTCCTGCTTTTTTTAGCAAAGCCTCTATCATTTTTATAAAATCTAATGTATTTTTTTCTCCATTTTCTAATTGTTTTTGAAACTCTTCTTCTGTCATAAGTCCAAGTTTTATTATATTTTCTTTGTTAGCTTCCCATATTGCAGAAACATCTTCTGGACTTAATTCAGTTACCCCGCCTTCTGCTTGTGTTTTTTTAAGTCCTGCCAATCCTTCTTTTAAATTAGAAACAGAATCTGTGAGTGCTTTATATTGAGAAAGTGTAGTTAAAAAGCTATCTTCTTTTACCATTAAATCTATTTGAACTTGTGTAGCTCCAACATTTTCAAGTTCTTTTACAAAGCCTTTTATGATATTTTCAGTAGTATCTTGGTCGCCATCAATTCCTTCGTAAAATATTTTAAATTCTTTAGCTTTTTTTATATAGTCGTCTAATCCTTTAATATCATCTGGATTAATTTTCAAGAAGTTTGTAAATGCTTCTACTCTTATATCTGTATAAAGTTGATTTACTCTGTTTAAGTAGTTCGTATAAGTTTCTGCTTGTTTATTTATATTTGCTAAATTAGATGACATTAGTTCTAACCTTTGATTGAACAATTCAGACGCTGGAACCGTCATTTCGTGATTACCTTGTTTCAAATAATCTATTAAGGTTTTAGCTTCTTCAATAGTTCCTTTCGTTACAATATCAAACATATTTGTATCTTTCATGCTTCTCAATAATTCTTTGTTTCCTTCGAAAAATGTAGTAGTTAATTCAAAGTGATTTTCTTCAGACAATTTTATTTTTCTAAGCTCGTTTTGTTGATATAGTTTATATTCTTCTTGTAATATTTGCTTTATTTTTTCTTTCTTCTTTCCTTCTAATCTTACTCTTTTCTGTATTCCTGAGCTTATTATTTCTTCTTGTTCTTTAAGTTCTTCTTTGGTTAAACCCATATTAAATCCTATGGCACTACGCACAGACGGCAATCTATCATCTATTTTAGTTTCTTTTAACTTGATTTGCCCTTCTTCTATACTTTTGTTTAATTTTTCTATTTTTTTCTCAATTTTAAAAAATTCTTTATCTTCTAATAATTTTATATTTATATCTTTTACTTTTTCTTCTATTGTTTCAGTTAGTTTAGTTGCTATACCTAAATCTACGTCATCTATATTTATAACTCTTAATTTACTTGTAACGTCTATCAATTCTGCAAATTCTTTTAACTTATCTAAAGTTGCACCTATTATATCATAACCTTTTTCCCACTCTTTTGTCCAGTCCATTCCTGCTATGTCTCTGTAAATTCTAACTTGAGTTAATAACAAGGCTTCTGTTACTTTCATTTTTTTATTAAGTTGGTCTAATTCACGATTTCTTTTTATTTCTTCTATTGTAGCTTGTCTACTTGCTTCGTTCATTCTATTAATTGTGGAAGTTATCCCTACTACTATTGCGGCTAATGCTGCTAAAATTAACATCCACCCACCACCAGTAGTAAATAACATTCTTAATTTTTCCAACCCACCAGAGGCAGCTCTAACTAAAACGAGAGTATCTCCAACATTTTTTACAGCCTTCCCGAGTCCTAAGAATTGAGTTGTTAGTTCTCCTAATTTTAAAGATGCCATAGCTAAACCAACGGCGAGAGTTATGTCTTTTAATACACCAAATGAATGAGAGGCTAATGTTCCACTTTGCGTCATTTTAACTATTCCACCTGTAACGGCATTAAATATTTTTAACATATCTTTTCCTACATAGTCCATAAATCCACTTGTAGTAGTTGCAAATGCTGTCATAGTGTTTCTTGCTATTTTTAATTGGTCAGTCCAGTTTTCCATAGCTTTCTCTACGTCTAATGAAACTTTGGCAGCCTTAGTTGTTCCATCTATGTATTCTGTAATATTACCTTGTATAAGTCCTAATTGTGCTATTAAGTAAGGTGCTTGTCTACCAGTAAACATCTTACTTAAAGTTTTAGTGCTTAATTCTCCAGTATTATATAGTTGTGATAATAATTCAATAGTTTTAGGTAAGTCTTTTTCTGCAAGTTGTCCTAACAAATCAGATGTTAGTTTTAATCCGTTCCCTTGCTTAGATAAATTACCAGCTAAATCTACTGTTACGTTATTTAACATCATTTCCTTATCAAATAATGCTGATGCGGACTGTTCCATTGCTATTAATTTTGTCGACAATGTACGTACACTTAACCCAGCTGAACTCGCTGTCCTTCCTAATGACATTTGATTTCCTAAAAGTGCTGTATTTAATTCTAATAATGTAGTTTTATAATCTTCTAATTCTTCGCCACTTTTATTTGTATTCTCTATAAAGTTTCTCATAGCAGAAGCTGAGTTTTTCATACCGTCTGCAATAGCTCGTAAGTCAAGTGGAGTAGCTAATGTAGCAGAATGTAGTATATCCATAGTTTTAGCTGTATTTTCTATATTTATATCAAATGCAATCATTACTTTATTCAATACATTTACTGAATCGGCAAGGCTTTCTCCTGATACTATAGCTAAGTTACTTGCATTTGTAACTATTTTAACAGCTTCCTCAAATGTACGCCCAGTTCTTGCTACTGAACCTATTTGTTCTACTACTTCCTGTGTGGCACGTGGTATTTCCATTCCAAGTTGTGTTATTTCATTTCTAAACTGTCTAATTTCTACGCCTGTTTTTCCACCTATTATACCAGCTTGATAAACAGCGTCTTCAAATTTTTCCATAGTTAAGACAGTTGATTCAAAGTTAGCTTTCATTTGTCTAACTACCATCAACTGCGATATATCTGATGTAAAATTAGAACGATTGACTTGATTTATTGCACTCGCACGTTTCATATATTTTTCAAATTCTTTTAAGTCTTGTTCTCTTAAATTTTTATTATTTTGTAATTCCTTTAATTTATCTTGAAAACTTTTTTGAACTTCTCCTTCTTTCAGGTATCTTTCTCTTGATAAATTATTTCTTATCATATCTGTTTCTATTGAATATAATCTATCTTTTAAGCTCTGTTGTCTTTTGATAGCGTCATATTCTTCTTTTTGTTTTTGCCTTAAACCTTCCTGTTTGGCTTTTAAATTTTGACTAAATCTTTGCAATTCTAATTCTTGTGCTTTTTTATTTTCTTTATCCTGTTCCTTATAAAACTTTTTCATATCTTCGAGTTCTTCAGATTTAGAAACCCCACCGTATTGGTCTGATAATTGTTGTTGAGTTTTTTCTTTTAATACACTATCAGAAACTTTTTTATTTTCTAATAGTGCTTTATTGACCTCTTGTGTTAATCGTATTTCTTCTTCTTTTTGTTTTCTAATAGAAGATTCTTTTTTTTCTATTAACTTTAATTCTTCCCATTGTTTTTGAGTTATTACTTCAGATGCTTTTTTGCCAACTATTTCATCAGCTTGTCTTATAATACCTTCGTTTATATCCATTAATTTTTGTAGTTTATTTTGTGTTTCTGCATATCCTTTATTTTCAGCTTCTATTAACTTTTGCCTTAATTGTAAATTTTGTATAGCAATAGTATCAAGTTTATTTTTTTCTTTTGCAGTCTCTACTCCACCATTATCGGAATTTGTTGGAAGCTTTATCTTACTTCTCTTTTCTATTTCTTCTAAGGTTTTCTGTAGCTTTTCTAAATCAGTTAATCCTTTACCACCGAGCTGTACGTCAAACCCTATATCAACTTGAGCCATTTCCCCACCTACCTTTTACATAAAAAATAAGGCAAAACACTATTTTTATTAATGTTCTGCCCTTTTGTCGTCTAACTTTTTCATCTGCCATTTGTGTTCTAATCCTTCACATTTATTTTTCATAGTCAAATAAGACAGTCTTAATTCTATTTCTCTCCAGCTAAACTCATTAACCGCACGTCCTATGTTTTCTTCGAAAAATGGTTGAGCTGTATATTCCATAACAGATTGAGCTATAATATATCCATAAGTATATTGTAAATAATCTTTTAACTCTTTCGGTTTATCATCTTTATCTTTATATCTTATATCGGGTTCTTTTTCGTCTAATTTAAACATATTATAAAGCCTGTTTCTATATGTCGTCATTAAAAATGAATTAATATTTTTAAAGTGATTATTAAATTCTTGTATATCCATTTCGTCAAAATAATAAAGTAGGTCGTCTGTACTTTTCAAGTTATAATATTCTAAAAATGTTTGAGTAAATCCATTAAAAATTTTATCCTTTATATTTATATGTATAAAGTTTAATTTAGATATATTTACTTGCCTAAGTCTTTTAAACTCAAAGTCATCGTAATTTTCTCCAATCGTTATCTCATCAACATATTTAGTTCTTATATTTTTTATATGTGCGTATATTGGTATTTTAAAACTATTTATTTCTAAAAAGTGTTGTGGATAAATAAAATCTAATTCCTCAAATCTAATTCTCTCTTGTTTCATTTAAATCAGCCAAAACTTTCTCATACAGATTTTCCGATTTTGAGTTTTCTGCTTTTAATAGATTTTCACCTAAAGTTTCCATACCTTTTTTTAATCTTTTTATTTCTTCTTGAAAATACTCTACTATGTCATTATCAGTTAATCCCAACCCTTTTTCTTTATCTATGAACCACTTAGCTAAGTCTAACAATGAAATTGATGGATTTAATTCAAAATCTTCATAATGATTTATTTTCCTACCATCTTCTAACTCAATTTCTTTTGCATCCATTTTTAGATAAGAAACATACGATAAAACTATTGATAAATTCTCAAGCTTAGCTTTATTTTCTATGTAGTCTTTATGTTCTGTGTCAATCATAGTTACAAAAGTATTTGTTTCGCTTTCTATCCCACTACTTTTTATAAGTTCTTGTTCATCTTTAGTTAGTTGGAAAAATGGTTTTGCTTTTTTAGGTATTTTAAATTCAGAATACAAATCGCTTAATGCTTTGTTGTAATCAGAATCAAGCAATCCACGAGTTTGAGCTGTTATTATAATAGCTTCTCCGTTAGAAGTAAATCCTACTATTATTGGTTTTGTTTTAACTAAACTTTTATTTCTATTTGACTTCAATGTTATCGCCCCCTTTAAATATTAAAAACATAGAATGCATCAATATTTCAAATATTTAATCGAGAGGGAAGAATTAACTTCCCCGCTCTGTTATTTATTATAAATTTGCAGAAGTTGTAACTTGAACAAAATTACCTGTTGAAAAAGTAAAATTATAAATAGGTAAAGTATACGTTGTTGCCAAAGTATATTCTGTTTGACTTGTAACTGTAGTTCCTACTGCAACTCCTGTTCCTGTCACACCCGCTGTTTTTATAGCCACATAATTAAATTCGTCTGCTTGGTCTGATAAATCAGCAGAAGCTCCAAAGCTCTCACTAAATATTAAACAACCTGCTCCCAATCCACCTGCAAACGCAGTCCAAGCGTCTGTTCCGTTAGTTGTTCCGCATTCAACAGCACCAGTATCAGTATCTATAACAGCTACAGTTTCTCCAATTGTTCCAAAGGCTGTTAAATCTAAAAGCCCTAACCCAGAACCAGCCACTATGTAAGTAGTTTTTATTCTGTATATAGTAGTTGCAGTAGATAAATCTACATCGTTAGAAGATAAACCATAGTGCATAGGCTGACTATATGTTCTAAAGTCTGATGCGAAAGTTACGTCAGTAGTAACGTTATTTTTATCGTCTGCCTCAGAAAAACTTGAATTTCCTGCAACTACTGCTCCATATTTTAATACTTGAACATTTTCAGAATTAGAAGTTCCATAAATCTCTAAGCAGACAGCTAAAGAATCTTTGTTATAAGCTCCCAAAAATACGTTAGCTGTTTCTGAACCTGTATATGCCTTTTTTAATTTATTGTCTTTTTCAAAGAAATATTTAAAGTCTTTATTTCTTAGCATTCCAGATGCAAGTTTAACATTTCCACCTACACCAAGTATTTTTATTTGGTTAGTACCATCGGAAAAAGTTTCTCCTAAAAGTAAAGCTTCTAATACATTTCTATACCCATCTACTACAGAATTATCTAATTCAAAAATAGAATTGTCAGCTATAGTTAGAGAAGCTGTGAAGTCATTTACCATAGCATTTTGAGTTGTTATTCCAGTTAAATCTCCCTTTGTATCAAATATGTTTGTTTTTTCTCTCATTCTTCCAAGTAATCTTTCTTTTGGAAGTCCAGAAAGCGCTTCGTGAACAGGTATGTCTATATTGTATAATGCTAATGTATTATCTGTTAAATTTTGACCTAAAGCTTTAGTGGAAACTATGTCTCCTTGAAAATTATACAACCCTGTATTCAATATTTCCATTTAATTACACCATCCTTTTTAAATATATTTATTATAGTAACTAACAGTAAAAGTAACTAAATAGCTTTGTAAATCGCTACCCGTACTTACAATTTCTTTACACTCATAACTTCTTAGGTTTATAGTAGCATAACCTATTTCAGTTATCAAATCATCGTTATATATTTTAAATATTCCCCTATTAGAGAATATCAAATTTTTAATATTTTGCAAAATATCACTAATTTTATCTTTATCGCTATCTTCTTTTACTTTAACATATATGTCATATCTTATTATTTCTTCAATAGAAATTAATCTACTTTTGGCATTTTGATGTTCAAAAGGAGAACACAAGTACAATAATCTATCAGATAAAATTGAGATTTTATCGACACTCAAAATATCTACTGAAAATCCATTGTCTAACTCTACCTCACTTGTTGAATTTGCCCAAGCTTTTATTGTATCGGAATAATATACTCCATCAATCTCTACCCTTAAAGTTTTACCAACTAAATCCTCTGTGGTTGAAAATCCATACCCAGCAGAATTTAAAACTATTTTTGTTACAGGTATTCCACTGTAAAAAATATCAACAGAAGAATTTAAGTCCTCAATATTAACTATATTACTTTCGTTTGAATTATATGTAACAAATATATCAAGATTGTCTGATAAAAATTTATGCAGACTTTTTTTTATTCTATTATCTGCCATTATTTAATCAGCTCCTTATCTATAAGTTTACATATTTCATTTATAAAAGCATCATAATTAAATTTCTCTAAGCTTCCAAAATTGTTTGAATTTACCATATCAGCAACCATAGTTAAATGTCTTCTTTTATACTCACTATTATTTCTTCCAGTCATGTTTGCATGTTTTTCCGAAGGATACCTGTCATTAGTTCCTAATTCTTGTTGATAAATCCCATCATCTTTTATGATTAAATCTAAAGTATACTTTAACTTGTTTTCAGTTTCTTTCATAGTAGTCTTATCTATATGAGACCACCAGTCTCTACCGTTTCCTTCGAAATTTCCCCAATAGTCCCAGAAATAAGTGTCTAAATCCTCGTAGGTAAACCCATACTTACTTGCAAATTTTCCTATTATCAAGCTTCTTGCGTGACCAGTATCTACTATTTGATATTTAGCCATTTGCCACAATGTAGCATAAACTATATATATTATTTCTTTTTTTAATTTAGCCATTGGATTTTTATTAAACTCATTTAAGTTTTTAATAAATTGATTTAATTTTATACTCATATTAACCAACTACGCTTTTGTGTCGCAATATAAGTCAATAGAGTTAGAAAACTCTGAAAATTCCTCTGATTTAACTATATAAGTTTTACTTTTATATATTACAGAAGCTTTCATGTCTTTAAATCCTTTAATTGGTAAATTATATAAATTAGTTGTATTTTTTAATCCTTCTATATCTTCAAATAATAATGTTATTATTAACGCTTCATCTGAAAATGTATTGTTATTGCTTTTTAAATCATCAATTTCTATGGAACTTGTTATTACAGGAATTTTATTAAAAGTTGTATTTTTAAGATTATTATTAACAGAACTCGGAAACTTTATAACACAATATTTTTCATTTTCATCTTCGTCTACTAATAGCTTTCTTAATTTCATCATACCTTTAGTATGATAATCTTTAATATGTGCCATATTCCATACGCCTAAAAGTCCAATTATTTGTGCCATTTTCAGAATCCAAAGCTTTCTTTAATTCTTCCTCATAAAAACTTTTCAACCTTAATAACTCCTGTAAGCTGGTATTACTATCAGAAAACTCTATCTCTTTTGTTCCTGATTTTGTTTTTTTAATTCCTGCTAATTCAGTGTCATAATTAGCAATCAATGTATCTACTTTCCATATTTGATATTCATAATATATTGATTTTTTATTGGTGTATACCATATTTCCTACTATTCCAGTTGTAGCAGTAGTTATTGTAAATTTCTCATCGTTGATAGCATTACTAACTATATGTGTTAATCCGTTAATTATAACTTCATCGCCATCATCTAATATAGAAAAATATGTCCCACTTCCTAATATAGTTTTATTTCCATTTTCCAACCCACTAATTAAACCTAATGGATAGTTCGCCATTTAACTCACCTACTTTTTAGTAGTAGCTGTTTTTGTTGTTGTTGATTTCGTATCTTCTATTGCTTCAATTTTAATTGCATTTATTTTTTTTAATTCTTCTAAGACTTGAGCCACTAATTCTTTTAGTTCATACATTTCTATCATTACAGCCACTTGTTCTTTATCTGTCCTTATGAACTCAGACGAGCCTTGTGGATACACAGATGCAACAACTGTAGTTGCCTCAAGTAATTTTTTCTTAAATATTTCTAATTTTTCCATTTTACTTATTCCTCCTTAAATTATAGGAAGGGGAGATTTACTCCCCATTAATAATTATGCTTTCCAATAAGAATTTAATACAGCTACCCAGTTTTCAAGAGCAGTTACAGAAGCAGCTTGCATCGTTCCACTTGCGTCTCCTCTTCCTGCTTTTGTGTCAAGTATAACACCAGATAATCTGTAAGTCATATACCATTCTTCTGGGAATATTCTAAATTTAGCTCCATTCATATCTACTATTGATTTGAAGGCTTTAAGGTCATTTTTATACATCATTCCAAGACCTCTTTGAGCTTCATCAACTTCAACACCTCTTACCAATAAAGGTGAAGAACCATTCAAATATCCTTTATCTAAGAATATTAAGAAGTCAGGGTGCATGCCATTTACTTGTTTCCAATCCGCACCTAATGCAGATGTTACTCTTCCAAATATTTCTATATCTTTATTTTCAGGAGCATTTGCCAAACTTGCAACAGCTTGAACTGTTCTTGGATTTCCTAACACTATTACTCCTTGTCCTGAATACACATTTGTATTTATTACTAAATCTATAGCATCTATTATATCTGTAGTTGTCCATGTGGCACCTTTTATAGTTCTATAGTGATTTCTTGTAGTTACACCATCGGCAGTAGTTAAGAAGTCAGAATAATCTTCTCCTCTTGCAAAACCGAAAGCTCTTTTATATCCAGCCAATCCAGTTGTTCCACTATCTAACGTAGGTATTGTGTCAGATAATGTAGTTCCTGTTATTACAGCTTTTAACCTTGAAAATGCAAGATATTTATTAACATAAACTCCTCTTATTTCTCTTATATTTTCAAGAACCTGCATATCTAAATCAACTTTGTTATTTCTTGCTTCTAATATAGTTTCATCATCAAACTGTACAACCATAACATTTTTACCTTGTGATTTAGTCATATCGAATTTATCCATATATGGTCTAAATTCTTTTGCAGATGTTTGAACTCCACCTTCTGCAAATTTAACATTATGAACTTTAACAGGTAAAGGGCTGTTATTTTTTCTTGGTACTTCAACTTCCATAGGAGCAAGCACAGCATTTATTTCATTAGTAAACTGCACTGCTTGGCTATTAGAGGCTATTATTTCCCCAAATATATCTTTAAAGCTTTCATTTCCATATAATACATTAGGTATATTACCTATGTTTTGTCTCCCTGTAAAAATTGACAAATCTGCCATTTTATATGTCACCTTCCTTAATTATTTATTTTATTATACTGAGGCTAACGCTACTGCTCCAACATTTTCTATGATTATCCATTCTGTTGCACTTTTATATCCCAATACTAATTCATCAAGTGCATCAGCGAATGTAGCTTGATTATTAGTTCCATCAAATGTTATTCCTGCACCAGTTGTTACTACAGCATTTCCTCCACCATCTACAACTAATTTTATTCTAACTTGTGTTCCCGCTTTAGGAGTACCCAAAGTCAATGCTAAATCCCCTGCTCCTGTAGTAACAAGTGATATTCCTGCTGTAGATAAAGCTCCTGCTGTTGAAACTTCAAATACGTCAAAATTACCTGCTACATTAACAGTACCTTCTGTATCTTTAGTTAAATCTATTGCAACTGCATCAGTAGATAAAACATATCCAACTTCTTGATTCAATTGTCCTAAAGTTGTATTTTCAACAGTTGTATAAGCTCCTGCTGTTCCCAAATATAGTTTATTTCCTATTTGTGCATTAGTGTATGTACCTGCTGGTACATCTATAACTGCATATTTATTTAAGTCTGTATAATCTCCTGCTTTTAAAGTTGAAACCTTATTAAATACAACAGCTTCCCCCCATCCACTCGCAGAGCCTCTTATAACTATACCTTTTGCCACAACACCAGTTGAAGCATCTGCTTTTACAGCCTCTCCGTCTCCATTGAGACCAAATAACAATCCTTCTGTCATATCTTCATTTAATACAACATTTTTTCTTATAGTTGCCAAAGCATCTAAGCCGAATTGTGCTACATCTGCCATTCAAATCACTACTCCTTATTATTATTTTTTGCCTAATATTTTATTTATATAGGCATTTCCAAAATCAAATATATTATTTGACGTGTTTCCGTTGCTTTTTACCACACCATCAAAAGCCGATTTTCCAGCCTCTTTTCTTAGTTTGTAATTTTGCTCTTCTTCTGGAGTATCAAAAAACTTCTTCATTGATTTATATAAAGATTTTTGCTCATCAAAATTTTCTTCTTCAAGAATTTTATTTATTTTATCAGCTAAATATGCTTTTTCTGTAGCCTCTTTTAATAACTCGTTTTTAAACTTAGCAATTTCTAATTGTTTTTCTTTTAGTTTATTGTCTTCTTCTATTTTCATCTCAAGCATTTTTTTAGCTTCTATGGCTTGTTCTTTTTCTAATTTTTCTTTTTCTAATTGTTCTTTCAATTGCTGTTCTGTTTTTAATCTCTCTGTTTCTTTTCTTGTATTTTCTATTTCTTTTATTATATCTTCTTTTTTATTATCAGTTTTTAATGCCTCTATTATTTTTTTATATTCTTCATCTTTTTTTTCTGCTTCTTTTTTAATATTTTCTAATTCTAACTTGGTTTTTTCAGTAGCTTCTTGCATTTTTTTAAATTCTTCCGCCAAATAAGATTTAATATCAAAATCATCCTTTTCTTTATCTTCTTCTTGTTTCTTTAGTGCATCTTCTTCTTCTTGTTTCTTTAGTGCATCTTCTTCTTGTTGCTTCTTTAAAGCTTCTTCTTCCTCTTGCTGTTTTTTCAATTTTTCATCTGTCATTTTAATTCCTCCTTAAAACTTTATTCACTTATAAATCTTTTATCTACTTTCTGACCTTCCGAAACTCTATTTATAACTTCATCAGCCAAATCAGTGTCTGCTTCTTCTACATTTTCTTCTTCTATTTCTTTTTCTCTTAATTTTATTTCTTCGTCTGTGTCCATATTTTCTATATATGTTTCTTTTTGTGATTTCTTTTTAGATTTAACTTCACTTTGTTCAAATAACAATTCATCGAAAGGACTTGATTTAATCATAAAATCAGGTTTCAAGAATGATATTCCTTTGTCTGTATTTTCATTATATAAATTATTCTCTTTTAATAAAATCATAAATGGCAATTCCATAGCTTTTATAATTGAATCTACAAATGTCTCTATTTTATTCTCGCTTGGTAGGTTTAATTGTTGTACAACTCTACTGCTATCCACATTTAATTTTTCTCTTAATGTAGGTGTTATTAACCCAACTTTGTCATATAAGTCATCACGAGTTATTTTAAACTCTTCAAATATAGAATCTAATCTATTTTTTATTTGAATATCAATTATTTGTGCTTGTTTTTCTCCTGCTATAGAAGGGTCTGTTTTAACTCCCATAATAGAAGCAGGACTTCGTGTGTGTCCTTGTACAGGTTCTCCATCTACTATCATTATAAAAGGATAACCTAACATTCTGTTTATTTGCCTTAAATCTGATGTTATTTGGTCTAAGTGTAGACAATTATCTATATATTTTTCAGATGGTATTTCTGAAAATTCTTGACTTTGTTTTTTTATTCCCCTAAAATGAACTAATGGAATGTATTCTTTATAACTATCTCTATTTTCTATTATATTTAATCCATACTCTATATTTCCATTTTTATCTATTTTTTTTAAACCTTTTTCATCGTATAAAGGGTCAAATACTAATTTTCTTCCTTTTTCAAACACGATAACTCTTTCACGAGCTTTATTTATTACTACATTTCCGCTATAATAATCTGCTATCTCATCTTCTACAAATTCTCTATATACATATTGTTTATATCTATTTTTATCATCTAATAAACCTCTTAGCATATTAGCTGAATCTAAAACTCTAAATCTTGGTAAAGTATCATTTTCATCATTAAAATAAATCTCTACATAACAATCCCCATTTTCTTCTAATGTTTCATAAACTTCACTTTCTATACTTCTCCAATCTATTTCGTTTAACCATTCTTTTATAAGTTTTCGCTTTCTATTAGAACGAGTTTTCACTTTATCTAAATTAGGACAATATGAAACTATTTTTTTAATAACAGAATCCATAAAATTATAAGATATATATAACTTTTCAAGTTCTTCATCTGACAAAGTTATGTTTTTGTCCATTGAAAATCTTTCTTTAAAAGCTATAAAAGATTCTCCTTTTCTTAATTTTCTTATAGTTTCTATTATTTGTTGCCTATCATTCATGCTTTTATCTACAAAATTTCTTTGCAGAAACGGGTAAATTGCCAAATCATCACCTCCTTTGAAAAATTAAAGAATATTCATATATCGTTGTTGTGGCTGTGGTTTTATTTGTTGATTGTTTAAATCTATATACTTTCTAAGATATAACCTGTACCAAATATCTTTTATTGTTATTTTTTTATGCTCTATGATACATCTTAGAATAAAATCCATGCTATGTCCTAACATTACAGCTACTACAGCGAAGTCATCAAAAAACTCATTGCCTTTTGGTGCTTCATAGGTAAAATCTCCATTTTGTTTTTTTATTCTCTTTAAGTTACATAATTCTTCTATTATATAACTATATGCTATATTTTGCCCTGTATATTCTAATTTAGGAAGCTTATAAGTTTGATTTAACAACATATTTTCAACATAAGAAAACATATTGCTCTTTTTTACACCTGAAAAATCAAATGGAACAAGTTGTGTTCCTATATTTTTTTCTTTTAATTTATTATATATCTGTATTGTTAAATAAATCATATTAGATGTGTTATCTACCATTAAATAGTCTAATTTATTGTTTATACATAATTCTATTAATTTATCTATTAAAATATCTGGGTTACCAGATATTCCTGCTTCTTTTATGACCTCTGCTTGTTTTAATTCAACCTTAATGACTTCCTTTTCATCGTTTATATATGCCAATCCACCTACATATGAAGCTCTGTCTAGTTTGATAGCACCGTCGAAACATCCTATTTTATATACATTATTGTCTGTATAATGTGAAATATTGTCTTCCATTTCCAGCTCTAAAATATTATTATTTTTTAATTCTTCTATACTTGTAAATCTATCTCCTGTTAAATTAAAGTTACAGTAACATTCTGTCTGAACGACTGTAGAATGCTTTCCTCTTTCTCTTATAAATTGTTCTATACTTATACTATAATCAAGCATATTTTCTTCTGAAACTACTTTTTTATAATTTTTGACATCTTCCCAAGTTAAAACTAATTTATTGCTATCATCTATTGCTTCATTTTTATAATAATTATATAAAGCACTTTCTGCTTGTGAGTTAGCTGTTCCTATGATAAAAGCGTTTCCTTTTGTTGAGAATAGAAAAGGTTCTGCCATTTTAGATACGTGTTCATAGTTCATATTTTGGGATTCATCAAGTATTAATAAATGAGAACTTATACCAACGCTTATTACTTTATCGTTTAGTGATAATATATCTATTTGTGAATATGCTAAACTTCTACCATTAACAACTTTATTAAATTGTATTATTTCTGTGTTATTTAAGAGTTTATCGGCTATTTTACCTGTAGTCTCTCCCCACTCTATAGGAGTGTTTGGGTATTTTTTGTTAAAAGATTCTACTGCTTTTCTTATTTCTGGTAACAATTTATCTAATTGACCTTTTACTAATTCCTTTTTTATATTTGTGAATGTTACAAAAAACCTATCGTGTTTCACATCAAAATGATGTGCATAGTAAACAACCAAAAAGGCTACTATTTTTCTAACCACATAGCTTTTACCAGCTTGTCTTGCGACTACCGTTATAAACTTTTCTGCTTTTCCACGCATCATGCACATAAAAAATGAAAATGCTATCCACCATTGGTATATTTCCAAATGTCCTAAAATAACTTTCCCAATAGAGTTTTTTGATTTTAACTCTTGTTTACTTGATTCTCTTATATAATAAATGAAATCATAAAAAAAATCATCTTTTTCTATTATTCTTCCCTTTTTTGTTTTAGAGTCTACATCATACATTCTTGGTTCAAAAAACCCAGTTTCAACTCTTTCTAATAATAATTTGGCTGGTTCTACGTAGACTATATTATTATCCAAACCAACCACACTCCTTTATTGTAAAACTTGTACTTTACTAAAATCTATCACAACTAAATTATCTTCTAATTTTTTTTGTGCTGTATTAAAATCTTGCATAACTGCTTCTACTTCTTTTATATTTTGTACATTTTCA
>FZPS01000086.1_pt292 | contig 17115 bp, 16 predicted proteins | sample 1817821 | NCBI WGS metagenome assembly FZPS01 (sample SAMEA104158645, study PRJEB21678) | metagenome | place: Germany | collected 2015-04-21
ATTGAAGCCCACAGTATTGAAGGTTTTGGAGAGAGGACAAAGCAGGAGATATTTTCTCAAAAGTGCCTCTACGATGTAGCAACGGTCCTTAAGCGTTATGTGCCGGGGTTCGAAAATGCCTATCTAACTTCGATAGCTGGTCTATTGGGAATTAGGGAGAGTCGGAGAATCGAAGGGGATTACAAAGTGACTCTTGATGACTTCCTTGAGGCAAAAGATTTTGAAGACAGTATTGGCCGAGGGGCAATGCCTGCCGGTGTACACACCCCCGATGGAATAACAATGAATGTCTACAACCTAGAGCCTGGTAAATCGATGACAATCCCCTACAGGTGTATGTTGCCTCGTGGTAAAGATGGAATTATTGTGGCTGGCCGGTGTGTCTCTTATGAGGCCCCCGTAGCTAACTGTATCCGTTGTATGCCCCAATGCATGGCGATGGGGGAGGCCGCTGGAGTAGCCGCCGCTCTTGCAGTAAAGAGTGGGGTCGAACCACGCGATGTCGATATCTCTAAGTTACAAGCAAAATTAAGAGCCAATGGAGCGATAATTTAATTTTGGGTACCTAAAACATATTTAGGGTAAAAAAGGAGAAGGAAATGAAAAAAGGAATTTTTATCCTACTGCTAATTTTAGTAATGGGATCTCTGGTATTTGCCGGAGGAAAAGGAGAGAAAGCTGTTGATGCTTCAGCTACCGAAAAAATAATTATTTGGACAAACTTGACTGCCGATGCTCAAGCAAAAGTCCTAAATAAGCAATTTACCGAAGTTGCGGCAGAGATGGGCGTTGAAGTTGAGATGGTTACTATCTCATTTAACGATATGTATACCAAATTGGCAACGGCTGTTGAGTCTGGCAATGTACCTGATATCATGCACACTAACTTTGCTGGATCTGCTTATCTCCAATCACAAGGGATCATCATAGATATGGATGATGTCATTGATGGGATTGGGAGAGATGATTTTATCTCATCCTACCTTCACGTTCTAAATGCAGATGGCAAAACTTGGGGAGTTCCAGACTGGGCTCTACACACTTCTGTGTGGTACAGAAAAGATCTATTTAAGCAATACAACATAGAGATTCCCCAAAACTGGGCCGAGTTTGAAGCTGTAGCTAAGAAATTAACATTAGATACAAACAGAGATGGCAAAGTTGATATCTACGGTTTCCCTGTACCAATGCATGCCGTTCAAGTTGCCCCACAAACCTATTATGAATTCCTCTACTCAGCTGGAGTCACCACATTTGATCCCAAAACAGGTGAGTACTCATTTGGGAAACAGAAGCGAGAGGCCAAAGAGGTTATGGATTACATGATCAATCTCTATAAAACAACCTCTCCTCCAGCTGCCATTGAGTGGTCTTGGAACGAGTATCGTAACGCCCTCGTAGAGGGGACGGTTGCCATGACTCTCGACATGGGTGCTGTTATTGGGTTGGCTCAAAGCAACAACCCCGAGATGGTTGAGAAATTGGGCTGTTTTGACTTGCCCGGTAGATACGGAGTGAAACCTGCCTCTTTTGGAAGCGGTTACGCATTCGTCGTTAGCAAGCAAGGCTCTGACAAAAAACAGGCGATTAAGAAAGAGTTCGTAAGCCGGCTCTATACCTCTGAAAGAGCTGCTGAGAGAGCCCTCTCTAGACCAATGTTTGCTTTCCCCTCACTCTACTCCGCTCTAGAGATTTACAAGTTGAGTCCTCTTGTGGCACTTTTCCAAGAACAGATTGCTACCATTACTGATGCCTTTGAGAACAACAACTGGTACTGGTATGGGATGGAAAATGGTCTAAGCCAAATGTCTTCCCAAATTGAAGCTACAACCTTCTTTGGTGAGGCTCTACAGAGTGTTGCTCTCGGAAGAGAGACTTCTGAGAAAGCCGTTGATTATATCGATAGGCAATTGCAAGAACAACTCTTATTAATCGAGTAGTGAATTAATGGTATGCCTAGGTTTACAAATGTAAGCCTAGGCGTTATTACTTTATTTTAGGGGGTTCGTTGTGAAAGCAAACAAAAGTGGGCTAACTAGTAATCAAACATTAGGAAAGATATTCATCATTCCACTCGTTGCTTTTCTCTTAGTTTTCATGATTTACCCCGTAGTTTATAACGTCTTTCTAAGTTTTACAGATGCACGCTTGTTAAAGAAAGATTTTAATTTTGTAGGTTTAAAGAATTACAAGAATATTTTCTCTAATCCTAAGTTTTACCAATATGCTAAGAACACTCTAATTTGGACAATTACATCGGTGATTGGGCAACTAGTCATTGGTCTAGGTGTTGCTCTACTAATTAACAAAAAATATGCGGGGACAGGCTTAAGAAGCTTCTTGTTAATTCCCTATGTAGTTCCAGCGGTGGTAATTGCTTTAGTAACTAAATGGATAACCAATGGAGATTATGGGATTATCAGTTGTGGACTTCAAAATCTTGGACTGTTACAACACTGTCAATCTCCACTAGCAGTACCTGGTAGTAGTATGGCAATCTTGGTAATCGTCAATATCTGGCGCTCTTTCCCTTTCCCGATGCTTATCTATTGGGCAACACTGAAGGGGATTAATAAAGAGATGTACGAAGCTGCCAGTGTTGATGGAGCCAATGCTGTCCAAAGCTTTTTTAGGATTACAGTTCCCCACCTAAAGGATACGACGATAGTTTTAGTTGTATTGCGTATTGTTTGGACTGCCACCTATTTTGATTTGCCTTGGTTGATTACCGGAGGGGGCCCTGCCGGTACAACGACCCACCTCCCCATCATGATTTACCAAGCCTCATTTGGGACCTTCCAAACGGGCTTAGCTTCTAGTATCTCTGTTGTTCTAGGTTTTTGTTTGTTCATCTTCATAGTGTTCTATGTGAGAAAATCGTTATCTGACGAAGGTTAAGACGGGAAAATCGATGGCTAAAATGAAAAAAAGTTTGTTTAAGAAATATTTTTGGTACTACTTAATTCTTTTAGTGGTAATTTTATTTGTCGGGTTTCCCCTCTTTTGGATGGCGATTAGTTCGTTTAAGCCTTCAGTAGAGCTCTTTAAGAAACCTCCAAGAATTTTTCCCCAAAACCCAACTTTAACTTGGTATACACGTGCCTTTAGTAACTCAATCGTGGTTCGCTATTTCGTCAATAGTTTTATTGTCTCCATTGCAGCCATGATTATAAACATGGTGGTTGCCACAATGGGAGCCTACAGTTTAGCCAGTTTTAAGTACAAGGGACGCCGTCTTATTATGGTTACGGTGCTATCAGCATATTGTATTCCCCCCATTATGTTGATGATTCCCCTCTACAGGATAATTGCTAGGCTAGGATTGAACTCCAGCTATATCGGTGTCGTAATAGGTCACCTAACAGTTACCCTGCCGTTTTGTGTCTGGCTCTTAATCCCTTTTTTCAAAAAGATTCCTAATGAGATGAAAGAGGCGGCCATTATTGATGGGGCATCAGCCATAAAAATATTTTGGGACATTGTCTTGCCCTTAAGTGTTCATGGAATATTGAGTGCAGGAATTATGGTATTTATCCTCTCATGGAACGAATACTTGCTCTCTAGTGTCCTTGTAATTAGTGATACAATGAAAACTCTTACTGTTGGTCTAGCCAACTATATTAGCTCAACTGAGATCGATTGGGGTACTATTATGGCTTTAGGTACGGCTACTACTATCCCAATAATAGTGCTATTTACATCAATCCAAAAATACTTCGTTGAAGGTTTAACAGCTGGAGCTGTTAAAGGGTAGTTTAGAATAATATCATAAGAAGCTGAACGATGAGCCACTTAAAGACACCTCACTTAAGGGTGATAACTCATCGCCAGCTTCCAATCTCACTTTATTATTGTTTCTCGCAGAAAGCAAGTTAGAATCGCCCTTTTTGAGAAGTACTAAATTATTTATCTCTATAATTTGTGCTTATCTATCTCTCTCTACCGCTAGCGTCATGCCTCTTTCTTGTTCGATACTTTGACTAATTTATTGCCAAATGTATAGTAATAAGTACCTAAGAGGTCCTTATAAACTCTGGCTTTATACTTATAGCCATTATCACCCTCTATATGTACTTCATGGGAAGTTTTCCCCTTTATGATATCCAGTGGGATACCTGTAGGAAAAGCATGGCAGAGCCATCCTCTTCCTCCACCATCTCCCCACTTAAAACAGTGCTCACAGTTTTCACACTGAGTGATAGAGTACCCTATATATCGACCATAACTTTGAACCATCTTCTATCCTCAGGTAGTATAATAGCACGGTAACAGGAAGGTGAGTGTTTGCTTGGCGATAAAGATACTTTGAGAAATGTGAGAGAATCTACAGATATAAACCATGCATAGGTCTCATTGGGATGTTATAATACGCTATGTGTGACTTGAAATGGGAGTTGGGAGAATATTGAGGAGGTCGTTGGTGAAGTCGATTGTAATCGTAGAAGATGAAAAACTGGTATTGCTGGGAATTGAATCACTATTTGAGCAAAATAGTAGATATAAAATTGTCGGTAGTTTTTCACGGGCAGACCAAGCTCTACGTTCAATTGATCATTTGAACCCCGATATTATCTTAACCGATATTAAAATGCCAGGAATGGATGGCTTGGAATTCATAAAGCGACTTCAAGAAGGGGGGAACCGCGCAAAGATTGTAGTCCTTAGTTGCCTGGAAGATTTTTCTATTGTTTCAGCCGCATTTAAACTGGGAGCTGTTGACTACATCCTTAAGCATGAATTAGATGCAATTGAGTTGTTCAAGACCTTAGATGGGCTCTCCTTAGAGGAAGGGGGAGTTGAAGAAAAACCTCACACAGTCTCCTCTAGACCCGATTGGGCTGAATTACACCGCTTCTCTAACCGCCTGAAAAATGATGCACGCCTTGCATTGCACTCCACTAATCCAATTGTCTATCGCATGATTTTTAAGAAGAAATATTCTGAAGACCATGTCCCCCTAAAATCTGGTGTTGATATCTTCTGGTGTTTACGATTCGTCCACCGACTGCTAGATAATTTTGAAGTTGGGCAAGTATACCACGAAGAGTCTGAAGGATTGGTGTTAGTGCTTGATGGGAGCAATGAGAACCAAGAGCAACGGAAACAATTCTTCTCTCATTTAACAAGAGAGTTAAAACAGTACATAAACAGCCCTGTCATTATCCTGCGATGTCCTGAAGCCACCTCTCTCACTATTGAGGCACAATGGAATCAGCTTTTGAATGTGGAGAGGCATCTCTTCTATGTCGACTCAACCCGTGTTGAAACTATTAATAACCACCTACAACAGAGTGTCGAGGCACAATTACCCCCTCCTATCTGGCTGCTTCAACCAGAACAGCTTCCTCTCTGGCATAGCGGGCTAAAAGCCTATTTTGAAGCGGTTAGGGTTGCTCAGATAGATCCATCAAATCTTTGTATGACCCTCATTGTATATTGGCACCAAATAGAACAGCTACTACATTCGCTGTTCTCAAGCGCCACCGTCACCCATCCCCCTTTGTTTAACTACTTAAAAGACTTTGATGATTTTAACCAATTGGTAGCGTGGTATACTGCGGAATTACCCCGAAGAACCGCCCATATTCACGACTTACAAGGGCACAGTAGAAAGATTATGCAGATGAAACTCTATTTACATGAACACTATGCAGGGCATATTTCATTGCAGTTCATGGCTGAGCTCCTTAATCTAAATAGTAACTACTTGTGTGAATTATTTAAAAAAGAATCGGGGGTTGGTTATGTTGAATATCTTAATACGATTAGAATCAACAAGGCCAAATCTCTTTTATTAGAGAGTGACGCTACTGTCGAAGCAATTAGCTCCCAGGTGGGGTTTACCAGTGCGAGCCATTTTTCCCGAATATTTAAGAAAATGGTAGGTCAAACTATTAGTGACTTTAGAGCCACATCTACCCCTAATCAGAATATTGAGTATGAAAACTGAATTTTGAGCATCAAATTATGATAATTTTAAGATTTGTTCCACTTTTGGCTGGGTTTCCAGCATTAATCGCCGACTATTAGGTATGGATTGCACGCCGGGGGTGTTCCAAACTGGAAGTAACTGAGAACCATAGGAGGTTATCATATGAAAAAAGTATTAGTATTTTTTCTCTTTTCTCTACTACTTGTTTCTCCTGTTTTTGCTGCAGGTCAGAAAGCAACAGTTGATGAAAAACAAGTAGTTTTAACTATCTGGGAACATACTCCCCAATTTGAGCTTCCACTACGGAACACATTAGACCGCTTCATGGAGGAAAACCCCGATATCAAAGTTGAGTATGAGATTAAAACACCCGATAATTATCTATCTCTACTCACAACAGCAATTCAAGCTGGTGAAGCACCCGATCTGTTCTGGCACCACGGTACAGCAACGACCGATATGGCAAACTTGACTCGCCAAGGCGCTTTAATGGATCTAACTAGTGATGTAGACGTCAGTGGTTATTCACAGATGTCACGCGATAAAGTGACTTGGGAAGGCAAATTGTACCAAACTCCGGCTGCCACAATCGACACTAGAGCTGCATTCTACAACAAAGACCTCTTTGCTAAGCAAGGTTGGAGTGTCCCCAAAACATTTGATGAATTTGAGACTCTCCTTGCTACTATCAAAAAAGCTGGTTTAATTCCCCTTAGCCTAGCTGGTCGCGACAACTGGAACATTCTTTTCCTATTTGAACCCATCCTAGCGGCGATGTATCCAGATTGGATTCAGGAAGCAACAGTTGGGAAGGCTAGAATTGATGATCCTCGTGTAATTGCTGCTATGGAAAAAATGATTGAATGGGGCAAGAAAGGGTACTATGGCGACCTCTTCCTCGGTGTTGATGAAGCGGGACAGTACTTAGCATTCTCTCGTGGCCAAGCTGCCATGACAGTCGCAGGATCTTGGACAACCACTACTTTGGAAAATAATAACCCAGACATGAACATTGGTGCCTTCCAGATTCCAACTCGTGATGGACGTAAACCTATCGTATTGACCTATGCTGCAGGATTCTCGGTCTATTCAAAGACCAAATATCCTGAGCAATCACTCCGCCTCGCCAAATATTTGACTTCTAAAGAGTCACAACAAATTTGGGTTGATGGCCTTGGTGCTATTGCCGGTTTAGCAGGCGTTAGGTCGGGAAGCCAATTGGCTGATGAAATCGCTGATGCTAACCTAGAGCTAGAGAGCTTCTACAATATCTTGGTCCTCGGCGCAGCTGATGGTCAATCTCCAACTAAGGTTTGGGAAGAAGATAACCCCAAATTGTTCACCGGAGTAGTTGTTCCCAAAGCTTTTGTGAAGACCCTTGATTCTATGATGGATTATTCTAAACTATAAGACAAATTGATGTGGGTGCCGATTAATCGGCATCCACTTAACTTGTTTAAACTTAAGAGAGAAGCTATGACAAAATCGAAGGCATATATCGGTTTTATTACTCCAGGATTTATCTTATACACTTTATTCATGATTGTTCCCCTCGGCTTTGCTATCTACTACAGTTTCTTTTCGTGGTCGGGGATGGGGGCGATGGAGTTTATTGGACTAGACAACTTTAAGCGGATTTTCTTTGAACCGAGGATGTCTGGTATTTTCCGTAATGCCCTAGGTAACAACTTGCGGTATATGGCCATTGCTATTTTTGTTTTTATCCCTATCCAAGTTTTAATGGCTTATCTGATCCACTTACAGATACGTGGACATAAGATGTTTCGACTGATGATTTTTCTCCCTTATGTTATCAGTCCATCAATTGTTGGATTTTTTACTTTACTTGTATTCGACCCCAACATTGGGATGTTGAATAACCTATTTATTTCGTTAGGGTTGCCCCAATTAGTCAGTGCCTGGTTTGGATCCCCTAATATTGCATTCTATCTCTTAGTTGCTGTCATTGGCTGGAATGGGATAGGGGTCGGGATGGTAATAATCTTGGCTAATATGAAAAATATCCCAGAAGATGTGGTTGAAGCTTCGATTATTGATGGTGCTTCAACTTGGCAACGGTTCTGGCGAATTGAATTACCTTTCTTGCAACCTTCAATTGTCAATGTGGTGGTCTTGAGTTCAATTTTTGCTTTAACTCAATTTGACATCCCATTCATTGTTGGAGGTCTCAACGGTGGGATTAACGGAAAACTCGACTTTCTGAACCTGATGTTTTTCCGCTATACCTTTGGGGACGCCTATTTTGGAGAAACGGCTCTCGGTTTCGGTGCTGCCATTAGTGTTGTAGTTTTTTCAATTATTTTCGTTATTGCATTGCTACAAAAACTCGTTTTTAATCGTGTGTTCAATCGAAGATAATATTTGGAGATCTTGATGTATAAGAAACGACAAGGAATCGGTAGTTGGATAGCTACTATTTTATTGACCCTATACTGCCTCATTGCCATTGTTTTAATCGGGAATATGGTGATCTCTTCGTTTAAAACAAAGCAAGATTTATTGTTCAATACTTTTGGATTTCCAACTAAGATCTCATTTGAAAATTACCGACAGGTGTTAGTCAAAGATACACTCTATAAGAATTTTTTCAATAGTATTATCCTTACAACACTCTCGATAGCTTCATTAATTTTCTTCTCCTCGATGACCGCTTATGGCCTCTCTCGATACCGTTTTAAAGGGCGTCAGGCGCTAGAAATGTATTTCTTATTAGGATTGATGTTCCCCATTCAAATTGCAATTTTACCCCTTTTTATTATTATGAGGACCTTAAAATTAACGAATACCTTTTTGGGGATGATTATTCTTTACACCGCCAATATGTCGTTTTCACTCTTTATATTCACCCAGTTCTTCAAAGAACTACCCGCAGCTCTCCACGAGAGCGCTGTTATTGATGGTGCTTCCGAAGTGACTATCTTCTTGAGAATAATGGTGCCGATTTCAAAGCCGGTTATCTTTACAGTTATGACGGTCAGTTTTGTGCAGATTTGGAACGACTTCTACCTACCGCTGGTATTTTTAGCTAAGCGCTCGCTACATACGCTGACCCTTGCCATTTACCAATACTTGGCCAACTTCCTCGCTTATTGGAATTATGTCTTTGCAGCGGCAACACTCTCTTTAATACCGGTGATTATAGTGTTTGTTGTCTTCTCAGACCAAATTATTTCTGGGTTAGCCTCTGGTTCAATTAAGGAGTAATGCACTATGGCCTTTGTCGATAAGCAAATTATAGTTCCCATCGATTTACGGTGTGAATTAGATAGGGCACCCCTCTGGATCGATATCCCCAATCCCCGTTTCTCTTGGAGTTTTAGCCCCGATATCTCACCCTCCTGGAGACAAGAGGCTTATCAAATTGAAGTTATTGGTAAAGAGGGGATGTGTTGGGATTCGGGTATAATTTACAACACAGACTCCTTTTCAATTATCTATGGGGGAGAAGCTTTTGCCCCATTCTCCCTGTATCACTGGCGTGTCAGGGTAAGCGGGGGTGGGGGGCAATGGAGTAATTGGTCTGATTTGGCGAGCTTTGAAACTTCAATGTTGTCCCCCAGTGACTTTTTAGCTAAATGGATTAGTACCCCCTCTCCCGTTTGGTATAGGGCAGGGCAGTGGGAAAGTGGTGTCCCTCAACAGGCGACAAGTGAAGAGGAGGGGCTACATACTTGGGGTATATATCTGTCTAAGAAGATTAAGACAGACCAGCCAATTGAAAGAATCACGAGGGCTAGGGCCTACGTGACTGGGGTTGGTCTTTACCAATTATATATTGATCAAGAGAGGGTGGGGGAGCGCATTCTAACCCCTTCTCAAACCGATTATCGCAGGCGTGTTCTCTACGATGTATTGCCCCTAAGCTTGGCAAGAGATGAGCTCTCTATAACCCTGTTTCTCGCCAACGGTCGTCACATTGCCCTCTACGGGTTTGAAAAGCCACGTGGCTATCTCCAAATTTTAATTGAATATAGTGACGGTGAACAACAGTGGATTTGTTCCGATTCAAGTTGGCGAGTAACTTCGGGACCGATTCAAGAAAATAGTCTATTCAACGGTGAAGTGTATGATAGCCGCATCGCTTTAGGTGAAGGGGGAGACTTAGCTGCTGAGGAAGTTGCCGGTTATAATTTACACGCCGCCTATGAGCCCCCTATTAAGATAAATAGAGAGATTCCACCTGTAGATATGTGGCGTGTTAAAGCCGGGTTTATCTACGATTTTGGACAAAACTTTGCAGGATTTGTCGCTTTCCAAGGTCAGCAACCGGCTGGGACTAAAATTACTTTCCAATTTGCCGAGGACATCACTGAGGATGGAAAACTCAACCCCTCTTCCAACCGGAAGGCAGAGGCGACCGATACCCTCATCTGTAATGGGTCGTTCCAAAGGTGGCACCCTGTTTCGACCTACCATGGGTTCAGATACGTAAAGGTTTCAGGCTATGTGGGAGTGCCTACCTTAGAAAACCTAATGGGGCTTTTTGTACACACTGAAGCCGATACAACAGGCTCTTTTCATTGTTCCAACGAAGATTTTAATCGTGTCCACCAAGCTATTCTTTGGGGGCTACGCTCTAACATGATGGGGATACCCACCGACTCTCCCCAACGCGATGAGCGCCATGGGTGGTTAGGGGATGCAATTTTAGCGGCCCCTGCAGCGCTGTTGAACTATGAAGCGCAACTGTTTTATGAGAAATTTCTCCAAGATATTGAAGATACTCAAAATGAGGATGGCTCTATCACCGATGTTGCCCCCAAGTTTTGGATGGACAAGCCGGCCGATCCTGCTTGGGGGAGTGGGTTTATCACGATTGGATGGTATCTCTACCTCTACCGGGGAGATGAAAGCGTGCTCAATAGATTCTACTTCCCCTTCCAGCGCTATATCGAATTCTTACTTTCGCAGACAAGCGAAGGGATTGTGGAAGATTTAGGTACGTTTGGAGATTGGTGTGCCCCTGGTTTAGTGACCTCTAAGAAGACCGGTTTGCCATTTATATCTACTTGGTATCTCTATCACGACCTCTCTTTGATGGAGCAAATCGCCCAAGTCTTGGGGAAAGCAGAGGATGTTTTAATGTATCGCCAGCAGGCTAAGCAGATTGGAGATGCTCTGTTACGCCGTTTCTGGAAGGGGAGTTATATGGAGAGCCTCCCTATGACACCTTGGGATTTTCCCGATCAAACAGCCCAAGCACTAACTCTTGCTACCAATTTACTCAATGAACAAGACTCCTTCGCCTTAGCGGCCTATTTGAATGACCTCATGGCGGCAACCTCGGGTGACCACGTGGGGACTGGAATTCATGGGACGCGCTATCTGTTAGAACAACTGTCGCGTTGGGGCTACCAAGAAAAAGCCTATACGATTGCCAATCAAAAGGACTATCCCGGTTGGATTTACATGATCCGTGAAGGGGCCACTACCCTTTGGGAGCGGTGGGAACCAATTTATTGTTTAGGGATGAACTCTCACAACCATATTATGCTCGGTTCGATTGACCAGTGGTTTTATACCTATGTGGCGGGATTATCGCCCCTTGCTCCCGGATGGAAAAAGATAGCATTTGCTCCAGCTTATTTAGAGAAAATTGAACATGCATCAGCTACAATTGCAACACCCTATGGCGAGGCTGCTTTAGAGTGGCAGCGGGACGAGAGAGATGTAACAGTAACTCTAAAAGTCCCTTCAGGAACCGATGGTTATCTCTTTTTACCATCAAGTTTGACAATTTCAGAGCACCCTTTTTCTATCATAGAAGGTGAAACTTTTGAGCTCTCTCCCTATAAGATAAAAGATCAAAAGTGTTGGCAATTAAAAGCAGGGGTTTATCAGATAGCTTGTACTAAAGTAGAGGAAATATGAGTAAAAGGGTGACACTCAGTTCGCGCGAAAGGGTTGTTAGGGCCCTTTACCGTCAGCCTGTTGATCGAGTCCCCATAAATTATCTGGCTAATGCTGGTATTGATTCAAGGCTCAAGGCGAGCTTTAAATTGGCCCCCCATGATGATGAAGCTCTCTTGCAAGCCTTAGAGGTAGACTTCAGGGAATTACAACTCCCCTATATTGGTAAAATTCTTCACCAGCCAAAGGTTGATCGCAAGGTGGATAGCCAGTGGGGTATTGTCTGCCGTTGGGTAGAACACGAACATGGGGGGTATTGGGATTATTGTGATTTCCCCCTACAAGAATTAGCTCTTGAACAGGTGGAGTCGTGGCCCATCCCCTCTCCCGATGATTACGACTATAATGCCTTGAAGGAACAAGCGAGAGGATGGAAAGATTTAGCCCTCTATTTTGGCAACCCTGGTCTGGGTGATATCCTCAATACTACCGGGATGTTGTGCTCAATGGAGAGTGTCTATATCGCATTAGCTGAAGAGAATGAAGCATGGTTGCGTTTAGTCGACCGTCGCCTAGAGTTTCAATTGGGACAAATGGAGCGGAGCTTAGAGACCCTTCAAGGGAGAGTCGATTTCATTTGGATGGGGGAGGATTTAGGAACTCAACTGGGCCCCCTCATCTCTAAAGAGATGTTTAGAAAAGTTATCCGGCCACGCCATCAAAAGTTTATAGACCTGGCCTCTTCATATAATGTGCCCGTAATGGTCCATAGTTGTGGCTCCTCCTCTTGGGCCTTCGATGATTTTATTGAGATGGGCATTGTTGCTGTTGATACCTTGCAACCCGAAGCGGCTCTGATGCAGCCTGCCTATTTGAAAGCAAAATTTGGCAACCATTTGGCTTTTCATGGGGGGTTCTCAACGGCCCAATCGATTGTTTCGGGTTCGACAGAGGACCTCCTAAAAGAGTTGAAAGAGCTCTTAGAGATTATGATGGAGAATGGGGGTTATCTCTTCTCTCCAACCCATCTGCTTCAAGATAATTCAAGGTTAGAAAATGTCTTGGCACTTTACCGGGCACTGCCCCAGATGGGTAGATATTGGTGATAAAGGGGGAAACAGAAAATGGATTCACGTGAGCGCATCCTTGCGCTCTTAGCGGGGAAAAAGAGCGATCAAGTCCCTTTCGATATCTGGTATACCCCTGAAATTAGAGACCAACTACTCAATTACTACAAGATTGATGAAGAACAAGAGTTGTGGCGCCTACTTAAAATTGACAAGATTGCATGGGTAAATGCCCCCTATATCGACCTAAAGGCGCCTATAATTGATGAGAGGGGACACCAGATAGTCATCAATGAGTGGGGTAGTGGGATACGGACTGTGGAGCACAGTTCAGAGGGGTCTTATGAAGAGGTGGTCACCTATCCACTTCAAGATGCTGAAACAATTGAAGAGATTGAAGCCCATGGATGGCCAAACCCAGACCGTTTTGATTACCAAGCATTGTTAGAGAGTTGCCAGGCCTACTCCAATTGGCCTCGCATGCTCGACTTTATCTCTCTGTTTGAAATCTACTGTAAACTACGCCCTATGGACCTCTCTTTGATGGACCTCTATGTAGAACAAGATTTAGCCGATGCCATTATTGATAAAATCTTTAAGATCCAAAAGCGTTATATTGAAAAATCTTTTGAAGTCTGCGGTGATGCTATCGATATCGTCTATCTGTCAGATGATATGGGGATGCAAGACCGCCAATTAATCTCAGTTGAGGTGTGGGAAGAGCGCTTTAAAAAACCTTATAGGGAGTTAATAGAGTTAGTCCACTCCAAAGGGGCCTATGTTTTTTACCACTCAGATGGGGCTGCTTTTCCTATTATTGAGCAGATGGTCGATTTAGGTATCGATATCATCAATCCAATTCAACATGCTTGCCCCGGGATGGAGCGTAAGCACTTAATTGAAGCCTTTGGCTCAAGGGTAGTCTTCCATGGGGCAGTTGAGAACCAACAGATTCTCCCCTTTGGAACCCCTGAAGAGGTTCGCCAAGAGGTAAAGGCAAATATTAAAACCCTTGGCAAGTATAATCGTTATATTTGTGCCCCTTGTCACAATTTACAACCCGGGACCCCCCTAGAGAATATTTTAGCCCTCTACAACAGTGAGCGCACGTGGTGAAGTCGTTCAAGGCTCTTTTGTAATGAGGGGGAGCGGTATGGTTACCGAGCACCCTTCACCTGGCGACGAATCGACAATTAGCGAGTAGGATGGACCATGGTAGAGACGCAACCGAGTTTGAATATTTCGCAACCCAGTGTGGTTAAGTTCATCAGTCGCGTAGTCGTCTTGAAGAGTAAGGGTGTCAATCAGTTCCTGGGGCAGACCAACGCCGTTATCCTTAACCGTGATATAAAGAGTTTCATCTTCTCGTCTCGCTTGTACGGTTATTACGCCAGGTTCAGAGAGGTTGGCTATCCCATGAATGATACTATTTTCAACTAGGTTTACGATCATCAACTTATGGATGAGGTAATCTTGGAGTGATTCGGGGACCTCTTGAGAAATAGTGAAATCTTGGTATCTGAAGCGTTGTATGACTGTATAGTCTTCCATCAATTCTAACTCTTTACGCAGGGGGATGTACTCACTTTCAATATCAGAGAGGCTACGTAGATAGCGGCTCAAGGCAAAGGTGACATCCTTAATATTCTCTTGTCCATTAATCTGTGCCATCCAACGGATAGTATTTAGAGAGTTGTACAATAGGTGGGGGGTCAGTTGTAATTGTAAGGTTTGCATATGGGCTTTACGTTTATTTTCTTCTTCCTGTTTCACCTCTTCAAGTAATTTCTGAATCCGATTTGTCATAGCATTAAAACTGATTGAGAGCTGTTTAATCTCATCGTCTTGACTAACATCGACTTGAACATCGAATACCCCCTCTTCGCCCACTTGGTTAACAGCAGCAGTAAGGGCGTGGATTTGTTTAGTGAGTTGTTTGGAGAGGAGGTGACTGATGATGAGGAAGAAGAGTAGATAGAGGACAACACTCAAGTTGAACATGTTGCGGATAAAGGTGAGTTCTCTTGAGATATTGCGGGTATCGAGGACTAAAGAGATAGTCCAATCACTAGCATTAGAGGTTGATGAGAGGCGAATATTTGTCTTACTTAAAGGTGTTTCACCACTTAGGGGGTGGTTGGAGGCTATTAGTTGTCCAGCCGAATTTGTGAGGGAGACCTCTTGGTTTTTTGAGAAGGGGATGTATTGAAAGAAATCTTCAAAAAACTGGCTATTAAAAGCGAGTATAAGTGTAGCGATAGGTTTTTGATCTTTGCGGATATGGCGCGCTCCAAAAAAGAATGTATCAGCTAAGCCAAAGTTCGTGACCATAGGATATGTTTGAGTCCAATAAATCCGCCCCTCTAAGGATAGAAGAGTGGGTTGGATTTCAATGTATATTGGTTCAATATTTTGAATCCCCGTTCCGCTAAAGATGGTCCCTTTATCGGTGATTAGATAGGCAGATGCAATAAGGCGATTAGAGTTTACAAACCCATCTAATTGGTTTTGGATGGCATGACACTCAATTAAAGGGGTATCAGAGAGGACCTCCTCCATTGCCTGTGTGTTGAGGTAAAATTGCATACTCAGCTGTTGGTAATGCTGCAATTTTGTATCGAGGTTTTTGCGCATCTCCTGGATGAGTTGATTGTTGTTACTAATTTGCTGTTCGACTGCATATTGGATGAAGAGATGATTAGCAATAAAATAGATAATGCCACTGGGGAGTACCACAATTAGGACAAACCACAAAAAGATTTTCTTTTGCATGTCCCTATACTAACCGTAGGAGAGTCCCATTTGAAGTCTTATTTCAATTAAAAAGAGAGACTAAAGAGAGTATTAACAAGGTATCATGGGTAACGGCCTATCAGCTCCAGTGGTTACTGTGCGTTTTAAAGAGGGGGAGAGGAGAAGGGACTTGGCCATAATTTTTAGACTATACTTGATTGTTTGGGGCTAAGGCTATAATATTCAATCAATGACGTGATTTATAACCAACTTGCAGCGTCAAAAAATAATTCGCTAAAAGGAGTCAAAAATGTATTTAAATCAAGGTAGTGTTTTTCTCATTTGGTGTCTCCCTATGCGTGGGGAGGGTAGCTATGACGTAGATTTAGATGTCTCTGCTAGAAAACCATAAAAATAGGAGAAAACATGGAATACAAAGCAATTGAAAAAACAATCAACGAAGAGATTAGCGAAGTCTACCTGATTGATGGGGTAGAGTACAAAGCCGATATTAAGACCTGGGGTCCCTATGGGGTGTATGGCAATATGGCTTACAAAGATCGTCAGGCAGTGGTGGAGTTAGAGGGACTTGGTCGGGTAAGGGTAATCTTTTCCACGGACCAAATGTTAATTCCAAGCAAGACTCGTCCAGCCCGTTTCACCTCCTTTGCTGAAGAGATGATAGATAGGGCAGTTAGAGAGTATGTCAGCTTCACAAAAACTCTCAATGGGACTCGACTTAACAATCAAGTGATGGAGTTTGAAGTTATTTAACTAAACTGACGCCCCCTTAGGGGGGCGACCAATTACACTATTTCTAATAATCTCCTTTACAACCAAGATTCCCAGTGTTATATTCAGGACATGGTTATCAATTCCATACACGATAACTCCTCCTAAAACCCTCCTTTCATGGAGGACTTATTTATGAAAAACGCAATCATTGTGCCCTTCCACCAAAGGTGGCAGGGGTGTCTGAGCCTACCAGAGATGGCCCAATTCCTTATGGAAGAGGTCGCCTTAGTTGGTAGGCAAATCAAATCACATGGCAAGTGCTTAATTGAGACAGCACTGCTTCATCCCGAAGGTAATCCCGCTGGTAATGTAACAGAGATAGAGGTCTTTTGGATGGTTATTGATGACGGGCTCCTCTTGGCCTATATAGATTGGATAAAGAGGAATCGAGATTACCAATTCAGGGCCCGAATGTGCTGGATTCCAAACTACAAAGAGGAGAACTCCCCATTAGTCGAGTCATGCTTAAAAAGCATCGCTGAGGCGAAGCAGTGGGGGGGAGGTGCGCAAGGAGAGAATCCCCTTGTGGTTGATTCAGTTTTATTCTTACCAGGTAACGCTAGTTTAACAGTAATTCCTGTACAGTTTACCGTAAGCGTCAACTCGCCCCCAATAGTCCCCCTTCTAGAGGTTTTTTAAACTAACAATCATGAGTATTGGAGAAATAGTTATTTTAGTGGCGTTTACCTCTGAGAATGTAGGGTTCTTTTCTTTCGG
>FZPS01000173.1_pt61 | contig 17105 bp, 14 predicted proteins | sample 1817821 | NCBI WGS metagenome assembly FZPS01 (sample SAMEA104158645, study PRJEB21678) | metagenome | place: Germany | collected 2015-04-21
ATCCCATACAGCTGCTTATGCTCAAAGAAGAGTACCGGATCTTTGCCCCGCAGGGCATACTTTAACATCCCCTTGGTGTCATAGGGTGTAGATGGCATCGCAATCTTCAGCCCGACTACGGGCATGAAGAACTGCTCCATGCACTGGGAGTGCTGGGCTGCTGCCCGTATACCGGCCCCATTGGGGGTCCTGATCACTACACAAGCATCCTGGCCGCCTTCCTGCATCCCGGACATATAGCGGTTTTTAGAGACCTGGTTGACAAAATAGTCGAAGCAAACGGTGGTAAAGTCGGAGAACATGATCTCCGGGACAGGGCGCATGCCGGAATAGGCACTACCCAGGGCAATTCCCATGATCCCCAGCTCGGCGATGGGAGTATCAATAATCCGATCGGGGAACTTTTTATACAGCCCCTGGGTAACCCCAAAATCTCCTCCAAAGATGCCTACATCCTCGCCAAAAACAAATACTGTCTCATCCCGCTCCATTTCCTCAGTCAGGGCTTCCCGGATGGCTTCCGCAACGGTGATTTCCCGCATTATTGAGCCCTCCCTTCATCGAGATAGTACACATCGGTGTACACTTCTTCTACCGGTGGCCAATCGCTCTCCTCAGCAAACTTCTGGGCTGCATCGACGATGGCCAGCTGTTCGGCCTTAATGTCTTTGATATCTTTCTCCGTCAGGACCCCTTGCTCCAGGAGAACCTTTTCGAACCGGGCTATGGGATCCTTCTTCTTCCACTCTTCCAATTCTTCCTTCGTACGATAGACCATGGGATCTCCTTCAAAATGGCCGTGCCACCGGTAAGTCTTCAGTTCAATGAGGGAAGGTCCACCGCCGGACCGGGCCCTCTTAACCGCCTCTCCCACCGCCTCTACCACAGCCAGGACATCATTGCCATCTATGGAAACACCAGGCATACCATAGCCGGCTGCCCTGGCCGAGAGGTCTTCAATGGCCTGTTGTTTTTCCTTAGGCATAGAAATAGCGGCATAGCGGTTATTGGATATTATATATATTGAGGGTAGATTCCAGATGCTGGCGAAGTTGAGGCCTTCATGGAATTCACCGCGGTTCGAAGCCCCCTCACCGAACATGGAAACAGCGACCTTTCCATTTTTCCGGAACTTGTGGGCATAGGCAAACCCGTTGATAATGGTCTGGGCCGGCCCCAAAATGGCATTGTTGCCCAGGGCACCCCTGGCCAAGTCACAGGCATGCATGGAGCCTCCCTTGCCCTTACTTCCAAAACCAGGGCCCGCTCCAGAAAACCCATCCCGACACCATTGTACTCTTCCGGGATAAAGACCCCACCTACACCCAGCTCCATTAGTTCCGTCATCGTCTCTCGGGAGCCATGTCCCTGCTCATCCAATTCCCTGGCTTTAGGCCCTATGTTCTCCTCTACATAATCCCGAACAGTTTTCTGCAACAACTTTTGTTCCTCATTGAGAGAAAAATCCATTGTCCTTCCCCCTTTACTATTCATAATTTTTATGGCTGGTTGTATTAAAGGATGTCATATTACCTTAATTAGAACCTACTTTTTGTTGCTTATTCATTGATTGCGTTACAGGATATTCCCATTTATGTTATTCTCAATTATATTTTAAATCCTCCTTGATTAGGTGCAAATTTTTTTGTTCAGTCTTATTTAATTATTTATAATAAATTATCCCTTCTCTTATTTTTAGCTTTAGTATAATTTAAAGGGAAATAGCAGAGGCCTTGGCCCGGTCAGTCCAGGGCCAAAGCCTCAGGAATAATAGTAGGCCGGGCTAATAGGAAAGCCCGGCCAAGGAAATTATACAAAGGATTCGGTTATGAATATTTTTCGCTCTTTATAACCACACCCATATTCTCCTCATAAACCCCGGCAATGGCACAATGGTCCTCATCAATTTTTCCCTTCCGCTCCATCTCATCCATATAGCCCAAGACCATTTCTGTCATCGGTATACTCACCCCCAGCTTTTCGGCCAGGGCAACGGCGTTCCGCAGATCCTTTTGGTGGACGGCCATCCTGGCAGCCGGCCGGAAATCCCGCTTGATAATCTTCGGCGCCTTGAGATCAAGGATGGTGCTGCTTGCGCCGCCATCCTTAATGGCCTCATAGACGACGGCCGGATCCAAACCTGCCTTAACGGCAAAGGCCAAACCTTCACAAACGGCGGCAATATTGGCCCCCACTATCATGTTATTGATGAGCTTTGTTACGCTCCCACTACCAGTTTTCCCTACATGTACCACCGAACTCCCCATGCAATGGAGCAGGGGTTTTACCTTCGCAAATACTTCCTCATCCCCACCACACATGATGGCCAGGGTCCCTTCCCGGGCATAGCCTTCGCCCCCACTGACCGGGGCGTCGACCAACTCGATGCCCTTTCTTTTCCCTTCCTCGCCCATTTCGATAATAATATCGGGGGCCGTTGAACCCATGTCGACGACAATGGTGCCCTCCCGGCCAAAATCGATAATGGCCTGTAAATAGTCCTTCACCAGCTCATTGGTGGGCAGGCAGAGAAAAATAACATCACAGCCGGCATAGATCTGCTCAGGCTTACTGGCAGCCTTACCCCCGGCCTGCTGGAAAAGGTCGCACCTCTCCTGGACGACATCAAAGCCATAGACAACCCTGCCGCTTTTCTTAACCAGATTGGCAGCCATGGGCAAACCCATAATTCCCAAGCCTATAAAACCTATGGTACCGGTCATATCCGCACTCCCCTTTCACTTAAAATAAACAATGGATTCAAGTAAAGAGCAGTTAATCAATACAGCAGGTAGTGGACAAGGATTGCCGGGATGAGGGAAAGTAAAGGTAGTATAACGCTCTCTACGGCAACCATCTTGTATCCCTTTCTGTATTCGACACCACTTAAGGCAAATAACATTACTACCGTTCCGTTCCACGGCAGTGTATCCAGGCCGCCAGAAGCTATAGCAGCTACCCGGTGGACGATTTCCGGGGAATAGCCCCAGGTCAAAAACTCCTGGCCGAAGAGCTCCATCACCATTGTCAGTCCACCGGAAGCAGAGCCGGTAATGCCCGCAACGATGGTAGTCATGGCGGCAATTTTCGAAATCCCAGAGACGGGGATATTTATAATGTTGGTCCTCAGCAGTTCAAAGACCGGTGTTGCTCCAACAACCCGCCCCACACCAACAACAGAGGCGACAATCATGGTCGGATAGATGCCCTTATTAAAGCCCTCGGAGAAGGTTGTCCACATATCGGGAATAGAGTTCCGGAAAAGTACACAGGCGATTACACAGCCAATAATTAAACCGTAGATGATATTCACCTGGAAAATATTTATCAAGACCAAGGTGATGACCATGGGAATGAGGGACACCACAAAACTGGGTGCCGTCCCATCTAACTCTTCATAATTCGGGGTATTCCCCTGGATCTCGTAGTTGCGGATGTCAGCTTCTGGCAGATCACGGCCTTTATTCGCTTCATACATCAGGTAAGCTGTGCCGACTATAAAGATAAATACCGCTGCCGCTATACCTTCTACCGGCGCCGCCATAAGGCTTGTTCCCAGTGTTTGGGTGGGTATGATGTTCTGGAGCTGGAGGTTGCCGGGAAGCATGGTCATGGAAAAGGTCGTGAGGGAAAAAACCGTCGCCGCAGGATACAGGTACCAGGGGGTTCCCGTTTTCTCAAAGACTACCAGGGCAAAGGGCAGGAGTACAAATATAACCACTATAATGTTGATGCCGCCGTAAACAAGGAGACCCCCTAGCAGAATGTACATGGTCAAAGCCCACTTGGGGCCTGCCCAGGATACCAGGGTGTCCCCAATGCGCCAGGCGGCTCCACTATCATTATATAATTGTCCGAACAGCGAGCCCAGGGCAATGACCAGGAACCAGGCCTTTATAAAGCCAACCATACCCTCGCTGTAGACACCACTTAAAACCTCTGCCACATCCAGGCCGTTGGTCACAGCTATAATTATCGCCGCAACGGGAGCCATGAAAACCATGCTTATTTTTTTGTAGGCGGCAAAGATCAAAACTGCAAAGCAAGCGATAACACCTAATATGCCCAGCCAAATCATAACCATGCCTCCTTGTAATATTATTATTGTTATTACCCTTGCTCCAAATCAAGGAACCTGCTCCCTGCCAGCCCGGGAAATCCCGGGGAATAAAGCAGTCCCAGGATTATTGGGCTTCCTCAATAATAGCTATGGGGGTACCCACTGGTACAGGAGTGTTTTCGGCAACCAAGATCTTTGCTAAAATGCCACTCTCTGGAGCCTCCATGGTGGTGTTAAGCTTTTCCGTAAAAATTTCCACCAGCTCTTCTCCCTCCTGCACATATTCCCCCTCCTTCTTTAACCATCTGGCAATTTCCCCTTCAGTCATTTCGCCCCATTTGGGCATGACAACCTCTGTCCTTTTCATAGCTAACCCTCCCCTCCACTCCTTCCCTTTTTAAGGCCTGTCTGTTCTTCCCATAACCCCTCTAATGGCCGCAACAAGCCTGCCCTCATTGGGCAGCATATGTTTTTCTAGCGGCGGACTAAAGGGAACATGGGCATTGGGCCGTGTGACCCGCTTAAATCTTGGCGGCAGATTCTGCTGCCCCTTCTCCATTAGCCGGGCAATTATTTCACTTCCCAGGCCCCCTACCGGTGGGACATCTTCAACAACCACCAGACGTCCAGTTTTATTTACGGAGGCCATAATGGTATCCATGTCGAGGGGAACAAGGGTGCGGGGATCAATTACCTCTACAGACACTTCCCCTGCCAGCTTTTCTGCAACAGATAAGGCTAAGTTAACTGTAGTACCGACACCTACTACCGTTACCTCTGCCCCCTCCCTTTTGACTTCAGCCTTGCCAATGGGGATGACATATTCGCCTTCGGGTACAGGACCCCTTGCCCCCAATAGGGTTGCCCCTTCGTAAAAAATGACCGGATTGTCATTGCGGATGGCACTTTTGAGTAAGCCCTTGGCCTCCCGGGGGTTGGAGGGGTAAATCTGTATGAGGCCCGGTGTACTCAGCAGGTGGGGATAAACGGTATCTGAATGATGGCCTGCCCCTGACCCCCGGGCACCTGTAACGGTCCGGAAGACAATGGGAACCTGGGCCTGCCCGCCAAACATGTAGCGCATTTTGGCAGCCTGGTTGATTATCTGTTCAAAGGCCAGATACATAAAATTTGAATACATTATTTCCACCACTGGACGCTTTCCCACAAGGGCTGCACCAATACCTACACCACAGAAACCGGCCTCACTAATCGGGGTGTTGATGACCCTCCCCCCACCGAACCGCTCATAGAGACCCCTGGTGGCCCCCATAACCCCAACCCTTACATCTTCCCCCAGCACAAAGACCCTGTCATCCCGTTCCATTTCTTCCTGCAGAGCTTCCCTGATGGCCTGGATGTAGGTTATAACCCGCATTTATGCACCCTCCCTTCCTTAGACTAGAACATCTGTTTCAGCTTCACTTTCCGCGGGATAGGGGCTGTTTTCGGCAAATTCTACAGCCGCAGCAACGAGCTGTTCTACTTCCCCATCAATCCTATTGAGCTCAGCGGCGGGCACCCCCAGCTCCCCTTCCAGCAGGCCGCGGAGCCTGTCAATTGGACACCTCTTTTTCCAGCTGTCTACCTCTTCTTGACTCCTGTAGCGCCAATTCAAAGCCCATTCCCCTACTAGATGCCCCTGAATGCGGTAGGTGTTGCACACCAGCAGGCAGGGGCCCTCACCCCTGCGTACCCTCTCAAGAACACTGCAGGCCGTCTTGTACACCTCTATTACATCATTGCCATCTACGACTTTGGTTTCTATCCCGTAGGAAAGACCCCGGGCAGTGATATCTCCCCCCACAGCTTCCTTTGCTGAAGTAGTTACAGCATACTGGTTGTTCTCGAGGACATAAATGATGGGCAGCTGCCAGATACTGGCCATATTGAAGCATTCGTAAACTACCCCCTGGTTGGAACGCACAATTCATGCCAGCCTGGCCATATTACTCTAAATTATAAAATAACTGCAGACTGCTTACTGTATCTTGGTAAGCAGCCTGCAGTAAAAATAAAATTCCCCTCTGCCGGGCTGTCTAATTTCACTACAGGAGGGAGAAAGGTGTCCAAAAAGGCGACACTATCCTTTAATTTTCACTGACCTGGTATACCCCCGGAGTAATATTATACTTTTTCAATTTTTTATAGAGGGTGCTGCGGCTAATTTTGAGGAGGCGGGCCGCCTGGGAAATGTTGCCCTTGGCCAGGGTTATGGCCTTTTGCACCGCCCTGCGTTCATACTCCTCTATGGAAAAGGGGTTAGTGCCAAATTGGGTATTGCTCCTTTTATGTTCCATTATCTGGGCCAGTTCCCTGGCCGTTATTTCAGGACCCTGTGCTATGTAAAGGGCCCTTTCTACAATATTTTCCAGTTCCCGGATGTTGCCAGGCCAGCTATAGGACTGTAAAATCTCCATGGCCTCCCTGCTGAAGACCTTCACCTGGCAGCCGACCCTCCTGCTGATCCTTTCTGCCAAAAAGGGAACCAATAGTTCGATGTCTGTGGGCCGGTCCCGCAGGGGGGGAATGGTGATGGACAGCACATTCAAGCGGTAATACAGATCGGGACGGAAATTGCCGACTGCCACTTCATGACTCAAGTCCCTGTTGGTAGCCGCTATAATACGCACATCACAATCTATATAATGGCTGCCGCCCAACCGCATTACCCGCCTTTCCTGCAAAACCCGCAATAATTTCACCTGCATATCAAGGGGTATTTCACTCACTTCATCCAAGAAAATCGTCCCGCCGTTGGCCAGTTCAAATTTACCCGGCCTGCCGCCGCGGGCCGCGCCGGTGAAGGTTCCCTCTTCATAGCCAAAGAGTTCACTTTCGATGAGCTCCCTGGGCAGGGCACCACAGTTTATTGCCACAAAGGGTCCTCCGGCATAATTACTCTCGTTGTGGATGGCCTGGGCCATCAATTCCTTGCCGGTTCCCGTTTCCCCCTGAATGAGGACATTGGAGGAACTCCGGGCTGCCAATTTGGCCAGGCGAAGGCAGTCCAAAAACACCGGGTTTTCCCCTACAATGTCGGCAAAGGTAAAATGGGCCCGGGCTCCTGTCATTTGGTTCACCAGGTTCTTAACCCGCTGGATTTCCCGGAAGACATCGGTGACGCCGATAAGATTGCCGGCATCGTCTCGTATCGGGGTGGCCGTCTTTACCAGGCGCTTATTCCCGGACCGGATCTTGACCATGACTTCCCTGTCCACATAGCCCTGTCCCGTCTCCAGGACACTCAAAATTACCGGCTTGAAATCCTTAACAATCTCTTCCACATGCCTGCCCACACATTTTTTGGGGTCCAGCCCCATAATGCGCCCGGCTGAAGCATTCATATAAGTTAACCTACCACTGCCATCAATGGCCACAAAACCATCGGAAATGGACTCTACAATGGCCTCGAGATATTTGTGCTGCAGCCTGAGTTCTTCATCTACCATATTCATATATACTCCATTTGTAATTGCCTGGGCCGCCGTCCTAATCATGCCTAAAACGTAGGGGTTCTTATGTTCTATTCTGTTAAAAACACCAATGGCCCCGTACACAGAGCCATCGGGAGCCAAAATGGGCGCCGCCGAAGAAACCAGGTCATGATAAGCCTGGCAAAAATGCTCAACCCCCTCCACCTCTACCGCCGCACCGGCCCGCAGGGCCGTTGTCACGGCAAGATTGCCCACCTCAGCTTCCCTGAGGAGGGCACCACAACAGAGGCTTTCACCCATGCGGCCCAGCACGAGGGGGTTACCCTTGATGTCCAAAACTATGCCGTCTTTATTAACCAGAATAACTACAAAATCACGCCCCAGGGTTTGCTGGACAATGGGCAAAAAATCCCTGGCAACTTCCACCAGTGCCTTGTCCTTATCCCGAAGCAAGGAAATATCTGCAGATTTATGGTCTGTCCCCCTCCGCCGGCAGCCCTTCCTTCCCTCCGCCAACTGGGCAGGGACAGGGGGCGTGAGCTTTCCTGCATTCACAAATCTTTCCCAGGCCTTCCTCATTTTCTCCCTCCCTACCATGTCATCCCTCGGAAAAGTGCTTTTTCTTTAGTAACCATACTCCCTGATGCCGTCCAAATGCTGCTTAGCGCCGGTAATAAAAAGACTGGTATCTACGGTCAGTACCCCATCAAAGCCCTCTTCAAAGCGCCTCTTTGCCTCTTCTGGCGTCAGGGCCATGGTGAGGCAGAGCTTGCCGGCCCCCTTGCAGGCCTCGAGGACCCGCTGCAGGGCAGCTGCAAAATCTGGATGTTCAAACTGCTTCGGTATCCCCATTGCTATGGAAAGATCAAAGGGGCCGATAAAGATTCCATCAACACCTGGAACGGCCACTATATCCTCGATCTGCTCCAGGCATTCCACCGTCTCACACTGGGGAATCAGCAGGGTATTTTCATTGGCCCAGGCAAAATATTCTTCAACCCTGTCGGCGACAAGGGGTTCCAGGCCGTAGCCGTTCTTGCGGGTAAAGCCAAAGCCCCTGTCACCCACCGGCCTGTACTTGCCATAGGCCACCACCTGTTGGATTTCAGCCAGCGATTTGACAAAGGGAATAAACAAACCCATGGCGCCAATATCGAGCATCTTTAAAATGGAAGGGCGCTCGGCGTCCTTCACCCGGACAAAGGGAGTAAGGCCCCGGACTTCCGCCGCCATTACCAGCGCGGCGGCTGTTTCCACATCCCCTGGACCATGCTCCGTATCAATTACGACAAAATCCAAACCCAGTTGGCCGAGAATCTCCACAGCTGCCGTCGAATTAAGGTTGCAGAAGGCGCCAACCACCTTGCCCCCCTTCAGGATTTTTTCCTTAACTTTATTCTTTTCAAGCACTCCTAGCACCCCTTTCCCAATTATTTGGCCTTTCCTTGTTAGTTTAGTATTTATTTATAGGCAATTGTTGATTTCCCTTCTTTTTATTAGTAATCCGCCTGCTGCCACCTGCGGGGTTCATCCCCCTCCCGGGCCAGCTGCAAAAAGGCACCCTGTCGAAGATACGGCAGAGTGCCTTTTTTGCAACCAACACTCACATGTTTACATTTCCTTCAATACGCCCGCCTCTACTACTACCCTTCCATTTTTTATGACATAGGCGCATTTTGGTAACTGCATAACCGTATCATAGAGATTGTAGGCATCAAAAACAACAAGATCTGCCCTCTTCCCCACATCCAAACCATAGTCAGCCAAACGAAGGGCTCTGGCGGCGTTGTAAGTACCCATTTTATAAATCTCAGCCAGTTCCTCATCATCTTGCGTATCGATAATCCTCGCCAACAGCAGCATTCTTTCTACTAAACTGGGGTTACCAAAATACACAAATTTATCCCGGTAGTTGTCCGTTCCAATGGATATGTTAACTCCACCTTCCATGAATTCCCTTACACATGTCAGTCTCATACGACTGGGTAAAACTGCTATGGTAATACCTGCTTCCTTAACTCCCTTTATGGTCTGCTTCCTTGTCTTCTCTTCCACATGGGCTATGCCAACAACATGCCCTGCCGACACACGCCCCTGGTAGTCGTTTTCCAGGGTTTTGTCAATTACATAAGGTAATGAAAAGGCCTCTGCACTGTCGGCATTATCAAGGTGCATATCTATGTCACAGTCGAATTCCCTGGCTATGGCAAACAATCTGTCTATCTGGGCTTCAGGGGAAGAAGGCCACACCGTTTTATTTACATTGCCCCCTATCAAATCAATGCCCATTTCTAGCGCTTCTCTCAAGTACTTTTCATCGCCACTTTCAATGGTCCCCGGTGTAGTGAACCAGCCTTCCTGGGCAAAGGCTATAGTTTGCAGATCGACTAAATCCCTCGCCTCTTCCTTGGCCATTAAAATCCCCTCTGCCGCCCTCAACTCAATAAAGGGGTCAGCTTCCACATAGGTTCTTATGGTTGTAATGCCATGGGCAACAGAAAGTTTTATTAATTCCAGTGCCCGTTCTTTCACGTCTTCGGGGGTCATCTCCCGCTTTAATTGCCTGGTTGCCATAATCATATCCTTTAAAGTTACCCGCCTGTCCATTTCAGCATTGCCGGTTTTCCGGTCAAAAATCAAAGCTTTGTCCAAATGGGCATGGGCATCCACAAGGCCAGGGGAAACAAATCTCCCTTCTGCAGCAATCTCTTGCCTCCCTTTATCTTGTACCTGCTCAGCTATGCCAACAATTTTCCCATCCTTCACTGCTATATCAACCAGTCCTTCGTAGCCAAAAGCCCTTGCCTTGCGAATGATTAAATCAGCCACACAAAATCATCCTTTCGTATTTTGATTACGCAGAGCTTATCAAGTCTCCATGGACTTCCATAGGGGCAATTCATGGGTCACAAAATTCTTAATTGCTATTTCATACGCTGGCCTTGGCCACCAACTGATTCAAATTTTACCAGCTATTAACCCATATATAATCGGCGACACTGCAATAAAATACTAGCCGGTTATTGAGCAATTTGCCCAAAATCCCTGGGCTAAACTGGATAAAAAAAGGCTTTGCCCCAGGCAGTCAGCGGGCAAAGCCTTTTTCCGTACCATATTGGGCCATCTAGGTCTAACAGAAAACCCGGCCCATTATAATTTTTTCGCTAAATCAACCGGATGGCAAAATCCGGGCAGACGGGGTTGCAGTAGCCGCAGAGGATGCATTTGCTGTGATCGACTACCGCCTTGCCCTCCTGCAGGGACAGGGCCCCGTTGGGGCAGGCCTTGACACAGGAGCCGCAGCCGGCACAGAAGGCGCTGATCAGGATCCGCTTCTGTTTGATCTCAGGGGTTCCCAGATGTTGGGGAATTTCCCGGCCGGCGAAGAAGGCCACATTGTATTCCAGTTCCTGCCGGTTGACCATGCCCACGGCCGTGGCCTGGTTCCCGGGAATTTCCCGGACAAAGGTGTAGGCAGCGGCTATATCTCCCAAAAGATGCCCTCCCGCCAGGGCCTTCATGGCATAGACACCCTTGCCGGCGGCAGCCGCTTCCCCAATGGCGGCAATCATCTCTTCCACGGTTCCCCCTAAAAGGCCCCGGCCCACCTTGTTGATCAGGGGAAAGATCACATCGATATCGTCCCTGGCGGCAGCAGCCCGGACGGCCTTGACATTGTGGGTAGAAATGCCCACGGCCTTAATGGTCCCCTTGGCCTTGTAGTCCTTGAGGCATTCCAGGGCCCCGGCCCGCTCGTTAAAGACCTTTTCATCGACCCGGGCCGCATGGAGGTGGTAGATTTCGATAACGTCCCGGTCCAGTTCGGCCAGGGATTTTTCCACACTGGCCTGCATATCCTCGTAGGTGGTAGCGTGGGATTTGGTGGCCACCACCACCGGCTCCTCCCACCCCTTCAGGGCCTTGCCCAGGTAGGTTTGGGTTTTATACATTTCCGCGGTATCAAAGAAGTTGATTCCCGCTTCCAGGGCGGCCCTGATCAGGGAGACACATTCTTCTTCCGGCAGATCCTTCTGCAGGGGGCCGCAGGGTAATACCCCAAAGCAAAGTTCGGTAACTTCCAGGCCCGTCTGCCCCAGCTGTACTCTCTTTAGCACGTCCCATTCCTCCCCCATTTAATGTCCCCTTGATTATACCACAAATACTTGTCCCCTGGAATTCTCCTGGCCAGGCCAGCCGTTGGAGAAAGAAAACTTTTTCCTGCTGGGTCTTGCAAAGGGAGTTGGCATGTGATAAACTAGCTTTAGCAATAATAATTACTGTTTAGGGAGGTTTTGTGTTTGGAGAAACTTAAGGGAACCCGTACTGAGAAGAACCTGTGGGAAGCCTTTGCCGGGGAAGCTATGGCCCGGTGCAAGTATAACTACTACGCCAGCGTGGCCAAGAAGGCCGGTTTTGAACAGATTGCCGCCATCTTCAGCGAAACGGCCGACAACGAAAAGGAACACGCCAAGCTGTGGGCCAAGTACCTCGGTTTAATCGGCGATACAGCCGCCAACCTCAAGGAGGCGGCCGAGGGAGAAAACTACGAGTGGACGGAAATGTACAGGAAGTTCGAAGAAGAAGCCAGGGAAGAAGGCTTCGACGAAATTGCCGATGTCTTCCACGAAGTGGCCGAGGTAGAAGAGGAGCACGAAAAACGCTACCTGGCCCTGCTCAAGAACCTGGAGGAAGGCATAGTCTTCAAGCGGGATGAAGTGGTAAAGTGGCACTGCCGTAACTGCGGCTATGTCCACACCGGCAAGGAAGCTCCCGAAAGCTGCCCTGCCTGTTCCCATCCCAGGGCCTATTTCCAGCTGAAGGCTGAAAACTACTAAAAACTAAAAGGGGTGGTTTTTAATGTGGCGCTGCTCAGTCTGTGGGTACATCCATCTTGGTGAGGAAGCCCCGGAAAATTGTCCCAAGTGCGGGGCTCCCAGGGAAAAGTTCAACGAAGTGGAAGGGGATATCCAGGAGCTAATCCAACGTTCCCGCTTCACCAACCTGCTCTTGGCAGAGCTCTATTCCCTGCTGGACCAGGCCCAGGACATTGCCGCCCAGGGAATAGAGGATAACCTGGATCCGGGCTGTTTCCACATCTTTACCTACCTGCAAAGGGAAAGCAAAATTCTGCAGCAGATGGTCAAAGCCGAAATCGCCACCCACATATCCAAAAACAAATGGGGATAATAACCAAGGGAAAAACCAGGGGCACCTCCTCCGCGGAGGTGCCCCTGGTTTTTCCTCTTTTAGTTGGTTACCTTGGCCCTGGTAAAGAGCTTCCTTATAAAGCAGGGTTTGAAGCTGAAGCTATCCACTATGGTGTAAATTGTGGGAACAACGAACAGGGTCAGCAGGGTAGATACCGAAAGGCCGAACATAACCACCGTGGCCAGGGGGGACGATAGCTCGGCTCCCTCGCCGAGCCCCAAGGCCAGGGGTATCATGGCCAGGACGGTGGTCAGGGTGGTCATCAGGATGGGCCGGAGGCGGGTTCGCCCCGCCGTGACCACGGCTTCTTCCAGCTCCATCCCCCGTTCCCGCAGGATATTGATATAGTCCACCAGCACGATGGCATTGTTGACCACGATCCCAATCAGCATAACCCCGCCGATGGCCGAAGTGACGTTGATGGTTCGCCCTGTCACAAAGAGGCCCAGAACGGCCCCGGTAACGGCAAAGGGCACCGAGAACATTATGGTGAAGGGATGGAGGAGGGACTCAAACTGGGCGGCCATGACGGCATAGACCAGGACAATGCCCAGCAGTCCAGCCAGGCCCAGGCCGCTGAAGGCGGCGGCCATCTCCTCGTACTCTCCACCATATTCGATGAAGTACCCCTCCGGCAGGGGTATCTCTGCCACCCGGCTCTGGACCTCCCGCATGACACTGCCCAAATCCCGACCGCTGATATCGGCCGTTACCGTCACCACCCGCACCTGGTTCTCCCGGTAGATGCTCCGGGGGCCCACATCGTAGACAAAGTCAGCCACATCGGCCAGGGTGAGCTTCATGCCCAGGGGCGAGGTAATGACCAGCCTTTCCAGCTCCTGCCTGGTCTGCTCCCCATCCAGGCGGACCCGGATTTCCACTTCCTCCCCCGCCACCCGCAGCCGGGTCGCCACCCGCCCCTGAAGGGCGGTGTCGATGGTATTGGCCACCTGGCCGGTGGTCAGGCCCAGAGCCGCCAGGCGCTGGCGCCGGGGCCTGATCTGGAGTTCCGGCCGGCCTGCCCGCAGGCTGGTGTCGGGGTGCCGCACCCCGGGCACACCTTCAATGGCCGCCACTATCTCTTCCGACAGCTCCTCCAAAATCTCCAGATCATTTCCCTTCACGGAAATATTGATGGCGCTCATGAGCCCGCTGTCCACCATGATCATGCTCTGGGCAGCCACGGTTATTTCCGCTCCAGGGATATCCCGGAGGAGCTGCCGCAGTTCTTCGGCAACCTCCTCGGTCCTCATCTGCCTCTCCTCGGCAGGAACCAGGGTGATGTCGATACTGGCCTGTTCTGAGCCGCCACTCCCTATTCCCATCATATCCCCGCCGCTGCCGACGGTGTAGAGGACATCCTGGACCTGGGGCAATTCTGCCGCTATTCTGGCCACCCTTTCGGCCACTTCTTCCGTGGCCTCCAGGGTACTGCCCACCGGGAGGCGGACAGATACACTGATCCGGCCCTCATCGGTGGCCGGCAGGAATTCGGCCCCCACAAAGGGCACCAGGACGAGGCTGAGGATAAAAAGGACAATTGCTATCCCCACAACCTTTTTCCGGTTATTCAGGCACCAGGCAAGGCGCCGCCCATAGGCATTGTCCAGTTCCTCCAGCCTTTGGCCAAAGAGGCGGGAATACCGCCTGAGAATACCTCCCTTTTCCTGGTTGTTATTATTTACCTCTACCACCAGGAGGCGGGAAGAAAGGAGGGGGGTTAAGGTCAGGGCCACCACCAGGGAGGCCAGGAGGGAAATGGAAACGGTCAGGGCCAGCTGCTTGAAGATCTCGGTGATCATGCCCTCCACATAGACTATGGGGATGAATACCGCAATAGTGGTCAGGGTCGAGGCCGTCACCGCCATGGCCACCTCCGTCGCCCCCAGGCGGGCGGCCTCCAGGGGGCTGTGGCCCTCTTCCCGCAGGCGGAAGATGTTTTCCAGGACCACAATGGCGTTGTCCACCAGCATCCCCACTGCCAGGGCAATGCCCCCCAGGGTCATGAGGTTCATGGTGAGGCCGGCAAAGTGGACCAGGATAAAGGTGCTGACTATGGAAATGGGGATGACAATGGCAATGACCAGGGTAGAGCGTAGATTGCGCAGGAAAAGGAGCAGTATGAGGATAGCCAGCAGGGACCCTGTCACGGCATCCTGGGCCATACTGGCCAGGCTCTGTTCGATGAATTCCGACTGATCCAGGATATAGGTAAATTCCAGCTCCGGCTGCAGGGACTTGAGCCTCTCCAGTTCCTTCTTGAGACTCCGGCCCACCAGGGCCGTATTGGCCCCCGCCTGCTTCTGGACAGAAAGGGCGACGGCCGGCCTGCCATTGAGGTATGCAGCCTGGTCGGCATCGGCATAGGTGTCGGTCACGGTGCCCAGGTCCTTAACCTTAATGGGCACCCCCATGGGTGTCATTATGTTTACTTCCCCTATCTCTTCCACCGTGCGAAACTCACCGGTGGTCCTGAGGAGCAGCTCCTCCTCCCCCTCCTGGATGGTGCCGGCGGGGAGGGTGAGGTTTTCCGCCGCCAGGGTCTGGATCACCTGTTCGATGCTTATCCCGTAACCCTCCAGGGCAGCGGGGTGAAGCTTGACCTCAATTTCCCGCTCCCTGCCCCCCTGGACACTGACAGAGGCCACCCCCTCCAGCCTTTCCAGGCGGGGCTTGATGGTATCCTCGGCCAGCTCCTTCAGCTGGGCCAGGTCTTCAACGCCCCCCAGGCCGACCACCATCACGGGCATCATGGAAGGGTCAAACTTAAAGACAAGGGGCTGGCCTGCATCCTCGGGAAGCCAGCCCCCGATCAGGTCTATCTTCTCCCGCATCTCCAGGGCGGCAAAGTCCATATCGGTACCCATATTAAACTCGATGAGGACAATGGAGGAGCCGCTGGACGTAATGGAAGAAATCTCCTTGACATTGGTGACGGTGCCCAGGGTTTCCTCCAGGGGGCGGGTGATGAGGGTTTCAATCTCCTCGGGACCCACCCCCCTGTATTCCGTTATGACCGCCGCTATTGGCAGGTTCATCTCGGGCAGAAGGTCCAGCCCTACCCTGGTCAGGGATACAGTCCCCATGATTATAACCACTATCACCAGCATGAGGACGGTGACGGGGCGCTTGAGGGAAAAATCGGCTAAATTCATTCCCCATCACCCCCCAGCCCCTCACTAATGGAGACCTTGCTCCCCTCTTCCAGGTAATGCTGCCCCTTGATCACCACCAGGTCGTCTTCCTCCAGGCCCGACAGGACTTCCACCTTCTCCCCGTCGCTTAAACCCAGGGTAACCAATTTCTTCCGGGCCCGCTCCCCTTCGACAATGTAGACATAGTACTGGTCTCCCTCCCGCAAAAGGGCCGAGCGGGGGATGACCAGGTTGCCTTCACTGGCATCTACCACCAGATCTACTTCGGCAAAGAAGCCGGGCGCAAGCAGCCCCGCTTCATTTTCCAGGGTCGCCTCCACTAAAAAGACGCCCGTCCGGGGGTCGGCGGCCGGGGAAACGGCCGTCACCACTCCGCTGAACTCCTGCCCGGGGAGGGACAGAAAGCGTACCACAACCTCATCCCCCGGGGCCACTTTGTCGATGAGCCTTTCCGTGAGATTAAACTCCACCTTAATGAGATTAGGATTGACAATGGCCATGAGGGGTGTGCCCGGACCGGCCAGGGCCCCCACCTGGGCATCGAGGGCCGTCACCACCCCAGAAATAGGTGCCTCTATGGTTCCCCTTTTCAACTGGCGGCGGGCCAGAGCTAAAGCTGCCCGGGCCTGCTTCACCCCCGCCTCGGCAACCCGGAGGTCTTCCTCCCGGGCCCCCTTACGGGCCTGCTCCAGCCCCGCCCTGGCCGCTTCCAGGCCTGCTTCCGCCTGGGTCTTTTGCCCCAGGGCCAGCTGCTCCTGCTGGGCGGCCGTCTTGCGCAGCATTTCCACCTGCCTCCGGGCGGCTTTTTCCGCCTCCTCCGCCTGCTCCAGGGCCAGCTCCGCCTGTTCCCTGGTCTCGATCAACACCCGGTCACGGGCCACTTTGGCCTGTTCCACCTGGTATTTGGCCATTTCGTATTCAGCTTCCGTAACCTTTAATTGGGATTCGAGGGTCTTTTCCAGTTCCCGAGAATCGGCTAGTGACTTCTTCAGCTTGGCAATTTCCCCCTCCACCTCAACGATCTGACGCTGGAGCTCACCATCTCCTCCATTTTCTAACTGCTCTTTTAAATTTTCAAGCTCAGCATACAGATCCGCCAAATCCTTTTCCTGGGTAGCAATGGTACTCCGAAGACTTTTAAGCTGCCCTTCTAATCCATCAACACTCTTTTCCGCCAGCTTCCTTGCCTCCCGGGCCTGGTCCACTGCCAGATCGGCCTGTTCGACGGCGCTGCCGAACATCACC
>FZPS01000059.1_pt576 | contig 17103 bp, 31 predicted proteins | sample 1817821 | NCBI WGS metagenome assembly FZPS01 (sample SAMEA104158645, study PRJEB21678) | metagenome | place: Germany | collected 2015-04-21
GGAATGACATCCGTTTTCGGTGCCGATGGTAAGAATGTACCATGCACTGTTATCGAAGCAGGTCCTTGTGTTGTTACTCAAGTTAAAACTAATGAAGTGGATGGTTATGAAGCTGTGCAATTAGGCTTTAAGGACCAAAAAGAGAAACATACCTCTAATCCCTTATTGGGACACTTTAAAAAAGCAGGAGTAACTCCCAAGAGACACTTGGCCGAGTTCAAAGGTTTTGAGAAAGAATTACAACTTGGAGACACACTTACAGTAGAAGTATTTGAAGGCACTTTATTTGTCGACGTGGTTGGTACATCAAAAGGTAAAGGTTTTCAAGGTGTAGTAAAAAGACATGGTTTTGGTGGTGTAGGTGAAACTACTCATGGTCAGCATGGCCCTCGCAGACCAGGATCTATTGGAGCCGCTTCATACCCAGCGAAAGTTGTGAAAGGTTTGAAAATGGCCGGTCAAATGGGTGGTAACAGAGTTACAGTTCAAAACCTAGAAGTGTTAAAAGTAATTGCGGATCATAATCTTTTATTAGTTAAAGGATCAGTTCCGGGTTGTAAAGGTTCAATCGTAATAATTGAGAAATAATGGAAGTTAACGTATATAACATAAAAGGTGAAGACACTGGAAGAAAGGTTACGTTAAACGAATCTATCTTCGGCATTGAGCCTAATGATCACGCCATTTATCTGGATGTGAAACAACATATGGCAAATAAGCGTCAAGGAACTCATAAGACTAAAGAAAGAAATGAGATTAATGCTACCGGACGTAAGTTCATGCGCCAAAAAGGAACAGGATCAGCTCGTAGAGGTGACCTGAAATCTCCTGTCCTTGTAGGAGGAGGCCGTGCTTTCGGTCCTAAGCCTAGGGATTATGGTTTTAAGCTTAATAAAAAGGTCAAAACTTTAGCAAGAAAATCTGCTCTTTCGTATAAGGCGCAAAGTAACGCGATTATTGTTATTGAAGATTTTGATTTTGAAGCACCGAAAACTAAGAATTTTATCGAAACGATAAAAAATCTTAAAGTGTCTGATAAAAAGTTACTTGTGGTTTTTCCAGAAGTAAAGAAAAATGTATATTTGTCGGCTCGCAATTTAAAACAAGCTAATGTTCAGCCTGTTTCGGGAATGAATACATATAGTGTAGTTGATGCTGGTGTGTTAGTTGTAACTGAAAGTGCACTATCGGCAATCGATAATGCCTTAATTTAAAAAGTAGGAGATAAAAATAATGTTGAATATCATTATCAAGCCGCTGGTTACAGAGAAAATGACTGATTTAACGGACAAGCAGAATCGTTTTGGTTTTGTGGTTCGTCCAGACGCCAATAAAGTGGAGATAAAAAAAGAAGTTGAAGCTTTGTATAATGTTACCGTTGTAGATGTAAATACAATGCGTTTTGCGGGTAAGAATAAGAAACGTTACACTCGTTCTGGTGTAATGAATGGTAGAACAAATGCTTATAAGAAAGCAATTGTTACTCTTGCAGAAGGAGATACGATTGATTTTTATAGCAATATTTAAAGATAATGGCAGTAAGAAAATTTAACCCCGTGACACCGGGGCAAAGACATAAAATTATTGGTGCCTTTGACGAGATCACAACAAAGGTACCAGAAAAATCTCTTGTAATTGGTAAGAATTCTACTGGAGGTCGTAATAATAAAGGTAAAATGACGACTCGTAATGTAGGGGGTGGTCATAAAAAAGCTTACCGTTTTATAGATTTCAAGAGAAATAAAGATGGTGTGCCAGCAGTAGTTAAAACAATAGAATATGATCCGAATCGTTCAGCTCGTATTGCTTTGTTGTTTTATGCTGATGGAGAAAAAAGATATATTATTGCTCCTAATGGATTACAAGTAGGTGCGACTCTAATGTCCGGTAAAGATGCTGCTCCAGAGATTGGAAATACTTTACCTCTTCAGTTTATTCCTATTGGTACTGTAATTCACAATATTGAATTACGTCCTGGACAAGGTGCTGCTTTAGTAAGATCAGCGGGTAATTATGCACAATTAACTTCTCGCGAAGGGAAATACTGCATCATTAAGTTGCCTTCTGGTGAGGTTAGAAAGATTCTTAGTAGCTGTAGAGCAACTATTGGTAGTGTGGGCAATTCTGATCATGGTCTTGAACGTTCAGGTAAAGCCGGTCGTTCTAGATGGCAAGGATTACGTCCTCGTACTCGTGGTGTAGCTATGAACCCTGTGGATCACCCAATGGGTGGTGGTGAAGGACGTGCTTCAGGAGGTCATCCTAGATCTCGTAAAGGATTGTATTCTAAGGGTCTTAAGACTAGAGCTCCAAAGAAGCATTCTTCGAAGTACATTATTGAGAGAAGAAAAAAGTAATCTGAAAAACGAATAAATTATGAGTCGTTCATTAAAAAAAGGTCCATATATTGATGTGAAACTGGAGAAGAAGGTCTTAGAAATGGCTGCTTCTTCTAAAAAGTCTGTGATTAAAACTTGGTCAAGAGCCTCTATGATTTCACCAGACTTTGTTGGTCATACTATTGCCGTTCACAATGGAAATAAATTTATTCCTGTTTATATTACAGAGAACATGGTAGGGCATAAGTTGGGGGAGTTTGCTCCAACGAGAACCTTTAGATCTCATGCTGGTAATAGAAAATAAGGCAGGATTTATATTTAGAATAAAAAGTAATTATAATAATGGGAGCTAGAAAGAAAATATCAGCTAATAAAAGGAAAGAAGCTTTGAAGGAGCAATATTTCGCAAAGCTACGCAATGTTCCAACTTCCCCTCGAAAAATGCGTTTAGTGGCAGATATGGTTCGTGGAATGGAAGTGAACAAAGCACTTGGAGTGTTAAAATTCTCCTCTAGAGAAGCATCTTCAAGATTAGAAAAGCTGTTGCGCTCTGCAATATCTAACTGGGAACAAAAGAATGACCGCAAAGCTGAAAGCGGTGAATTATATGTCACACAGATATTTGTAGATGAAGGTGCAACGTTAATGAGAATGAGACCTGCTGCACAAGGTAGAGGTAATAGAATTAGAAAACGCTCTAATCATGTTACAATACATGTAGGTACAAAGAGTAATAACGAAGAACAAAATTAAGATATAGATGGGACAAAAAGTTAATCCAATAAGCAACCGTTTAGGAATTATCAGAGGATGGGATTCTAATTGGTATGGTGGTGATGATTATGCTGAGTCATTGTTAGAAGATAACAAGATTCGAAAATATCTTAATGCGAGACTATCTAATGCAAGTGTGTCAAGAATTGTTATTGAGCGCACTTTAAAGTTAGTTACTATTACTATATGTACCTCTCGTCCGGGAATCATTATTGGAAAAGGAGGACAAGAAGTTGATCGTTTGAAAGAAGAGTTGAAGCAACTTATCGAAGATAAGGATGTAAAGAAAGACGTTCAAATAAACATATTTGAAATTCGCAGGCCTGAACTTGATGCTATCATTGTGGCTAATAACATAGCACGTCAACTTGAAGGAAACATCTCTTATCGCCGTGCAATCAAGATGGCTATATCTAACACCATGCGTATGGGTGCTGAAGGTATAAAAGTGAGAATCTCCGGACGTTTAGGTGGTGCTGAAATGGCCCGTTCTGAGTCATATGGTGAAGGAAGAACTCCATTACATACATTCAGAGCAGATATTGATTATCATCAAGCTGCAGCTTTAACTAAGGTGGGGTTGATTGGAATTAAAGTGTGGATATGTAAGGGAGAAATCTATGATAAGATAGATTTAGCTCCGGACTTTTCACAAACAAAAGAGCGTAAACGTGGTGGACGCAACTTCAGAAGAAGAAAAACTAATCGCTAACGAATTTGAATTTTAGGAAAAATGTTACAACCAAAAAAGACAAAATTCAGAAGACAGCAGAAAGGCCGCATGAAAGGTAATGCTCAAAGAGGGCACCAAATTGCGTTTGGTTCTTTTGCAATCAAAGCTTTACAAAGCAAATGGATTACAGGAAACCAAATTGAGGCAGCTCGTATTGCTGTAACTAGATATATGCAGAGACAAGGACAGATCTGGATTCGCATTTTCCCAGATAAACCTATTACGAAAAAACCAGCAGAAGTGCGTATGGGTAAAGGTAAGGGTTCACCTGAAGGATTTGTGGCTCCGGTAACTCCGGGTAGAATAATTATTGAAGTAGCCGGTGTGCCTTATGAAGTAGCAAAGGAGGCTTTGCGTTTAGGTGCTCAGAAACTTCCTGTGACCACTAAATTTGTGGTTAGAAGAGACTATGAAGCTTAAATTTTTAAAAGCGAAGTTATGAAGATTGCAGAAATAAAGGAATTGTCTACAGCTGACTTAGAAGAAAGAATAGAGGCTGAAAAGGCTAATTATGAACAATTGATTTTAAATCATTCTATTTCTCCTTTGGAAAATCCCTGTCAAATTAATCAGTTGAGAAAGACTATTGCTCGAATGATGACAGTGTTACGCCAAAGAGAACTTAACGATAAATGATAAGCTTAAATGAAAGCAAGAAATTTAAGAAAAGAAAGAGTAGGGGTGGTTCTCAGCAATAAAATGGATAAAACCATAACTGTTGCTGCCCAGTTTAAGGAAAAGCACCCTATGTATGGAAAATTCGTTAGGAAAACGAAGAAGTACTATGCTCATGATGAAAAGAATGAATGCAATATAGGTGATACTGTACGCATCATGGAGACTCGTCCTTTGAGCAAGTCTAAGAGATGGAGACTAGTAAGAATAATTGAAAGAGCTAAGTAATTATGATACAAGTAGAATCTAGACTTACAGTTTGTGATAATAGTGGGGCAAAAGAGGCCATGTGTATCCGTGTTTTAGGAGGTACAGGTCGTCGTTACGCTTCAGTTGGAGACGTTATTGTGGTTTCTATAAAGAGCGTAATCCCAACGAGTGATGTTAAAAAAGGTACAGTTTCAAAAGCGCTTATAGTACGTACTAAGAAAGAAATACGTCGTGCTGACGGTTCTTATATACGTTTTGATGATAATGCTTGTGTGTTGTTGAATAATGCGGGTGAGATTAGAGGAAGTCGTATTTTTGGACCTGTGGCTAGAGAACTTCGTGCAAAGAATATGAGAGTAGTATCGCTTGCACCCGAAGTGCTTTAATTTGCTAAAAAATAAGAGTAATGAGTAAATTACATATTAAGAAAGGTGACACAGTTTATGTCAATACTGGTGAAGATAAAGGGGCAACTGGTCGTGTGTTGAAAGTCTTAGTTGATAAGCAATGTGCTATTGTTGAAGGAGTCAATATGGTTTCTAAAAGTACAAAGCCGAATGCACAAAATCCACAAGGAGGATTTGTAAAGCAAGAAGCACCAATACATATATCAAATTTAAATTTGGTTGACCCTAAGACCGGTAAGCCAACACGAATTGGAAGAAAAAGAAGTTCTGATGGAACTTTTGTTCGTTATTCTAAAAAATCAGGAGAGGAGATTAAGTAATGAGTATAGTAGAAAAAACTGCAGGCCTAAAGCAAGAGTATAAGGAACGAATTGTTCCTGCATTGATGTCTAAGTTTGAGTACTCATCTAAAATGCAAGTACCTGTTCTAAAGAAGATTGTTATCAATCAAGGATTAGGAATGGCTGTTGCAGATAAGAAAGTTATTGACGTTGCTGTAGATGAGTTAACAGCTATTACTGGTCAAAAAGCCGTAGTAACTGTATCCAAAAAAGATATCTCGAATTTTAAGTTACGTAAAAAAATGCCAATTGGTGTTATGGTAACACTTCGTCGTGAAAGAATGTATGAGTTCTTGGAGCGTTTGGTAAGAGTGGCTTTACCACGTATTCGTGACTTTAGAGGGATTAATAGTAAGTTTGATGGTAGAGGAAATTATACTCTAGGTATAGAAGAGCAAATCATATTTCCGGAAATAAATTTGGATGATGTGTCTAAAATTTTGGGAATGAATATTACCTTTGTAACTTCTGCTGAAACAGATGAGGAAGGTTATGCTCTACTTAAAGAGTTTGGTCTACCTTTTAAAGAAGTAAGAAAAGATTAAAATATGGCAAAAGAATCAATGAAAGCTCGTGAAGTTAAACGAGCTAGATTAGCAGAAAAGTATGCCGAAAAGCGTAAACAATTAAAGGCTGAAGGAGACTATGAAGGTTTACAATCTTTACCTAGGAATTCTTCACCAATACGTATGCGGAATAGATGTAAGATAACCGGACGTTCAAGAGGTTATATTCGTCAGTTTGGAATATCAAGAATTCAATTCCGTGAAATGGCTTCTCAAGGATTAATTCCTGGAGTAAAAAAAGCAAGCTGGTAAATTTATTTATTTAAATATTGTCAGGGTTTCCTGATCAATTTAATTTTTAATTATATGACAGATCCAATAGCTGATTACCTAACGAGGCTGCGTAATGCAATTAATGCAAATCATCGCGTAGTTGACATTCCTGCTTCGAATTTAAAGAAAGAGATCACAAAGATCCTTTTTGATAAGGGCTACATCCTTAATTATAAGTTCATTGATGATGGACTTAGAGGGGTTATAAAGATAGCTCTTAAATATGATCACGTTAATAATGTTAATGCGATTAGAAAGTTAATTAGGGTATCTAAACCCGGTTTAAGAAAGTATGCAGGTTATAAAGATATGCCAAGGGTAATTAATGGTTTAGGTATTGCAATAATATCTACATCCCAAGGTGTAATGACCGACAAAGAAGCCAGAGACATGAAAGTTGGTGGCGAAGTGTTGTGTTACGTATATTAATAGGAGGAATAAAAATGTCAAGAATAGGAAAATTACCCATTAGTATACCTGCAGGAGTCAATGTAACAGTAGAAAATAATACTGTAACTGTTAAAGGCCCAAAGGGTGAATTAACTCAACAGATTGATCCGAAGGTTGAGGTTAAACTGGAGGAAAACGAAGTTGTAGTAAACAGAAAAGCAGAAGACAAACAATCTAGAGCTTATCATGGATTATATCGTTCATTGATTGAGAACATGATTATTGGTGTCTCTGAAGGTTATAAAAAAGAACTTGAATTAGTTGGTGTTGGATATCGTGCAACAAACCAAGGGAATCTTTTAGAATTATCTCTAGGTTTTACTCACGCTATATATATGCAATTACCCCCTGAGGTGAAAGTAGAAGCCAAGACTGAAAGAAATAAGAATCCTCTTATTACGCTCGAATCCTGCGACAAGCAGTTGTTGGGACAGATTTGTGCTAAAATTCGTTCATTCCGCAAACCTGAGCCTTATAAAGGTAAAGGAGTTAAATTTGTGGGTGAAGTTATTCGTAGAAAATCCGGAAAGACTGCTGCGGCATCTGGTAAGTAATTTGCTAAAACTATAGTATTATGATATCCAAAATTGAAAGACGAAAAAAAATAAAATATAGGGTTAGAAGCAAAGTTTCTGGAACTTCTTCACGTCCCCGTATGTGTGTGTTTAGAAGTAATAAACAGATTTATGTACAGCTAATTGATGATATTACTGGCACTACATTAATATCTGCATCCTCTTTAGGTATGGATGAGAAAATTACTAAAAAAGAGCAAGCAGCTAAAGTGGGTGAATCATTGGCTAAAAAGGCATTAGATGCAAATATCACTTCTGTTGTTTTTGATCGTAATGGTTATTTATATCATGGACGCGTTAAAGAAGTTGCTGAAGCAGCTCGTAAAGGAGGACTTAAATTTTAATCATTATGGCAAGAAATAGAAGAGTACAAGTATCTAACGATACAGAACTAAAAGATAGATTAGTTGCAATTAACCGTGTTACCAAAGTAACTAAAGGAGGTAGAACTTTCAGTTTTACTGCAATAGTTGTCGTGGGAGATGAAAATGGTGTAATTGGTTGGGGTTTAGGTAAGGCTGGTGAGGTTCCTGCTGCAATAGCAAAAGGAGTTGAAGCGGCAAAGAAAAACCTTATTAAAGTTCCTGTGTTAAAGGGAACAGTTCCTCATGAACAAACAGCTCGTTTCTCTGGTGCAGAAGTGTTTATTAAACCTGCATCTCATGGTACAGGAGTTGTTGCTGGTGGTGCGATGCGTGCTGTTTTAGAGAGTGCTGGTATAACAGACGTATTAGCTAAATCAAAAGGTTCATCTAACCCTCACAATTTAGTTAAAGCAACTGTATTAGCTTTATCAATGATGAGAGATGCTAGAATGGTTGCTCAAAATAGAGGAGTGAGTTTGGACAAAGTATTTAATGGATAATTAAAGAAAAGATGGCAACAATAAAAATAAAACAAGTAAAAAGCAGAATCGGTGCGCCTCTTGATCAGAAAAGAACTTTAGATGCACTTGGTTTGCGCAAAATGAATCAAGTTGTTGAACATAAATCTACTCCAGCTATTTTAGGTATGGTAAATAAAGTTCAACATCTAGTTAAAATTGTTGAGGAATAATAATACGAAAAATAAAAAATATAGATATGAACTTAAGTAATCTAAAACCAGCAAAAGGTTCTACTCATTCAAAAAGAAGATTGGGGCGTGGTGAAGGTTCTGGTTTAGCTGGCACTTCAGGAAGAGGTCATAAAGGAGCTAAATCAAGATCCGGTTACGCCAAAATGTTCGGATTTGAAGGAGGTCAGATGCCTCTGCAAAGGCGAGTTCCTAAGTTTGGTTTTAAAAATAGAAATAGAGTAGCTTACAAAGCATTAAACTTGGATGTTATTCAGGCAGTAGCTACTGCAAAGAATCTTGATAAGGTTGGAATACAAGATTTAGCAGATGCAGGATACATCTCCTCTAAAGAGTTAGTAAAAGTATTAGGTAACGGTGAGATTACTTCAAAACTTGAAGTTCAAGCACATGCATTTTCAAAAACCGCAAAAGCTGCTATTGAAGCTGCGGGTGGAAGTGCAGTAAAACTTTAGAGTAGATGAAAAAAGCTATTGAAACATTAAAGAATATATGGAGTATTGAGGATCTGCGTAAACGGATTCTCATTACTATCTTGTTTGTTGCAATATATCGTTTTGGATCGTATGTAGTACTTCCTGGTATAGACCCTGCGATGCTATCTAAGATTCACGAACAAACAAGTTCGGGACTTTTAGCTTTATTGGATATGTTCTCAGGAGGTGCATTTTCAAATGCTTCAATTTTTGCATTGGGAATCATGCCTTATATATCTGCATCAATTGTTATACAATTATTAAGTATAGCAGTACCTTATTTTCAGAAACTGCAACGTGAAGGTGAAAGTGGCAGAAGGAAAATGAATCAATATACCCGCTATTTAACTATTGCTATTTTATTAGTTCAAGGCCCTTCATACTTATTAAACCTTAAGATGCAGGCTGGACCTTCTTTGAATGCTTCATTAGATTGGACTCTATTTATGTTTATCTCAACCATTATTTTGGCTGCTGGTAGTATGTTCATTTTATGGTTAGGAGAGAGAATAACCGATAAAGGTATTGGAAACGGTATATCATTTATTATTTTAGTAGGTATTATTGCTCGTCTGCCTCAATCTTTTGTTCAGGAATTAATTTCTAGAATGGATAAAGCAGGAGGACCTGCCATGTTTTTAGTTGAGCTTGTTTTCTTATTGTTTGTTATAGCGGCAGCAATTATGCTTGTACAAGGTACTCGCAAAATTCCTGTTCAATATGCAAAACGTGTTGTAGGAAATAAGCAATATGGAGGAGCACGTCAATATATACCATTGAAAGTAAATGCATCAGGTGTTATGCCTATTATCTTTGCGCAAGCAATTATGTTCATTCCTATTACGTTGATTGGATTTTCATCTGATCCTACTAATATGGGAGGTGTTGTTCGCGCTTTTACAGATCATACAAGCTTTTGGTATAACTTTGTTTTTGCTATATTGATTATATTGTTTTCTTATTTTTATACTGCGGTAACAATTAATCCTACGCAGATGGCCGAAGACATGAAACGTAATAATGGTTTTATTCCAGGAATTAAACCGGGTAAAAGTACAGCAGAATTTATTGATGTAATAATGTCACGAATTACGCTTCCCGGATCATTGTTTTTAGCTATAATTGCTATTATGCCGGCTTTTGCAGGTTTATTTGGAGTTCAAGATGGTTTTGCTCAATTTTTTGGTGGAACATCATTATTGATTCTAGTAGGAGTTATTCTAGATACATTACAACAAATTGAGAGTCATTTGTTAATGAGACATTATGATGGTTTACTTAGTTCGGGTAGAATTAAAGGCCGTTCAGGAAATGTTTCAGCTTATTAAATTTTGATTTAATGATTTTTCTTAAGACAGAAGATGAGATTGAACTAATGCGACTAAGCAATCGTCTAGTAGGAAAAACACTAGGAGAACTTGCTAAGTTAATAAAACCTGGAGTCACTACTGCAGAACTTGATCGCGTAGCTGAAGAGTTTATTCGTGATAATGGAGCAATACCTACATTCAAAGGATTTCCCGGATCGTTTGGAACGGATTTTCCTGGTTCTATTTGTACTTCAATTAATGATGAAGTAGTTCATGGTATACCAGGAGATATATATCTTAAAGATGGAGATATAATATCAATTGATTGTGGTACGCTTCTTAATGGTTTTTGTGGTGATTCTGCATATACCTTCTGTGTTGGAGAAGTTGATGATAATACTAAGGAACTTCTAGAAGTGACTAAGGAGGCTCTTTACCTAGGAATTGAGAATGCGATTGTAGGAAAGCGTGTAGGAGATATAGGCTTTGTTGTGCAGAAGCATTGTGAAGAAAAAGGTTTTGGAGTAGTACGTGAATTTGTAGGTCATGGTATTGGTAAAGATATGCATGAAGATCCCCAAATCCCTAATTATGGAAGACGAGGTTCTGGACCACTCCTTAAGAAAGGAATGTGTATTGCCATAGAGCCTATGATAACATTAGGTAGTCGCAATATTATTATGGAAGCAGATGGGTGGACGGTAAGAACACAAGATGGTAAGCCAGCAGCACATTTCGAGCATACAGTGGCTGTAGCTCATGGAAAAGCTGAGATTCTATCTACTTTTGAATATATTGATGAAGTTTTAAGGAATAATTAAATTAAGATTAGATATGGCAAAACAACCAGCAATAGAACAAGATGGAGTAATCATTGAGGCACTCTCAAATGCAATGTTTCGTGTTGAATTAGAAAATGGGCATGAAATTACTGCTCACATTTCTGGTAAAATGAGAATGCATTATATTCGTATTCTACCGGGAGATAGAGTAAAGGTTGAAATGTCTCCTTATGATTTATCCAAAGGAAGAATAGTGTTTAGATACAAATAAAGAAAAGAAAGAATAAGATATGAAAGTAAGAGCATCATTAAAAAAACGTACGCCAGACTGTAAAATAGTTAGACGCAAAGGCCGCCTGTACGTTATTAATAAGAAAAATCCTAAGTATAAACAAAGACAAGGATGACTTGTTATTGATAAAGATTAAAATAAATATATGGCTGTAAGAATAGTTGGTGTAGATTTACCACAAAATAAAAGAGGAGAAATTGCTTTAACCTATATTTTTGGTATTGGACGTAGTAGTGCAACCAAAATATTAGATAAGGCAGGCATTGATAGAGATATCAAAGTGAAAGATTGGACGGACGATCAAGCTGCTAAAATTCGGGAAATTATTAGTACAGAATATAAAGTAGAAGGAGATCTTCGTTCTGAAGTACAGATGAATATCAAACGTCTGATGGATATAGGCTGTTATAGAGGTATTCGTCATCGTATAGGTTTACCTGTTAGAGGACAAAGCACAAAAAATAATGCACGTACTCGTAAAGGAAGAAGAAAAACGGTTGCAAACAAGAAAAAAGTTACTAAATAATAATTGTTGATATGGCAAAAAAAGTAGTCGCAGCTAAGAGGAAAAATGTAAAAGTAGATGCGAATGGACAACTACATGTTCATTCTTCATTCAACAATATTATAGTTTCTCTTACAAATAGTGAAGGGCAAGTGATTTCTTGGTCATCTGCTGGTAAAATGGGCTTTAGAGGCTCAAAAAAGAATACTCCTTATGCTGCTCAAATGGCGGCTCAAGATTGTGCAAAAGTTGCTTACGATCTTGGATTAAGAAGAGTTAAAGCTTATGTAAAAGGACCAGGAAATGGACGTGAGTCTGCTATTAGAACTGTTCATGGTGCTGGAATTGAAGTAACCGAAATTGTAGATGTTACTCCATTACCACATAATGGATGTAGACCTCCTAAACGCAGGAGAGTATAATATACGGATTTTATATAATCTATAAAGTGATGTAACTTGATTTTGTTTTGGATTGCATCTATCAAATCTTCTCTGTAATCGCGGCTGTAACAAATTAAGTTCATGTATTAAAAAATAATCAAATAGAAAAAAATGGCTAGATATACTGGACCAAAATCAAAAATTGCTAGAAAGTTTGGAGAGGGTATTTTTGGACCCGATAAGGTTTTATCTAAAAAAAACTATCCTCCCGGTCAGCATGGAAATACTCGTAGAAGAAAATCTTCTGAGTATGGATTGCAGCTTCGTGAAAAACAAAAAGCAAAATACACATATGGAGTTTTAGAGAAGCAATTTCGTAACTTATTTAAGAAAGCAGAATCACGTCAAGGAATTACTGGTGAAATTCTGATTCAATTATTAGAGTCGAGATTAGATAATATTGTATTCCGTTTAGGTATAGCTCCAACTAGATCAGCTGCACGTCAATTAGTTACTCACAGACATATTACAGTTGATGGTAAGGTTCTAAACGTACCCTCTTATACAGTGAAGGCAGGACAAATTGTGGGTGTTCGTGAGAAATCTAAATCACTAGAAGTGATTGCTAATTCTCTTGCCGGTTTTAACCATAGCAAATATCCTTGGTTAGAATGGGATGAAACTGCCAAAGTGGGTAAGCTGTTACATATTCCTGAGAGAGAAGAAATTCCAGAGAATATTAAAGAACAATTGATAGTAGAGTTGTATTCTAAATAATAATTTAATTCATGGCAATATTAGCATTTCAAAAACCTGATAAAGTAATAATGTTAGAGGCTGAACCAGACTTTGGTAAGTTTGAGTTTCGTCCTTTAGAACCTGGTTTTGGTATTACCATCGGTAATGCCTTACGTCGCATTTTACTTTCATCATTGGAAGGTTTTGCAATCAATACTGTGAAATTTGATGGTGTAGAACACGAATTTGCAACAATTCCAGGGGTGTTAGAAGATGTCACTAACATTATCTTAAATCTCAAACAGGTAAGATTTAAGCAAGTGGTTGAAGAATTCGAGAATGAAAAAGTGAGTATAACAGTTGAAAACTCTACTGAGTTTAAGGCTGGTGATATTGGTAAATATCTAACTGGATTTGAAGTGTTAAATCCTGAATTGGTTATTTGTCATTTAGATTCTAAAGCAACTATGCAAATTGACATTACGATTAACAAAGGTCGCGGTTATGTTCCAGCTGAAGAGAATTTGGAATATTGTACTGATGTTAACGTAATTCCTGTTGATTCTATTTACACGCCGATTCGTAATGTAAAATATTTAGTTGAAAATTATCGTGTTGAGCAAAAAACTGACTACGAAAAACTAATATTTGAAATTTCGACTGATGGTTCTATACATCCTAAAGAGGCCTTAAAGGAAGCAGCTAAGATACTTATTTATCATTTTATGTTGTTTTCTGATGAAAAAATAACACTTGAAAGTTCAGACTCTGATGGTAACATTGAGTTTGATGAAGAGGTATTACATATGCGTCAGTTATTAAAAACAAAACTTGTCGATCTTGATCTTTCAGTTCGTGCATTGAATTGTTTAAAAGCTGCAGAAGTAAATACATTAGGTGACTTAGTTCAGTACCAAAGAACGGACTTATTGAAGTTTAGAAATTTTGGTAAAAAATCATTATCTGAGCTTGAAGAGCTTCTAGGAAGTTTGAACTTATCGTTTGGAACTGATATTTCCAAATATAAATTAGATAAAGAATAAAAATGAGACATAATAATAAAATCAAAAAATTAGGTCGTACTGCTTCTCATCGTCAAGCAATGTTGTCAAACATGGCCTGCTCTTTGATTACGCATAAAAGAATAACTACAACAGTAGCTAAAGCTAAAGCTTTGCGTGAATATGTTGAGCCGTTAATCACAAAAGCAAAAGAGGATACTACTAGTTCTCGTAGAGATGTATTTAAATATTTAAAAGATAAGACTGTAGTCACTGAATTATTTCAAGAAGTATCTGTGAAAGTTGGTGATCGTCCAGGCGGATATACACGTATTATCAAATTAGGTACACGTGAAGGAGATGCTGCTGAAATGTGTTTTATAGAGCTTGTTGACTATAATGAAAATTGGACTAAGCAAGCAGCTAAACCAAAACGTACTCGTCGTTCAAGAAGAAAGAAAACAGAAGAATCTGCTCCTGTTGAAGCTGAAGTGCAAACAGATGAAGTTTCAACGGAAGAGGTAGATAATGTTGAAAAAGAAGATAATAAAGAATAAATTATTATTTTAATAATATTTGAAAAAAGAGCAATGGATATCCATTGCTCTTTTTTATTTATCTCTTCTGCAAATGAATGCTTATTCTGGAAAATTAAAATTCTTGAATGCAATTATCCTGACTTGTTGAGTTACAGAAAAGTATCGCTAATGGTTTTTAGTTTCTAATAATCCCCATCTTTTCCATTAAAAAACAAGCATTCATGTTTTTGACCACCCCCTCTTTTAGCTTGTAATCAAAAGAAAGTTCCCCGTTTTCTATTGAAGATTCAAAACAAAAGTTCTTTATATTTCTAGGGTATTTGGATTCTAAATCGGTTAACTCAATATCATGTGTTGCAATTAATCCGTTAGCTTTATTTTCTAGTAACTGTTCTATCAATTTAACTGAACCTTCTAGTTTATCTTTTGAATTAGTCCCTTTAAGTATTTCATCCAATATGATGAATAAATTTATCCCATTCAATAATAAGTGAACAATCATTTTAAGGCGTTTTAATTCTGCAAAAAAATACGATTCATTTTCCGCAAGTGAATCACTGGTTCTCAAACTTGTAATTAGTTGATTAGGAGTAACCGTTAATGTATCTGCAAAAACGACTGATCCTGTACAAGCTAACAGATAATTTATACCTACTGCTCTTAAAAAGGTGCTTTTGCCAGCCATATTGGCTCCTGTAATCACAATAAAGGAACCCTTTGTTTCCATATTTATTGGATTCGTGATGCATTTTTTATTTATCATTAAAGGGTGTCCTATGTTTTTTCCCGATACTGTAAATTGATGTTCTGTTATATTAGGAAAAGTGTAGTTGGGATGGTTATAGGAAAAATTAGCCAGAGAAGATAGCGCATCGAATTGGCTTAATGTATGACTCCATCTAGATAGCATTATTTGGTGCTCATTCTTCCAAAGTTCAATTTTAAGCATCAAGTTAAATTCCCAGAGAAAAAATCCATTAAGTATTAATGCGATTAAAATATTGCTTCTTTGCTTTATGCTATCTGAAAAATTCAATATCTTTTTTAGTTGTAAAGAAGGAGATTTTCCATTTGTAAAACAGCTTTTGGAGAGTTCAACCAGCATTTCGGAGTTGAAAGATTCTTTCTCTATTAAATCAAAAAGTGAGGCGTAAGTTGATAAAGTCATAAGACCTTCAGAATTCTCATCAGGTTTAGTCTTTATTTGGCTGATTAAAAAAGCATTAAGGACAATAAAAGCGAAGAAAATAGATACCCATAGACTAATAGGAAGCACGTGTAAAATTACAAGTATGAACATTAAAATGTTTACTATGGCTACGAGTAGTGGGATTCCTCTGAATTTCTTATTCTTTTTATAGGAAGTTTGTTCCATCCATCTATTTAGGTCTTCTTCAGATAATTGTTTTCCATTACTAAGTCCAATCAGCTGGAAGGCCTGTCTGAATTCCACTTTATTGGTTAATTCTTTTATAGCCTTTTGTCTTTCCTCTATTTTTGATTTATCCATTAGATGATTTTTAAACCATTCGGCTAATTTAGTCTTGCCAATAGGAGTGCTAGTTCTATTAATGAACTGGAATAGAGAGTTTTTGCCAAAAACATCTAAATCTAAGCTGTAAAAGTGATCAGGATCAATAAACTCTTCTCCCGAGGGGAAGTCTTCAAAATGGCCATTTAATGCATTTAATTCTTGTTGATTGATAAATACAATTTTTTCGTTCTTATTTTTTTTATCGTATAACCTATTGTGTATTCTGATAAGGCTAATAAATAGAGTTGCTCCAATTAGGACTGTAAAAGCAACAATAGTTTGTGAGCTCCAATAGTGATATAAAATAATACAGATTGAAATAAAAAGAAATATTCTGGCAATACTTATTCCTAATATGAATTTGTTTAATCCTTTTATTTCAGATTTTTTCTTCTCTATGATTTCTTGATATTTCAGCTTCAGACTTTCCATTTTTATCATTGTTGTTTTTGTACAGTAGAATCGTATTTTACTATTCTAGATAGAGTCAAAGTTATAAGTTTTACTTAAGTATAGGTCACTGTTTCTCTGATTATTATTTTGAGTTAATTTTTAATAATAATCGGTCCCAGACCTTTGACCTTTAGGTCTGGGTTAAAAGCCCCGTCTCTCCCAGAGAGAAGGGTAGTCGGTCTGGGACCGAGCTCAGGTTCCTCCCAGTAGAAAAATAAAGGGGTTATGGCAAGCCAAAGCTATTGAGTTTATAAAAATTACAAAAAACGTAGATTCTATTATTATTGTTTATTTACAATAATAGTGTATAATTAAGGAAAACTATTTCGGTTTTGTTGGTTTTAATAATTACATTTGCCAATTGAAGTGTGTTTATAGTAAATAAAAAACATGAGTAATGATTTAGAAACCAATAGAGCTTCTCTAAGAAAGCAGGTAATAGATGTATCCTTATCGCAGTTTCTGACAAATGGAGTAAAAAGTGTAACTATGGATGAAATAGCTTCTGCTGTTAGAATTTCCAAGCGTACACTTTATGAAATGTTTACTGATAAGGAAACATTATTAAAAGAATGTATTCTAGTCAGAAGAGATGAGATGAGAGTCTATTTGGAGAAAGTATTGAAAGATAAAGAAAATGTACTTGAAGTAGTTTTAGCCTTTTATAAAAGAA
>FZPS01000163.1_pt244 | contig 17096 bp, 13 predicted proteins | sample 1817821 | NCBI WGS metagenome assembly FZPS01 (sample SAMEA104158645, study PRJEB21678) | metagenome | place: Germany | collected 2015-04-21
GTTGTGCTTGGCTATGGCAACCATTCACTCTATGTCGCTTACGCCAACATATCGGTACGGGGAAAAGACAGAAGCCTAGGAACCAGTTTGTGGCGATGGTAAGGTGTGTACGAGGAGGGGATTCTTCGGTCGCGGCAAACTGCAGCCGCTCTCTCAGAATGACAGGTAGGGCGTTTTCTTTCTCTGGCAGCAGGGTAAGGGGTGCTTGAGGAGGGGATTCTTCGGTCGCGGCAAACTACAGCCGCTCCCCCCCCCTGTCATTCCGAGCAAGCGGTGTTTAACAAGAACACCAACATGAAGCCATAGAGAATAATGATGGAGAAACGGTAACACCGGAGTGACAGAGTAGCGCCGCGAGGAATCTCGGGCAGAGGGAAACGTTGTGCTTGGCTATGGCAACCATTCACTCTATGTCGCTTACGCCAACATATCGGTACGGGGAAAAGACAGAAGCCTAGGAACCAGTTTGTGGCGATGGTAAGGTGTGTACGAGGAGGGGATTCTTCAGGAACTGAAGTTCTCTTTTGTGGGTATGCGAAAAGATCAAACCCAGGAAATAGCTTCCCCCCACTGAGTAAGTGGTATTAACAAGGGTTTCCTCGGCCGCCCACGTTTCCTATTTCTTTTTTTATATGTTGGCTCGGCGACTTGGCCGTTCATGGGCCATAGCATAAAGAACGGTTCAGGCTCGGGCTCAACGGGAACACCTCCAATCTTCACGTCCTGTGAAGTATCCGGCTGCCGACATCACGTCGGCAGTCCCGTTTCGCTTCCTCGCCTTCACCGGCTATGGCAACCATTCACTCTATGTCGCTGTCGCCAACATATCCGTACGGGGAAAAGCAGGAACCAGTTTATGGCGATGGTAAGGTGTATACGAGGAGGGGATTCTTCGGTCGCCCCAAAAAACAGGGCTCCCTCAGAATTTCCACGCGTTACCCGCACCACGATAAATGAATCATATTAAGTAAAAGGGGCTTTTCAGTGCCTTCCGAATTATGGATAATATACCTATGGCACGAGTTCGATTGTCATTGTCACATTGAGGTCGACTCGGAATTTGGGATTACCCCTGCTGCAGAACCGCATTTTGTTCCTAAAAGGACGCATAGCAATGTAGCTATAAAGGCAGGGGTAGCGCCATAATCAAAAAACATGCAAGAAGGAGTGAATTGTAGATGCAAATGGTTTATAGGCGCTGTTGCGGGCTTGATGTTCACAAGAAGGTTATTGTAGCTTGTTTTAGAAACGGGAAAAAAGCGGAGGTTCGTAATTTTGATACGTTAACATCCAGTATCAAAGAATTGGGTAATTGGCTTGTGGAGAAAGACTGCCAGAAGGTAGCCATGGAAAGTACCGGTGCTTACTGGAAACCCATCTATAACATTTTCGAATTACTTGGCCTTGATGTAATGGTTGTCAATGCTTGCCACATGAAAAACCTTCCTGGCCGTAAAACGGATGTTAAAGATGCTGAATGGATTGCTCAACTGCTGCAGCACGGCTTATTGAAAGGTAGCTACGTTCCAAACAAAGAACAGCGGGAATTGAGAGAAGTGGTGCGTTACCGCAAAAACATGATTGATGAACGTTCCAGAGAAATCAACCGTTTAGAAAAGACCCTGGAGGGCGCCAATATAAAATTGAGCTCATTTGTTTCTGATCTGAACGGTGTAAGCAGTCGCAAGATGCTTGAGCAGGCACTGATTGGTGAAGTCGACGAATCAAATATTGATTCTTTGATTCACCATTCTATGAAAGAAAAAAGGGAAGCGCTTCTTCTCGCTATGGAAGGTGTTTTAACCCCGATACAAAAGAGTTTGGTAAGGGCAATCTTAGATCATATCGATGACATGACCAGACGCATCAAAAACTTGGATGATATCATAGACAAGCATATTGAAGGGCACGGGGACGCCATCAAAAAAGTTATGGAAATTCCGGGTGTCGGGAAACGAAGCGCCGAAATTATTTTCGCAGAAATGGGTACGGATATGAGTCGCTTTCCAACAGCAGCACACCTCGCTTCATGGGCTGGGCTATGCCCAGGTAATAACGAAAGTGCTGGAAAACGTAAAAGCGGAAAAACTACCAAGGGTAATAAATATTTAAAAAGTACACTTATCCAATGCGCAAAATCCGCAAAGTCAAACAAAGATAGCTTTTTTAGTGCCCGATATCAGCGTTTAGTCGTAAGACGAGGCGCCAATAGGGCTACAGTTGCTATAGCACATTCTATAATCATCGCGATCTACAACATGTTAAAGAAAAATGTTTCTTTCAAAGATTTAGGTAGTGATTACTATACAAAATTTAATACTGCCTCCAAAGTTAGGTATTATATCGGCAAGTTAGAGGAATTAGGTATGTCAATCCCCGTTTCTTTGGCTACCTAAGGATGATACCCTAAAATACTTGCTGTTTCAGGGATGGTCAATTACCACCCCATGGATAAGTGCGCCCCTTTTTACTAATAGATTCATAGCAATGACAGTACTGGAAATACAGTCGCCGGAATGGCACAATACCGGGGGAAAGAACGCGGCCTCCCCCCCTGTCATTCCGAGCAAGCGGTGTTTAACAAGAACACCAACATGAAGCCATGGTGAATAATGATGTAGAAACGGTAACACCGGAGTGAAAAAATAGTGCCGCGAGGAATCTGATAGGTAACTCGGAAAGAAAAAACAGGAGCCAGTTCAGGAATGACAGGTAGGGCACTTTTTAAATACGACGGGCAGGAGGTAGGTATGTGGTTGTGGCAATGCTGATTTGCAGGCAGAAGTGAGTGGTCAAGATTCCTCGTCACGGCAGAAACCGCCGCTCGCTTGGAAAGACAGGTTTGGTGCTTATTCCGGTTTGCGCAGGAGGATGACTCTGTTGGTATTGGTGCCCCGCTGCAAATTGTCCACGCCCCAGCAATGGGCAGTCTTGGTGAATTTCTGGCTGTTGATCATGACCATCTCCGGCCGGAAACCGGCCTCGATGGCAGCGGGGACCGCCCAGGTTTCAAGTAAAATTCTCCCCCGCTGAACCTCCCCAACTTCAAAAGCAACATGCCCGCCGGGAAGAAGAATACGCCGCAGTTCCCGGAAAATGATGGTCATCCTGTCCCGCCATTCCTCGGGTTTCCTGAATTGCCACATGCGGATATCGGAGGTGTCGATCCCGTTGAACCAGCAGCGAAGCCAGTTGTCTTTTTCGTAATCCACAACATTCAGGAAAGGCGGAGAAGTGACGACCAGGGCCACCGTGTTGTCTCCGATCTGCGGGGTGTCATCAGCGGAAGCGGTGATGATCCGAGCTTCATTTTTGCGCCTTGAAAGAGTTTCCCTTTGGGTAGGGCTCAACCGGCGAAGCAAGGAGTTGCTTTTGCGCAAGATCAGTTCCCGGATATCCCGCCGCGGGGGAACCTGACCGCGCCGCTCGTTGATACGGCGTTGCGAGGCTATGGACACAGCCTGGTTGGGCGGCATCGTGTAGACGGAGAAAAATCCGGGGGAATGACCGGTCAGCCGGTTGGTAGCCACCATCCTTATCCAGGCGTCCACATGATCGTAATCCTGTGTCGATTCCCGTTCCAACAGATAGGTTTGCAGGTTAGTGAGTGCCCGCAATGTATGCGGGTGATAGAAGACAAGGATATCATCCCGTACTTCACATGGTTTCTCAAGGTCCAGGGAGTAAAGCCGCGCTTTGATTTCGCCCGGTTCCGGAGGATCAAAACGAGGACGGGTCAGGATCGGGCTCAGAGGGTTGATGTCACACCCCAGGGGTATGCGGTCAAGTAACGCCGACTCGATGAGTGTCGTGCCCCTGCCCATGAAAGGATCGTAAACGATGGCCCCTGGATCCGTCAGACGGGTGATAAAAAACTCGGGCAACTGGGGCTTGAAACAGGCACGATAAGATATTTCATGCAGGGAATGGGCCGCCCTCTGCTTCGATGTCCAGAATTCGTTGGTGTAAACGGGTATGTCGAATCGGGGATCGGGGAATTCAAGCACGGCAGTCTTCTTTCCATAATTACAGAATTCCAGAACCGCCGCATGAAATTGTTTGGTTGTCAGGGTCATCGTATCTTTGCTCCGCCTTCCGCCCACACTGATGCCGTTATTTCTGCCTCCACAATTCTCTTTCTTCCCCCAATGTTAATTTAACCCCGGTTTTTTGGCAACAAAAAGCATGGATAGGGGGCAGCCACGGGGAACCGTATGCCGGCTGATAACCCGGTCCGCCCGGAAACGGGAGCATGGATTTTACCGGAACAGGAGCGCGAGCACGAATTGCAGGTATAACAAAGAACAGCGGGTCCATCGACGCTGTTTTGCCAATGGACCCGGTTTCTTGCTTTTTGATTTTTTGTTAGCTCGACATTTTTTTGTCGTCTTTTTGCTTTGCCTGCTCCTCTTCAAGAAGAACCCGGCGTAGCACCTTGCCCACCAGGGACATGGGAAGCTCATCCCTGAATTCATAGATCTTGGGCACTTTGTACTTGACGAGATTTTCCTGGCAGAATTCTTTGATCTCCGCTTCGGTAAGTGTTTCTCCATCCCGGGGGACAATAAACGCCTTGACGGTCTCGCCGCGGTATTCATGGGGAATCCCCACCACGCAGGCTTCCTTGACCTTGTTGTGTGCATAGAGGACTTCTTCTATCTCCCGGGGATAGATATTCAAACCGCCGGCGATGATCATGTCTTTCTGGCGATCAACAATGTAGAAGAAGCCATCCTCGTCCATCTTGCCGATGTCCCCGGTGAGCAACCACCCGTCATGAAATGCCTCCTTGTTTTCTTCCGGACGGTTAAGATAGCCACTCATCACCTGCGGCCCCTTGATGACCAGTTCCCCCTCCTCACCTATCGGCATGTCGATGGAGGGATCGTCCATATCCACGATCTTGGCAAGGGTGTTGGGGAAGGGAAGCCCGATACTGCCAATCTTCTGAGATCCAAAGACCGGGTTGCAGTGAGTAACGGGGGAAGTTTCCGTGAGGCCGTATCCTTCCCCGAGCAGGCTGCCGGTAAGTTCCGTGAATCTTCGGTGCACTTCCTCGGGCAATGGCGCCGCACCACTTATGCAGAATTCAAGAGAGCTCATGTCATATTTTTTCAGGTTCGGTGCATTGATGATAGCAGTATAGATGGTGGGAACGGCAGGAAAAAGGGTTGGTTTTTCCCGTTGAATGGCCCGCAGAACCATCTGCAGGTCAAAATGGGGGATGAGAATCATTGTACCGCAATACAGAAGGCTCAGATTCAAACAGGTGCTCATGCCAAAACTGTGAAAGAAGGGGATAAGGGCAAGACCGATTTCTTTGCCTTCTTCCGCATCGGACTTCCAGCTGAATATCTGCATGGCATTTGTAGCCAGATTCTTGTGGGAGAGCACCGCTCCTTTGGACAATCCCGTGGTCCCACCCGTGTACAGGAAACAGGCGGGATCGTTCACATCAACACCCGGATCGGGAACCGGGGTATCCGGATATTTTGGTAGAATATCCGTCCACTGGTGGTCTCCTTCCTGCACGGGTACACGATCACCTTCTTTTACCTCCTTGAAGAGGGTATAAATCACTTTGAGAAAACCGGGGAAATAATCCTTGATACTGGTACTGATGATCGTCTTTATCCCGGTCCGATCCTTCAATTTCCTTATTTTGGGATAAAAACGGCTCATGGTTACCATTATCTCCGCTTCACAGTCATTGAGCTGGTGAAGCATCTCCCTTTCCGTGTAGAGGGGATTGCAGGGAATAACCGTGCAACCGGCCTTGAGAGCCCCGATGTAGGCAATAACAAATTGCGGACAGTTGGGGAGGTTGAGAGCAACCCGGCACCCCTTTTTCATACCCATATCCTTGAGCATGTGGGCAAAACGGTTGGATAGTTTGTCAACTTCCCCGTAGGTGTAACCGGCCAACATGAAACGTAAATGGGTATGCTGGGGGAATCTCCTGACTGTTTCCTGAAACAACTGGGGAATGGTCTTGCCGGGAAGTTCGATCTCGTGCGGTACTCCTGGATCATATTTTTTTAGCCATACTTTCTCCATGAACAAGCCTCCAATGAATAAATTGATTTTTTAAGATAATAATGCATTATCTATACATACTTTTATTGTTGTATTCGCTAAATTATATTCTTAATCCTTCTATTTTCCCAATATTTTTTATTAATCAAATGTTTTGATCCTTCCGGCACATTTGCCAGAATGCATGGGCAGCGGAATTTATTCATACGCAAATAATCCAGGGAAGGAAAACATAAAATTATGGAGAATCATTCCTTGGATAGCATATCCTTGAATAACAAGAAGTACGAACAACGCAAGGGAGATTTCAAACAAAATGAGGGGGTTGAACTTCTGATGAAATTCAAGTATTTTGTGCCGTTGATAACATTTATCGTTCCCACGATCATCATCACAACGCTTCTGTTCTGGTTTACCGAGCCGCCGCCGCCGATCCAGTTGATCGGGTTGGTGATCCTGCTGATAGCGGCTTGCGGTACCTATGTCATGGGTATCAATGCCGTGGTCAAGGATCAGGAAGAATCGGGGAGGATGTAAGCCTGGATAGTATGGTACAGGGTATCCGATCTCCGGAATGTTTCCGCGCCTGCCATAAAGAAGATTGTCATTTCATGGCCGGCAAGACAGGAAAAACGAAGGCTGGATGATCGATGATGGGTCATGCATCCCGGCGCGGGTGGAGTGGGGTTGTGATGCTAATGATCTCTTTCTCCGGATAAAGAAGAAAGATGAGCATGCCGACCAGAATAAAGAGGGCCGACACCGGCCCGGTAAGCCGGATGCCAAGCGGACTGCCGAAATACTGCAGCAGTGCCCCGGAGAGGACGGTGGAAAGTCCCAGATTAATCTTGTTGATCAGGCCCTGAGCGCCAAAATACATACCTTCACGCCGCTGTCCGGATATCTTCTCCTCGAGGTCCGAGACCACGGCCACGATTGCATCCGGAATGATCATCAACCCGGCGATGGAAAAACAGCACACTCCAATAATGGAGAACCACCAGATATCAGGTGACAAGCCCAGCAACGGCATGCCGATAATATAGGTGAAGGGGAGCATGATCACAAATATGAGCATGGATATTATCATCATCGTTTTCAACCCCCACTTCTTGACCAGAAAATTTACAATGGGAAAAAAGACGATGGCCGCCGCCAGGGCCAGGAGATAAAAGGAAGTTTCTTCCTCCGGTTTGCCCATCAGCTGGGTAATATAGAGGGGCAAGTTGATGGTGATGATGTTGAACCCGAACCAGAAAGCATTGCTGCCAAACAGGTAGATGACAAAGGGTTTGTTTTTGAAGGTAGCGGTGAGAGCCTCGATCAGCCCCATATCGGAAGGCTTGCTGTCAGTGTGATCCTTTTCCCTGATAAAGACCGGTAGATAAAGGAAAACAAGGCCCAGAAGGCCCATCGCCCAGAGCATCCCGTGAAAACCGAGATAGCCGATCAGTATGCCCGAACCGACCATACCGATGCCGCCACCGATCATGCCAAAAACGGCCTTGAAGGTGGAAAGATCGACCCGGTCGCGGGTGGTCCTGGCTATGTCGGGGAGCAGGGCCAGGTAGGGGCAGACATAAGCGGTGTAAAGAAAGAAATAAATACCAAGCATCAAGGCCAGATAGACGTGATTCCATGCTGACTTTTCGGGAAAGATCGGGTAGAATATGGCGATAAAAACAAGAACATAGAAAACCCCGCTCAGGGCCATGAAGGGTGTGCGCCGCCCCCATTTTCCCCTATGGTTGTCAGAAAGCCGGGCAATCAGGGGGTCGGCAAGGCCATCAACGGCCCTTCCGAAGAACATGATCAGTCCAAATACAAGAGGCTCGACCAGTGAATAACCGCGTTCCAGAAAACTGGTTACATAAAAAGGGTAAATCCACAGGAGCATCAGACGATCAACCAGGGCCGATCCGCCCATACCGGCACCATATAGCATCTTGTGTGCAAGGCCAAGCCCTTTGTGTTTTGTCATCGGTATCGATCAGTACTCCGTTGCCGTATTTCGATGCTACCGGATATCGTCAATGTTATTCTATTTCATTATATGGATTCCCTTCATTGTATACCGGGTATAATTGGTATTATCGTTTTCTTCGCCGGATTTCTTGTTTTAACTCGCAATTTCTCGTTCAAATCCAGCAAAATAAATGCCCGGCAATAGACCGGATGTATTGCCGAACACACGTCATGTTATCATTTCAGCAGCAAAAATATTGATGGGAACCAAAAAACAAGGCGTCCCTGGCCCGGATCGGGTATAATACGAATGTAGCATGTGTAACAAAACCTGCCATCGATGGCAGGAAAGAACGAGAGAAGGAAAGTCCAGAAAGGGTGACCCGAGGATGAAGAAAAAAGCATGGACTGTTCTGACCATAGCCGCAACCGTAACTGCCATAACAGCAGCAGTAATGGTCATCGTGCACCTGAAAAAATCCGGCTACGTCAGCCCCCTTGATATTACCTATTCGTTTGTCTATGAATGATCGATCAAAAATAAACATCCCCCACACCTGAACCGTTCTCCGATCGGATCCCGGGAAAGTGATTGTTTCCCACACCGAAGCCCAGCCGGAATGCTGTCATCAGTGGTCGTGATCATGGTCGTGGTCGTGATCATGGTCGTGGTCATGGTCATGGTCATTTTCATGGGGACGGATCTCGAAAAGAGGCGATTCCTCGGGATTGTCGGCGATCCACAATTCTCCCGCGGTTATATGGTAGCCCAGGTCATCCAGTTGATAGGTCAGTTCCCTGTCCAGGGATGAACGGCTGAATGAAACAGCTGTTTCCCGGGCACCCATCCACAGAAGCTGTCCGCCAGGGAAGATTCCTTCGCTGATATCCCGGTTTACCAGGCCGGCAACGTTGTCGATACGTTTGAGCATGCTGGTCAATGTATGGTCAGGAGCCAGGGCATTCTGATCACAATCTGAACCGATAAACCAGATATCATTTTCCCGGCAGATATCGGCAACACCCTCTCCCGCTGTACCGGCAGCATGGAAAAGTACATCGGCACCTGCATCAACCATCTCCATGGCCGCGTCAGCCGCTCTGGCATTGTCGGAACGGGATTGTATATAATCCACCAGAACCGTGGCTTCGGGGTTTGAGTAGGCTAGACCGGCCCGGAAACCGGCTTCATAGCGGGCGCCGACCTCATCCTTCAGCCCTCCGACAAAGCCGACGGTGCCACTTTCAGTGGTTTCGCCTGCAACCACCCCCATCAGAAAACTGCCTTCATGCTCCAGATAACGGATATAGAGTACATTTTTCAGATAATCCCCGGGGTTTTCGGGATGCCAGTCCACGATGATAAATTTCCGGGTGGGGTTCTGTCGGGCAATGTCCAGAATTTCTTCCGCCATCTGCGGTTCCAGTGACCATATATACCCGGCTTCCGAAGCCAGGGATTTCTGGATAGCTTTCAGATAATGGGCACTGCTCCGGGTCAGTTGAAAGTCAATTTCCCATTGGGGATGCAACTTCTGGAAACCTTCCAGGCTTTCCCTGGCTCGCTGGTTGTAGGGGATGTCTTCCAGGGTACGGTTCATGCCAATCATGTGGATGGACCGATTCAAGGGAGTGCAACCTCCCGCCATCAACAGAGCCACGATTATCACGATCAGAACTGAAGCCCGAAATCCCATCTTTCTCATATTTCAATGCCCCCTGTAACCGATACCAGGCGAAAAAAAGACGCCACGGTCTCACAAGTTTGTTACTTCGATTCATAACAATTCAATTTTACAATTCGATAATGTTTTTGTCCATTATTTTGCGGGCAACATCGTTTTATCCGGCGTGGCCGGGGAGAAACAAGAGCAAACTTCACTCCATGCCGACATATGGTTCCGGATGTCCCCCCCAACTCACTCTTTCACTCCGGCCATCCGCTATGCTGACCTTTCACCCCTCTCCTCTCACTTTCATAAGCTGTACCGGAAATACAATTTCCAAAAATGAAGATGAGGAGAAAACAAGATGAAAAAATACCTGGATCTGAAAAATAAATACAGGGATTATATCAGGAGCAAGCCAAATGTGGTGGGAATAGGTGTGGGAAAACGCCTGAAAGACAACAGGATGACTGATGAGAAATCGGTGTTGGTACTCGTGAGCAAGAAGGTACCGGAGGTGGCATTGCGTAAAGAAGAGTTGATTCCCCGCCAACTGGAAGGGGAACCCGTGGATGTCGTGGAAATCGGTGAAATCCGTTTCCTGCAAGAAGAGGAAAAAAAGGAAGGAAAGGAAGGTACGGAAGAGTTACAGCCAGAGAAAAGCTGGTTGAGAGAGGAAGAAAGATCACCATCGACAACCCCGGGAAAGATTACCCGCAAGTATACACGATCCCCTCCCGAAGATAAAACGGGGAACGGAGAAGCGGAAATACTGAAAGATAGAACAGCAAAACATCGGCCCGCACCGGGAGGAATCAGCATTGGACATTACCTGATCACTGCCGGTACACTGGGAACTGCGGTACAGGACAGAACCCCCGAAGGTAGGGGTAAACTTCTGGCTCTGTCGAACAATCATGTGCTGGCCAATTCCACAACCGGAAATGATGGGCGTGCCGCCAAAGGGGACAAAATCTTGCAACCCGGAGCCCATGATGGGGGGAGAGACCCCCACGATGTATGGGGCCACCTGGAACGTTTTGTACCTCTGGTGAAAGATATCAGGTGTTGCAGTGTAGCGGCCATGAGTGAGGAAATCATCAACCGGATACTGTCATTCTCCGGCACCTGTTACCGGGTGAGGTTCAACAAAAACAAGGAACCGGAAAATCTGGTTGACGCGGCAGTGGCAAAACCGATCAGGGACAGCTATCTAAGCACGGCTATACTGGGTTTGGGCCGGGCCATCGGCATCGCCGAGGTAGAAATTGGCCAGGAGGTAGTCTTCAGCGGAAGAACCAGCGGAGTCAAAAAAGGAATTGTGCTGGCCAGGGATGTGCATATCGCCGTGGCCATGGAAAGCGGGAAACCGGTCATATTTACCGATCAGCTTGTCACTTCAGCCATAGCACTGCCCGGGGACAGCGGCTCACTGCTTCTAAACAACAAAAACAATGCCGTTGGCCTGGTCTTCGCCGGTTCAAACAGAGTGAGTATCAGCAACAGGATGAAAAACGTGGCTACACTACTGCAGATAGGATTGTGATGAACTGAATATGGGTGGCGGCCAGCAACCAACCCTGTACAGGCAATATGAAATTGTTTTCAAACACGACAGTTACTGTACCCAGGCATTCTCCCCCGGGACTCAAAGTTTTTCGGGCTGGTCGTAAGCAATACCGAAGGTTTCCACCGTGACTTTCTTCATCACCTGAACCTGACCGCGCACCTTCCCGTTTTCATCAGGGTCGCCGTCACTGGCGTTCACGATACGATCAACTTCTTCCATGCCCGATATGACCTTGCCAAATGCTGCATACTCCCGGTCCAGATGGGACGCTGTTTCGAGCACGATGAAAAATTGCGATCCCGCAGAATCCGGCGAAGCAGACCGGGCCATGGATACCGCGCCCCGCTCATGCTTGAGATCATTGCGATGGTCGTTGGAGGTGAACTCCCCCTTGATACTGTAGCCGGGCCCGCCGGTCCCGGTACCTTCCGGGCAGCCACCCTGGATCATGAAGCCGGGAATAACGCGGTGGAATGTCAGACCATCATAATAACCATTCTCCACGAGCGAGATGAAGTTGTTAACCGTATTGGGAGCCACTTCGGGCTCCAGCTGGATCTTGATCTTGCCCCCGCCTTTCATTTCTATCGTCACCACAGGTCTTTTCATTTTATCTTCTTCCCTTTCTTTTTCCAGCCTGTCAGATATGCGGCTCCCGACATCCCTGCTTTTCTTCTCATCAGGAGGCTTCCGGCCGGCAAATTCAAATAGTTTTTCAAACACACCTGTCGGTTCTGCCCCCTGGTCATCTTCCCCGACGGTACTTTCATTCAGATCCCCCACAAAATAAAGGGCCGTCACCAGAACAATGATGATCACGGCGATAAGAGTATAATCAGTCCAGTTTCTTTGCCGTCCGCCATTCTGTTTTTTGTTTTTTGTTGTTGTTTTTCCTGCATGGCCATTATCGGAGGCCTGGGCCTTCCTCATTTTTTTGAGTCTGCTCTTCCTACCCAAAATTGCTCTCCCCCTGTCTGCTATCGTGATACGTTCGAATGGATTGGCATCGTCTCTTGACCTCGAACACGGAACCCGCCGCCCGGATATCTATCCCCATTTCCTTCAGACATTTTATATTTTACGACGGACTCATAGATATATTACCAGATTAACGTTCCCGTTCAAAGTATTTTTACTCCGCATAATGGGCAGCGATAGCCGGGAACGGTACCTTTCGGCGGAACGGCAGTGGTCTAAATTATTTTCTGATGAATACAATATAATGCCGGATTATTGGCCCTGCATGGAGGTGCTGCCAATTAAAAAACATTTTCGAACCTGGAGTGTCGTTGTCCTGGCATTGCTGGCCATCATCGGTCTCTATCTTTTTTTTACGGATGACCCCGCCGCCGACATGCGGATCGGGAGCATTTCCCGGGATGAGAAGGAACGGGAGAAGCCCCTGCCGCAGGAACCTGCCGAATTGTTGATCGTGGCCACGGGGGACATCATGGTCCATAAAACTCAATTTCCTTCTGCGCTCAACCCGGCAACGGGTGATTTCGAGTTCGCCAAATGGTTTGCCCCCGTGGAGAAGTATCTACGGGAAGGAGATGTGACCATCGGCAACCTGGAGACGACCCTGGCCGGCGAAGAGTTGGCATACACCGGTTACCCCGCCTTCAACACCCCTGAAAGTTTGGCCGCTGATTTGAAGAAGGCGGGTTTTTCCATCATGTCAACAGCCAACAACCACTGCATGGATCGGCTGGAAGCAGGTGTGCAGAGAACCGCAATGCATCTGGAAAAAGCGGGGCTCGCTTTCACGGGCACGGCACGTTCCGCCGGGGAGCGTGACAATTTTCCGATCATGGAGAAAAACGGTATCCGGGCGGCTTTTCTTGCCTATACATACGGCACGAATGGTATCCCCATTCCCGGCGGGAAAAAGTATCTGGTAAACATGATTGACGAGGATCTGATCAGGAAGGATATCGGATCTGCCCGAAAAAAAGGAGCGGAAATTGTGGTCGTATCCATGCATTGGGGGCAGGAATACAGTCGAGAACCCAACGAGGAGCAACAACAATTGGCCGGGAAGATCATCTCGTGGGGGGGCGACCTCATACTGGGGAGTCACCCGCATGTGCTCCAGCGAGTAGAATTCATCAGCACCGGAGATGAAGAATCACGGAGGGAGGGCGTGGTTGTCTATTCGCTCGGCAACTTCATCGCCGATCAGATCATGAAACATACCGACAGCGGAATGATCCTGCGAATCCACTACCGCCGCGATGAAGAGGGCAGGATCAGCGTGGCAAAGATAAATTGCGTGCCCACCTGGATCCACATCTACAGCCAGGGTGGGCCACGGCAGTTCCGGGTAGTGTCCGTTGATGATGCGCTTGCCGATTACAGAAGGGGGAGTGATCCCCTGCTGAGAGATTATCATGCACAACGCCTGGAAGAGGTGCGGGAAGAAACCCTGGGCCTGATCCGGTTGAACCCGTACCGTGCTAGCCGATGATTGAACGGGAAGGCATGATTTACTCCGTTTTGTACAGCGAGAGCATGATGTCGCGGCGGGATACGATACCAACCAGTTTCTTGTTCCCGTCGATGACCGGGATACGGCTGATGTTATTTTTCAGCATGGCCGTTGCAGCCACTTCCGTATCATCATCGGGAGAAATGGATATCACCCCAGGGGTCATCAGATCCCCGGCTTTCAGTGACATCGCTCTCTTCAGTTCATTGACAAATTTTTTCGGGTCACCAAGATAGATCAGACCGCCCAGGATGTCAAGGTAACCCGGCGCCTGGATGCGCGCCGCCCGCCGGATCAGATCGCCCTCGGTTACCATCCCCACAACCTTGTGGTGATCATCCACCACCGGCAGGCCGCTGATATTGTGTTGCAGAAGCAAATTTGCACATTTTTCGACAGAATCATCAACATGCACGGTAACAACTTCCTCGGTCATGATTTCTCGAATCAACATTTCCGGTTATCACTCCTGATCAATTTTTTGGAGGTGCCGCGCCCGTCGGTGAAACCAGGGCCTTTGCCTCCCCCACTCCCGCTTTTTTGCTGCAAAATGAGCAACAAAATTGTAATGTACGGGCCCGAATCGCCATGGCAACAGCAACCTGGATTCAGCTGTCCCGGCGAAATCGTGGCCGCAAATCCCGGTGAAAGGGGCCAAAAATACTGCTCTCCCAACCCCTGCTTTCCAACGTTTTGAATGTGGCGGGAAAATGCAAAAGGACATCACCGGCCTTGATCCCGCGCCCCTCCGATGCCGCCAGATCGCCGGCAACCCCGTGGATGAACGCCCCGCACAGAGCGGCTTCTTCCACCGGAAGCCCCTGGCCGACCAGGCCAGCAATCAACCCGGTGAGGACATCCCCCGTTCCGGCGGTAGCCAGGGCCGGCCCCCCCGTGGGGTTGACATATGAAAGACCGTTGGGAAAAGAAATCACGGTAGGCGCCCCTTTCATCACCACGACAGTCTTCCATGACCGGGCTATCTTCGCCGGCAATGCAAAGCGATCTCGCTCCACTTCTGCCAGTTGCAAGCCGGTCAGACGCGACATCTCGCCGGGATGAGGGGTGATGATAACCGGCGCCCTGGCTTTCAACAGTATTTCAGGCCCCCGAGCCAGGGCACCGAGCGCACCCGCATCAAGAATCATGGGTACCGGGCAGTCGGGAATAAGTTCCTCCAGTAACCGATAGGTTTCTTCTCCGGGGGTCATTCCGGGTCCCACAGCCAGAACATGGCAGTTTGCCGCCTTCTGCAAAATGATATTCGCGGCATCGTCGGAAATTTCGCCTTTCCCCGTTTCCGGCAAATCCATGGTGATCACTTCCAATGTCTTGGCTTCAAGGATTTGACGGAGGCGCTGTGATGTGGCCACATAAACGAGGCCACCCCCGCCCCGCAATGCCGCTTCACCGGCCAGGGCCGCCGCTCCGGTCATCCCCGGCGAACCGGCCACGATCATTATCTTGCCAAAAGTGCCCTTGTGGGCGTTGCCGGGACGATCGGGCAACAGACGGTAAATCCGGGCCGGGGTGATGACTTCAAGCCCCTCGGGGGGAAGAGCTTCGGGGGGTATGTCTATTTCGGCTACACTGACCCACCCGGCATGATCAGCTCCCGGGTAGAGCATGAGCCCCCTTTTGGGATAAGCAAAAGTGATCGTCCACCAGGCCCGGACAGCATTGCCTCGCACCTCCCCGGTATCAGCATCGATGCCCGAAGGAATGTCCACGGAAAGCACCGGGATCCAGGAAGAGTTCAGGACCCCGATGAGCGAAGCGATCATCCCCTCCACCGGCCTTCCGATCCCCGTTCCCAGGAGGGCATCCACCACCAGATCGGCGCGGTGGATATCTTCCTCCACCATTCCCAGTTGCACATGGTCCTGGATATGCTTGACATAAAGTCCCTTCTTCTCAAGGAAATTCAGGTTTATCCCCGGATCCCCCGAATATGATTCCTTCGGTGCGGTAGACCAGACTGAAAGCTGAAAACCCAGCCGATCCAGGTGACGGGCAACGACCAGGCCGTCGCCTCCGTTGTTGCCGGGGCCTACGAGGATAACCACCCTTCGCGGCAGGGGGTCTATGGACATGATCGCTTCCGTAACCCTCATCCCCGCATTTTCCATCAATGCGATCCCGGGGAAACCGAGATCCTTCATGGTAGTGCGATCCGCCTCCCGCATCGCTGAAGCCGTAACCAGTTTCATGAATTACCCCTCCTTGGCCGATTCAAGGCATCAGGCCTTCAAGATCAATCAAATACTGACAATCAAACATTCTTTATTTTATTCCCCAAAAGGTTTATTATATCCTTCCTTGCGGTGGAGAGGTGTGAACGCTCGGGAAAGGGGAAATAGCCTGTTCAGGTAGTAAGGGGGATCAAGGAGGGGATTCTTCGGTCGCCCCAAAAAACAGGGCTCCCTCAGAATGACAGTACTGGAAATACAGTCTTGCCGAATGACACAATACCAGGGGAAAGAGCGCGGCCTCCCCCCTGTCATTCCGAGCAAGCGGTGTTCAACAAGAACACCAACATGAAGCTATAGAGAAAAATGATGTAGAAACGGTAACACCGGGGTGAAAGAATAGCGCCGCAAGGAATCTCGGGCAGAGGGAAACGTTGTGCTTTACGGGGATAAAAGACCAAGAACCATTTTATAGCGATAGTAAGGGGTACATGAGAAGGGGATTCTTCGGTCGCGGCAAACTACAGCCGCTCTCTCAGAATGGACAGGTAATACACTGTCACATCACGTCGGCAGTCCCGTTTCGCTTCCTCGCCTTCACCGGCTATGGCAACCATTCACTCTATGTCGCTGACGCCAACATATCCGTACGGGGAAAAGACAGAAGCCTAGGAACCAGTTTGTGGCGATGGTAAGGTGTGTACGAGGAGGGGATTCTTCGGTCGCGGCAAACTACAGCCGCTCTCTCAGAATGACAGGTTGTGCGTTTTCTTTCTCTGGCAGTAGGGTAAGGGGTGCATGAGGAGGGGATTCTTCAGGCGACTGAGGCTCTCTTTTTGTGGGTATGCGAAAATATAAAACCCAGGAATCAGTTTCCCTCCGTGAGTAAGTGGTATAGATAAGGATTTTCTTGGCCGCCTACGTTTTCTATTTCTTTTTTTATATGTTGGCTCGGCGACTGGGCCGTTCATGGGCCATAGCAAAAGAACGGTTCAGGCTCGGGCTCAACGGGAACACCTCCAATCTTCACGTCCTGTGAAGTATCCGGCTGCCGACATCACGTCGGCAGTCCCGTTTCGCTTCCTCGCCTTCACCGGCTATGGCAACCACTCACTCTATGTCGCTGTCGCCAACATATCCGTACGGGGAAAAGACAGAAGCCTAGGAACCAGTTTGTGGCG
>FZPS01000193.1_pt60 | contig 17082 bp, 21 predicted proteins | sample 1817821 | NCBI WGS metagenome assembly FZPS01 (sample SAMEA104158645, study PRJEB21678) | metagenome | place: Germany | collected 2015-04-21
AGTTTTACCCACATCCTGAACCATATGGTGATGGATACTATGTTGTTGATTTAATCAACGGCATGTACACTGATGTTTTTTATAGAGAAGAAGGAGACTTTGTCACCATTACAAATGACAGCAAATTGATCTCTTATCTTAAAAAGAATCAGATTAAGTCAAGACATTATTTTTTCAGAAATGGAGTCTATTCATTACGTCTTAAAGAGGATATCGATAATAAAAATATGGAAGATTGGAAGCTAACTACACCAATCCTTATTGAATTGGAGATGCCTCAAGAGCACAAGCTACCCAATGAATTTATGTTTTGTTTCTATTGGATTGAAGTTGGATACGCAACTATAAAAGATAGAACAATGACGCTAAGAGTTTATGAAAAGGATCTGATCCACACGATAGACATTGGTGTTGCTATAGATTTAATCATTGAATCAATCGAAAAACATAGATAATTGTTATTTATAGCCTTGTTAAGCCGTTTTTATAGGGGTGCTAAAAATGAGTTAAGGGTGCTAAAATTTATGATGGGGTGCTAATTTGTATTAAAATAGGTAGCATCACACACTTATTTTGAAGTTGATCAACTTAGAATTGCTATTGATTATAATTGTTTTCTTGAACCAAAAGATGTTTTCTTGCCACCAGAACTCAATTTTATCTGCGAAAATTTAATGATTAAGAGCATTTAGTTTTTTATAAATACTGTTTTTGAGACCGGAAATATAAATGACAAACTTTTCAAATTGAGGTACGAAAAATATCTCAGGGGTACGAACATTTTTGAGGGGGGTACGAAATTGTATCAAAATAGTTGCCCTAACACAATTAAGAATTCAAAAATGATACATTTGTATCATTTATAAAAATAACAAAATAGGGATACAATCCCTTTTTTCTTTTCAAACTTAACACTTAAATTAGTTATTATTAGTGCTAAAGCATGAAAGCAATACTTTGTATGGTATAATCAAGTAAATAATCTATTTAGCCAACGTGATTATCTATTTTATAGAATTATAATTAACTGATTGTGAATGAGTTATATAATGGGTTTAATGGTTAACAAAGAAAATAATATACTTGCATAGGTTTAGATATGTAATAATAAGTAAATAATAGGATATTTGTGGGAGTATATGAATCAATCCGAATTAAAAGAATATTTGATTAAAGAAGAAGATCACACATTTGGAATATGAAGTGTTACCGTCGGATTATAAAGAAATGTATAAAACATTTAAAACCTACAGATAAATTGCTTGATATATGATAAAACACATTATTTTTATCGTTCTTTAGGGTTTTTCCAATTAGAAGTTTTTCCTACTATACGGGATGCGTCCAACCTTGTCAAATTTTAGTTAAGCCAATTTGAAAAATAGACAAACTAAAATATCAAAAGGTTTACCATAAACAAAATAAATATCAGTTATATTAATGCATATAATAAAAAAAATAACTTGACAACTATAAAACATGTGTTAATATATTATTAGAGGAAAGTTAACATATCATATAAAACAGATTATGGCGGTTAGATAAATAGGGGATAAGAAAATATTTAAACAGGAAGTGTTCTTATATGAGAAAATTTTTAACTTGGACCGCCTTAATTGGCGTGGCTTTGACAGCCTTACTGGGAATATTAATGATCTTTTCGGTGATTAAATATAAAGACTTTAATGAGATATTTTTTTCGTGTATCACGATAGGTGTAGGTTTCTCTTTTGCTTTATCTAGTTATAATCTTTATATTAAGAGAAAAAGTACATTGCCTTTAGTTTCAATCATTCTAATCTTTGCATCAGTTATATTTGTTATTGCAGCTCTGTTTTTTGGTTCGAATTCTGTAGCCTTTGTTAAGATAACAGTAACGATTGCGGTTATAAGTGTTCTATTCACTATTATTGTGGAAAACACGATAAAACTAGGGACTAGATATTTGCCATTACAAATAGCTGTTTATATTTTTGTATTATATCTATTAGTGATTATATTGTTAGCACTTTGGAGTATATGGTTTGGTTTTAATACGTACTTTTGGGTAGTTACTATTGTAGCTATTTCTGGATTGATTGCGCTAGGTGTATTATCGAAAAAAGAAGGTAACCCAAAACTCATTGATGATGATTATGTCAAAATATCAAAGGCAGAATATGATTACCTACTTAATCGATCAAAAATGCTTGATGAACTAACTAAATATAAAGAATAAAATAAATGATATTTAGGGGGACTAGAAATATGAAATTAGATGGTATAGGAATATTCGTTACTGATATGGCTAAAATGATTCGGTTTTATCGCGATGTTCTTGGCTTTGAAATAAAAGAGGATGAATCAACGGAAAATGTGTATCTTGTTAAAGATGGAACATTGTTTATGTTATATGAAAGAAAAAACTTTGAAAAGATGACCAATAGAAAGTATGAATATGTAAATGGACTTAATGGCCATTATGAAATTGCATTATATGTAGACACATTTGATGAAGTTGATAAAGCATATAAGAAAGTTATTGAATTGGGAGCAACTCCAGTATTAGAACCGACCACTGAACCTTGGGGACAAAGAACTTGTTATATTGCTGATCCGGAAGGAAACCTAATAGAAATTGGATCATTTAATAAACCATTTGATAGATAGATTGAAAATGTTGATACAAAGTGTATCAAGATTTTTAAATATTTTGGAAGAAGATCGTTATTTTATGTTATAATTAATATGAGTTTAATGAATTAAAATAGAATGAAGGGATTAAAAAAATATGGAGAATAAACAAAACCAACCAAAAAATATTGATGATTATATAAAAGGTTTTTCAACCGAAATTCAGGAGAAATTACAATCAATTCGAAAAACAATAGCTGAAGCAGCACCAGAAGCTATTGAGAAGATTAGTTATCAAATGCCAACCTTTTATTTTCATGGCAATTTAGTTCATTTTGCAGCATTTAAAAATCATATAGGTTTTTATCCCGCTCCAAGTGGAATTGCTAATTTTTTAGATGAATTATTAGATTATAAAACATCAAAAGGTGCAGTTCAATTCCCCTTAGACAAACCAATCCCATTTGATTTAATCTCCAAAATTGTTAAGTTTAGAGTAAAAGAGAATAAACAAAAAAATATTGCAAAGAAAAGAAAATGAAATGAATGAGATAAAGTTTGTTATTTTCTAAAAAGCAAATATGTATAATTAATGGTAAGATATATATGAATTTCAATGAATAGGAGTTAATTTATGAAGGTTATTGGTAATATTATTTGGTTTGTGGTTGTTGGCCTTTTGTCATTTATAATCTGGACATTGGTTGGAATATTTTGGTGTATTACCATTATAGGAATACCCTTTGGTGTTCAATGTATTAAAATTGGTTGTTTTTCAGTTTTCCCATTTGGTAAAACAATAAAAACTAATTTTGATAAACATCCAATAGCAAATATAATATGGCTTATATTCTTTGGCTGGGAGATTGCTATAGGATATGTATTTGCAAGTATAATCTTATGTATCACTATTATTGGTATTCCTTTTGGAAAACAATGTTTTAAATTAGCATCATTATCCTTATTACCATTTGGTGCAAGTTATTAATCATAATTACTAAGGAGAAAGAATAGTTATGACAAAATTTGAAAAAGCAATCAAACTTATTGAGGAACGTTATGGAAACAAAGAAGAAGTAATTGGTTTGGCGACAATAGCAATCTCAAAAAACCAAGACAGAAAACCACGACCAGCAGTTAGAATGGTATGTGCTTATTATGAAGATGGGGCTTTCTATATATCAACTGATGCAAGACAAGCAAAAATGCTCCAAATTGCAGAAAATAACGAAGTTGCTGTATGTGGCCTAGGATGGTATTCTTTCCAAGGAATTGCAGAAAATCTTGGTTGGGTTAAAGAAGAAAAGAATGCTCATATTAGAGCTAATTTCAAAAAATACTTTGAATGGTTTGATGATCATGGTGGTGAAGATGATCCAAATTCTATTATCTTAAAAATAACTCTCACTGAAGGGACTATAATTGATCATGAAGCAAAATACGGTGAGCAAAAATATGTGATTGATTTCGTCAATAAAACAGCTGAATAGTTGAGTAAGACATATATATTAAGGAAGCTAAGATTAAATCTTGGCTTTTTATTTTAAAACAAAAGAAGAGTTAAATTAATAACTCTTCTTAAGTTTTAAATGGATTTATGAGGTACGGAATAGATTATTTACTTTTTCGTTGTTTTAAATATGATAAAACATCATCTGGATTTTCACTTGCTTTTACTTGAGTAAGGGCTAATTCAAGTTTCCCTTCCTCATCGATAATGTAAGTGTTTCTCATTAATTTATTATCTTTAAGAGCCCCTAATAGGTTCAATAATTCACCATCTTGATCCGTTAAAAGCGGGAAAGATAATTGATGTTTATTTACAAACTTTTCATGAGTCTTCAATGAGTCTTTATTTAGACCTAAGATAACAGCATTGTGGTTTTTGAATTCTTCATTTAAGTTACGAAAACCACATGCTTGATTGGTACATCCGGGGGTTAGATCTTTAGGATATGTGTATAAGACAATGACTTTTCCTTGATAGTCTTCTGTGCGATGGTTTTTCCCATCACTACCTGGAAGATTGAATGATACATAATTTCCGATATTTATCATTATTTCACCTTACCTTCTACAAATATTGGTACTTTTATTATAAAGTATCAGAAGGAAAAAGTATAACAATTTGCTTTTATAAGTTAATAATTATGTAAAATCTAAAAATCATTTGAATGCGATTCGATGTATGATATAATATAAGTAGTGAGTATTTATTATAAATAAAGATATATATATAAATATATGTGCTCTACTAAGGAGATAATATGATACAGAGAGGTCAATATCCCATTATAGAATTTGATGGTAATGAGAATGCGGTAATCAATCCATCAGATGTTACAAAGAAACTTAAAAAGTTTGAGTATAATAAGTTAATCATCACCTTTTTTGGTGAGGCCTTACAAAAAATGATTGATAATCACTTAGTCGAACCATACATAACAATTGATGGTGAGAATCCCTTTACCGTTTATAAGTTTGTCGATAAGGATATTTTAATTCTTCATGGACAAGTTGGTTGTCCAGCCTGTGCTGGAAATTTAGATTTGCTTAGTGCCTTAGGAATTAATAAAGTGATGTTTTGTGGAGGTGGCGGCGTCTTAGATAAAGATATTAAGGTCGGGCAAATATTGGTGGTTGAAGGAGCAATTCGAGATGAAGGTTTCTCTTATCACTATATAGAGCCATCTAGATATATATATGTTGATACAAAAGTAAATGATAAAATAATCAAATATTTAAGTGATAATCAAGTGCCTTATATTAAAGGACTGGTTTGGACTACTGATGCTATATTTAGAGAAACTAAAGATAAGGTTGCTTTGAGAAAAGCAGAAGGAGCAAAGATTGTTGAGATGGAGCAGGCAGGTTGTATAGCTGTTGCTAAGTTTAGGGGTTTTGATTATGGTGCTCTAATATATGGTGGTGACGATGTTTCGAGTGATATTTGGGATGACAGGAAGTGGAAAAGCCGCGATGGAACACGCTATAATTTAATAATGCTTTGTAAGGAAATTGTTGATATATTATAAAGGGTAAGAAATGGACAAGTTACAATATCCTCAAATGATGTTACTTGATATGGTTTTTGGTAAATTGGTTTAGAAGTAGAGCAAAGACAATAGTGAAGAAAAAGAGAAAATATAAAGTAAGGAGTTAATTGATATGTTTAGAATGCCAGTTTTATTTGTTGGTCATGGTTCACCGATGAATGCAATTGAGGACAATGATTACACAAGGTCATGGAAAAAGATTACTGAGAGGATACCGAAGCCTAAAGCTATTGTGTCAGTTTCGGCTCATTGGTACACCCGAGGTACCAAAATCATGGATGAGGAAAACCCAAGAACGATTTATGATATGTATGGTTTTCCACAAGGGTTATATGAAATTACCTACAATACCCTTGGTTCACCGAGTCTGGCAGAAAGGGTAAGGGAACTAATTTCAAAAGAAACCACCTTTGATAATTCTTGGGGAATTGATCATGGGACTTGGTCAGTATTAGTTCATATGTATCCTAAACGTGATATTCCAGTATTTCAAGTTAGTATTGATGCATATGCTCCAATTGAAGTGCATTATCAGATTGGACAAGAACTAAAAGCATTAAGAGAAGAAGGAGTATTACTGTTTGGTACAGGAAACATAGTTCATAATTTAAGACTCGTAGATTGGCATCAAGCCAATAAAGGTTTTGACTGGGCTTATGAATTTGATGATTTTATTTTTCAAAATATTATTAACAGAAATCATAAGAATATATTAAATTATAAAGATCTTGGCGATATAGCTAAACTAGCAGTGCCAACACCAGATCACTTTTATCCTCTTATATATATACTTGCAGCAACCGATGAAGAGGATAAGGTTAGTGTCTTTAATAAGTCGTGTGAATTAGGTTCCTTAACAATGACCGGTTATCTCTGGGAGTGATTTGTTGGACTTTGATACATTTTTTGTGTCAAAGTTTTTATTATATAAAGATATTTTTATCTGACTTTTCCCATAAACCGTTTTGTTTATGGTATAATATACAAGAATTAAATCAAAGACAGATGGAAAGAGGTTACTGATATGAAAACAAATGGTAATGAACAAAAAATTGATGTAATAATTTCGGTAGATGCTGGCGGTACAAGTACAAGATATTCGGTGATGGACCAAAACCGAAACGTTGTTTATACCGTTGATGGAGGGTCTGGTAGTCCTGCGGTAAATGCTAATGCTGAAAGTGATATTATAAATATGCTTGAAGAAGTATATGATAAGGTTATAGATGAGTTTAATGTAAAGGCAATTGTTATAGGTATGTCAGGTTTTGCCTTAGTTGATCATGACTCTTACGTTGCCCAATTAAAAGATAAATTCAACACAGAGATTGAATTTATCAGCGATGCCTATTTAGCTCTACTTTCAATTCTTCAGGATAAATATGAAAATGGACTAGTAGTTGTCTCCGGAACTGGTGCGGTTATTAATGCTTTAAATAAAGGGAAATTATTTAGAACCAATGGATGGGGTCAGCTGTTAACTGAAAGAGGATCAGCATACACAACTGTTCGCGACTTTGTTCGTCAAATGATCCATAACAATGAACAAAAAGGATACTTCTCCCCATTAGAACAAAAGTTCATGAAACATTTAAATTATAATAAATTAGAAGATTTTAAGAAGTTATTTTACTTTAACCCTAAATATGTCGCTGCTAGCCATGCTCGTTTCTTTATTGAAGAAGCAGATAAGGGCGACGAAGAAGCGATTGCTTGGTTGCGTTACAACGGTCAACTTCTAGGACAAGATGCAGTAAGCGCCTTAAAAAGAGTATCTATGGATTCTGAGTTTGCAGCAGGTTTTAGAGGTGGATTCATTAGTAATGCTCCATATGTAGTTGAGGGTCTAGTTGATACTCTAAAGAAGAGTGGTTATACACCGATAATTGTAAAAGGAGATAGTGACCCAGTCTTTGGAGGATATTATCTAGCTAAAAGAAAGCAATATATATAAAAAGTATAAATAAATAATACATTAGTTATTAGTTACAGTTGGGATAGAATTAGGTACTATTCAAATAAAATCACTAATAATTTAATGCCATCCAAATCAAACTGTGACTAAACATATTGCCCAGAAACAAATCGAACAAAATGAACGATATATATGAATTAAAACTGTAAATCATGGCTCTAACATTTTAAAAATGTTAGAGTTTTATTTTTTAGAAAATAATTTATAATTCTTATAAATAATAAAAATGCTTATTTAGAATATTTATAAATAAATTTGATATAATATTACTATAATGGTATTATATATAAGGTTTATATCAAAGATTTAGTTGAAATGAGGTGAAGATAACTGAAACGTTGGGTGCTATGGACTGTTCTCATTTTATTAATAATTGCATCAATATTAATTGGTGTAGGTAATCTTGACTTTAAGAGTTTAGTTAGTTTGGATGAGACTGCCTTATTATTACTGTTTAAAAGTAGAATCCCTAGGACGATAAGTATTATCTTCACTGGGGTTGGTATGAGTGTTAGTGGCATTATCATGCAACAACTCTCAAGAAATAAATTTGTATCCCCAAGTACTGCAGCAACCCTTGATTCCGCCAAGTTTGGCGTATTAATAGCCATGTTGTTATTTGTTGGCTCTAGTATATTTGTTAAAATGGCAATTTCATTTGTGGTAGCACTGGTAGGTACATTTTTATTTATGCGTTTTGTTGGGAAGATCAAAGCCAAAAATATTTTACTAATTCCCTTGATTGGAATAGTTTTTGGAACAATTATCGATGCTTTAACAACTTTCATCGCTTATCGATATAATGTAATTCAGTCATTGAGTTCCTATTTTGTTGGTGATTTTTCCTTAATCATTGAAGGAAGATATGAGATGTTATATCTAATTGTCCCCCTAGTTATCATCGCATATATATATGCATATCGATTTAGCCTAGCGGGAATGGGAGAAGATTTCTCTAAAAATTTAGGACTATCCTATAAGAAGACTGTGGTAATTGGTTTGGTTATTGTTGCCTTGATGACATCAAGTGTTTTAGTTACTGTGGGGAGTATTCCCTTCTTGGGATTGATAGTTCCTAATATAGTTACAATGTATCGGGGAGATATGTTAAAAAAGAATCTTATTGATACTGCTTTGTTTGGATCAATCTTTTTGCTATTCACCGACATAATTGGCCGGGTTATTATCTATCCATATGAGGTTCCAATTGGATTGACAATTGGTGTATTGGGAAGTGTAATCTTTATTATCTTACTAGTTAGGAAGACGGTATATGGTAAATAAGAAATCAATTATTATATTAACAATCATTACTATTATTTTAATAGCCCTCTATGTCTTTCTGGGCATCTCTTCCTCAAATTTTGGTTACTTCTTCCCCCGAAGATTAACAAGAATCTTAGGGATCATTATTGTTGCCTTTACCATTTCGATTTCAACGGTAATATTTCAAGCCTTTACCAATAATCGTATCTTAACTCCTAATATGTTAGGGTTTGACAGTATGTATATGTTAACGCAATCAGCAGTCATATTTATTCTTGGCTCAGGTAGCTTTCTGATTGTTAATCAATATGCAAACTTCATAACCTCGCTAGTCGTGATGGTTACTCTCTCAACCCTACTCTATGGAGTGTTATTTAAAAAGATGGGGAATCAACTAATATCTATGTTAATGATAGGGATCATTTTATCAACTCTTTTTAGGAGTCTCTCATCATTTTTTCAAATGGTCATTGATCCTAATGAGTTTAGTATTATTCAAGACAAAAGTTTTGCCTCTTTTAATAATATGAACACAAATATTTTATGGGTGGTTTTATTTATCACTTTAATCATCTTGGTTTATATTAGTGATGAGTTTAAAAAAATCGATATTATTGCCTTAGGTAAAGACCACGCAATCAATTTAGGAATTAACTATGATAAAAATATGCGAAAATATTTAATCATCATTAGTTTCTTGATTGCGGTGGCGACAGCACTCGTAGGACCGATTATGTTTTTAGGACTATTAGTTGTCAATATGGCTAGGGCCATATCAAAGACGTATAAACATACGAGTTTAATCTTCATTAGCTTTTTATTAGCATTAATTTTTTTAGTAGGTGGTCAATTTCTACTAGAAAGAGTGTTTAATTTTTCAGTTCCATTAAGTATTGTGATCAATTTTATTGGAGGTATATATATGTTATTTTTATTAAGAAAAGAGATGGTTGTATGATTAGAGTAGAAAGTTTATCAAAAAAGTATCAAGACCATGAGGTGGTCAAAAGTGTAAATTTAATAATTGAAAAGGGAAAATTAACAACGATAATAGGACCTAATGGTGCAGGTAAAAGCACCCTCTTAGGTATGGTCAGCAGACTCCTTGAAAAGACTGCGGGAGTAGTGTATGTCAATGAAATTCCAATTGAAGAATGGAATGAAAATGAACTAGCAAAAACCCTTGCAATTTTAAAACAAGACAATAATGTGGGCATGCGCATAACCATTGAAGAATTGGTTGGCTTTGGGAGATTTCCTTATAGTCAAGGAAAGCTCACCAAAGAAGATCAAGAACACATTGATAATGCTATTAATTATATGGGATTAAATGATATAAGAAATAAGTATTTGAATGAGTTAAGTGGTGGTCAACGTCAACGAGCTTTTATTGCGATGATTATTGCTCAAAACACCGAGTATATTCTTCTTGATGAACCTCTAAATAGTTTGGACATAAAGCATGCAAAAGAATTAATGAAAATAATTCGCGAACTAGTTGATAACCTAGGCAAAACGGTGGTGATGGTTTTACATGACATTAATTTTGCTTCTTGCTATTCTGATCGCATCATTGCTATGCAAGATGGTAATGTTGTTCAAATCGGCAATGTTGAAGAAATTATTTGTGGTGACCTATTAGAGGAGTTATATGAAACACCAATTAGGATAGAAAATTATGAAGAAAGAAAAATATGCATTTATTATTAGGAGGAAAATATGAACAAGAAAAAGTTAATATTAATAATAGGTTTAGTTGTCTTAATGGTAGGTTCTTTGATTATTGCTAAACTAGTAAGTAACGCTAATCAACACAAAGGTGATATCGAAATTATCCATGAATTAGGTACAACACCAGTTAAGAAAAATCCAGAAAAGGTGGTTGTATTTGACTTGGGGATATTAGAAACCTTAGATTCACTAGATATTAAAGTGGCAGCGGTACCCAAATCCAATTTACCTGAACATCTTAACAAATATAAAGGAAATGACATTGTTGATGCTGGTACTTTATTTGAACCTAACTTAGAAGCACTTTATGAACTTTCTCCTGATTTAATAATTATTAGTGCGCGTCAAAGAACGCTATACGATAGTTTAAATGATATTGCACCGACAATATACTTACAAATTGACAATGCTGATTTTATAAACGGATTCAAGAAAAACCTAGAAACATTAAGTCAAATATTTACTAAACAAAATAATTTTGATGAGTTTATTGAGGAAGTAGAAAGAGACATTGCTGAATTATATCAAATTACCAGTAATTCATCCCTTAAAGGTTTGTTTGTTATGGTGGATGTGGATACTTTAAGTGTCTTTGGTAAAGGTTCAAGATTTGATGTTATCTATAGTGGCTTTGGTGTTAAGGTAGCAGATGAAAACATTGATGTATCAACCCACGGTCAAAATATCAATTTTGAATATTTATTAAATATTAATCCAGATATTATTTTTGTCTTAGACAAAGGCTTTGTTACGGAAGGTAAAGGAACAGCTGAGGCTTTGCTAGACAATGAAATTGTTAAACAAACTGCTGCATCAAAAACGAACAAAATTATTTACCTAACACCATATAGTTGGTATATTACTTCTGGCGGCTTAGATTCAATAAAGATAATGATTGATGAAGTTGCAGCAGCCTTTGAATAAAAATATTGAAATTTGGCTAAAGAAGTGATAAAATGGTTGTATATTTTATCACCAGGTAGGAGGGATCATATGAACATGGATTATAAAGAGAAGGCCTTTCAGAACTTAAGAAAGCAAAATTTAAGAATAACTAATGCTCGCAAGGCGATAATTGACATATTGGAAGGTAAACACCTAACCCTTCAAGAAATCTATCATGAACTAAAAAAGCGGGGATTTCATAATCTGAGTACTGTATACAATAACATTGACTTTTTACTAGAACATAAAATAATTACTCAAGTTTTTATTAATGGTAAAAAGCATTATGACTTGACCATTGAAGAATACTCTCACAATGCTGATTCCCATGTTCATGTTAAATGTTTAGCCAACGATAATATTATTGAAATAAATGAAGAAGAGTTTATTGATAAGATAAAAGATCATCAGGTTTTCGAAGGGTTTGATATTTCCAAACTACAATTAGTTGTTGAGGGTGCCTGCAAACATTATAATTCAGAGTTGTGTAAAGATAAAGATTATTGTTATCTAGAAAAAATCAAAAATGGAAGCCATTAGAAGCTTCCCTTTTTTAATTATATATATAAAAACAGATAATAAAGTGTAAGATTGATAAAAATGTAATTTTTGTAGTAAAATATAATTGTAATTACCAAAAGCAAGGAGGTATCAAATGAAGAAGATATTAACTGATGATCAAGTTAAGGAACTAATAGACACTTTAAAAGAACGTTTTGAAAAGAACATGATACGTCATCCCGACTTAAAATGGGATCAAATTGAAACAAAAATAAAAGGGAACCCAGATAAACTTTTTTCACTATTTGAAATGGAGCGAACTGGTGGCGAACCTGATGTTATTGGAATTGATCCAAAAACTAATGAATTTATCTTTGTTGATTGTTCCAAAGAAACTCCCGAAGGTAGAAGAAATACTTGTTATGACGATGAAGCATTAGAGTCCAGAAAGAAATTCAAACCAGAAAAAAGTGCTCTTGGTATGGCAAAAGAAATGGGTGTTGAAATACTAACTGAAGAAGAATATTTCGAGCTTCAAAGGTTTGGACCTTTTGATAATAAAACATCCAGTTGGATTAAAACCCCTGAAGAACAACGAAAACTAGGGGGAGCCTTATTTGGCGACTCTCGTTATTACCGGGTCTTTATTTATCATAATGGAGCAGAGTCTTATTATTCTTCAAGGGGCTTTCGCGGGATGCTGAAAGTATAAATAGGATTTCCAAAACAGTTGATTACTTGATCAACTGTTTTTATTATGGTCAAAATGATAAAAATATAGTATAATAATACACAGTAAATGAAAGGAGTAGATATGATGATTTGTCCAAGCTGTGGATTTGAGTGGAGTTATAAAGAGGATGGTTACAATGTCTGCTCATCTTGTCAATTTAAATGGAAGAATGACCAAGAAGAGGGAAAGGTATATAAAGATGCCTACGGTAACATTCTAGAAGATGGTGATACTGTAATGGTCATTAAGAATCTTAAAGTAAAAGGTTCAAAGGATGTTTTAAAACAAGGAACTAAAGTAACCAATATTAGACTAGTTGATGCTGACCACGACATCGATTGTAAAATCCCTGGATTCGGTCAGATGAGTTTAAAATCTGAATTTGTAAAAAAGGTATAAACATTTATGGAAAAGTATGTGAAGGAATTATTTACTGAAGAAGTATTAGAAATAACATCAAAACTATACGGAATTGAAAGAGAAGATTTATATATCGTTGGTGGATTTGAAAACTATATATATGGATTTGATAAAGATAACAAATCCTATATTGTCAGAATTACTCATAACTCACACCGTACAGTTGATCAAGTAAAGGCTGAAATGGACTTCTTGTTCTATTTAGCTAAAAGTGGAGCAAATGTTTCAATGCCAATCACAACAATTAATAACTCATTTGTTGAAACAATAGAGTGTCTAGATAATTCACATTTTATTATATGTGCTTTTACCAAAGCAGAAGGTGAGAGACCAAATCGCACTAACTTAACTAACGAGATGTTTTATAACTATGGAAGGACCATTGGTTTATTTCATAAGTTAACTAAAAACTATCGGGAATCTGAAGGAATCGTAAAACGATATAATTGGGATGAAGATACTTTAATCGTCAATGCCAGTAAATATCTTTCATCAGATGATCAAATAATTCTTGAACGTCTCGATGAAGTTATCCAAAGTATAAAGATGATTGAAAAAACAAAAGATAATTTTGGTTTGATTCATACGGACATCCACATGGGCAACTTCTTTGTCAAAGATAATGAATTAACTGTTTTTGATTTTGATGATGTTTCATATCAATATTTTATCAGTGATATAGCGATTGCTTTATTCTATTTAGTATTTATGGTAAAAGAAGAACAACAAGTAGAATTGGCAGATAGGTTTCTGACTCACTTTATGAAGGGTTATTTATCAATAAATAAAATATCAAAAAGTGACTATATGAAAATGCCAATCTTTTTGAAATTAAGAGAGTTAATTTTATATGTAGTAATTTTTCGAACATTAAATGTTCAGCAAGATGAATTTGCGAGAGTGTTTATTGATCGATATCGCAATCGTATTATTAATAAAACACCATTTATTAATTTAGATTTAGAAAAATACTATTTTGATTAAAACAAACCTTAAGGATTGATATATATGAAAAAGAAGATTAACTTAGGGATTACTATTTTCTTTATTTTAATAATGATGAGCTTATATATAACCTTTTTATTTTTTGATAATCATGTTTATATATCCAAAGTAGAATATGCTGGTATCATTGCTTGTTTTACTTTTGTATGGATTATTTTAATAAATGATTTGGATATATGGCTTGTCCGCTTTGCCTTATTATTTACCTTAATATCGGATTGGTTTTTGGTGATTAAAGGGGATCATCAATTGTTAGCAGTAATAACTTTTATTTTTGCTCAAGGGTTTTATGCGATAAGATTGTGGTTTAATGAAGATAGTAATAACCGTAAGATACTTCATATATATACTAGAGTGATACTCTTTATCGCTTTGGAATTAGGGGCATTGATAATATTAAAGAAAAATTTTGATGGATTAGTGTTTGCTTCCTTATTATATTTTTCGCTGCTATTAATAAATGTTATCATCGCTTTTAAGAACACGAACAAAAATATTCTTTTTGCCTTAGGGTTGCTCTTCTTTTTAGGTTGCGATATTATGGTTGGTCTAAGCACAATAGAAGATTATCTGGCAATTAGAGAATCATCACTAATCTATAAGTTATTGAATGCACCGATAGATTTAGTATGGTTTTTCTATTTTCCTTCACAAACTTTACTCGCTTTGAGTGTACTTACCAATAAAAAGATCTCATCAACTATTAGCAAGTAACACACTTCAGTTTTGCTTGCTTTTTTTCATGTATAACCCAATTTAAATTAAAAAATATGGTATAATGTAAAAAAAGAGTAAACAGATATTAAGGAGAAGCTATTTTGAAAAAAGTTATTTTTTTATTGTTTGTTTTGGCAATAATTAGTGGTTGTACTAAAAATACTTTTGTCATCAAATTTGTTGATTGGGATGATAATTTGATTGAGGAATTTACCTTAACTGAAAACCAAAAGATTAATGCTCCAGAAGCACCAGAAAGAGAAGGGTGTGTTTTTGTTGGATGGGACCAAGAATTTGATAAAGCGAGAGGTAATATGACAATTAAAGCAGTTTATGAAGAAAAAGAATTTACCGTAACATTTATTGGTGTTGATGGTGAAGTTGTTAAAGAAGAAAAAGTAAAATATGGACGTGATGCAATAGCACCAACGCTACCTTATCCTAATGGGTATTATAGATGGGATAAAGAGTTTAAAAAGATAAAAGAAGATTTAACGGTTCGTGCCTTAACCGAATACACCATTAAATATTTTGATGGTAATACTGAACTATTCTTTGATGTTGAAAAATATGAAAAAGGTGATGTTGTAGAACTTCCGATCCCTAATAAAGAAGGTTATGAATTTATTGGTTGGTTTTTATCAGATCGCTCTTTATATGAAATTGAAAAAATTGATCAAGATTTTTATGGAGATTTAAAATTATATAGTCGTTGGATTAAAACAGAAGTTGATACTTTAAATGCTCCTGAGGGTGCTGTTGAATTTAAAAACATCCTTAAGAAACCGCACTCTAGTGGGAATGGCTATGTCTATCAACCAGAGTTTCCCGCTGGTGCGAGGTCAACTTCAGTTACCGAATATACTTGGACCAGTAGTAATACTAAAGTTGCGACTATTAGTGTGTGGTCCTCGATTTCAGTAGTATCACCAGGATATGCTATTATAAAAGCAACTCTTAACTCTGATCCAAACTATGTTCTATATTGCGTTATAAAAACATCAGTAGATGGTGTAACAAAGGCAACACTAGAAGAGGCTAATGCTCCAAACTATGTGTATGCTACATTCAATTTAGATGATGGGACAAGTGTTAAAAAGATGGTCACCAAAGGTGGACACGTTATTCCTCCGACACCAACACCTAAAGAAGGTTATGTCTTTGTGGGATGGGAAGGAGAAAATGGCGAAGATATATATAACATTAGTAAAGATACTACTTATAATGCCAAGTATATTAAAGGATCTAAATCATATGCTGGAAAAACCATTAGTGTCTTGGGCGATAGTATCTCAACATATCAAGGATACCTTCCAGAGGGCTTTGCTTCATTCTATCCTTATGCAACAGCGGATCTTAATGATGTATATCAAACATGGTGGATGCAATTTATCAATCATTATGGAATGAAACTACTTTCAAATAATTCTTGGGGAGGTAGTGCAGTCGCTGGAAATGCCAATTCAGCTGCCCAAAAGGTTGCAAGACTTCAACATTTAATTGAAGGTTATACAGTTCCAGATGTTATTTTAATCTTTATGGGAGCAAACGATGCGGCTAGTCCATATATTGATGTCCAACTATTTGATGCCGCTTACGAAAAAATGATTGAAAATATCAAATTGCTTGCCCCAAATGCTGAGATAATTGTCTGTACGCTCCCTTCACTTCCATTATATTCAGAAAATGATCAAATCGAATACAATGAAGTGATTAGGAAACATGCATCAAATAATGGATGTACTATTATCGAGTTTGAACAAGTATTCACTCGTAGTGAAATATCTAATTATTTGGTTGACTCAGCCCATCCAGATTTTGCTGGAATGAAGAAATTAGCAGAACAGGCAATTAATGCGTTAAAAGAATTAATTAAGTCTTAAAAAAGAAGCGAGTATGAAAAATACTCGCTTTTAGTTAAGTCCATAACTTCCAGTGGTCTGATCTTTAAAAAGAGGTAAGTGAGGAGTTTTATAAGTGAAAATGATAAACATAAAGACAAATGAGAAGAAGATAATATATATAATAAGGTAATGATAGGTTTTTAGTTCTAGGTCAGTATATATCTTTAGAGCAACTAGTTGTCCTAATATTACTCCGATAATTAAACTTAAAATATC
>FZPS01000181.1_pt137 | contig 17066 bp, 14 predicted proteins | sample 1817821 | NCBI WGS metagenome assembly FZPS01 (sample SAMEA104158645, study PRJEB21678) | metagenome | place: Germany | collected 2015-04-21
GAGATATTCTTGACTCCTATTATCTAAAGGACAGTAGGAACTAAAATCCGTAGTAAAAAATGAAAATAAAAAATACCTCCTACTCTATAGCCATGAGGGAGGCTAAAAGTTGAGGTATTTGGAAAAGAAATTTATTTTATTTACAGATAGAAATAATCACGAACTCGTGATATAATTAATGTATTGATATTAGATCAAGGGAGGGTAGTAAAATGGCAGTAAGCTATAGAAAACTATTTCATTTATTAATTGAAAAGGAAATGTCTAATGCTGATTTACAAAGAGACGCAGGTTTTTCTGCTAATATAATTACTCGCTTAAAAAGGAATGAGTATATTAAGCTGCAGAGTGTGGAAAGCATCTGCAGAGTATTAGATTGTGGAGTAGATGATATTTTGGACTTTGTTCCAGAAGATGACTAGAAAATAAAAAACCATTTTTTAAAAAACAGTATGCAAAGATCTTAAATTAAATATAGAACAGAAATCTTTTTAGATATTTCAATTATTTGGATGGAGGATATATATGAATTCGAACATAAAGAAGAAAATTGAAACAAATCAATACAAACAATCATTGAATGAAACATATACCAAGATTATTAAACAACTTAAACATGCCAATAGTGAGGCTACAGTCGCAGGAATTTTTGAAAACAATCTGTATTCCTTTATTGATAATTTTTTCGGAAAGCAAATTAATTTTCAAAAAGAAGTAGGACAAAACTATTTAAGACATACATTTACGGGTAAGATAGATGCTATTTCTAATAATTGTTTAATTGAATATAAGAATAAGACAAAACTAGATAGTGAAAAAGATCAGCTAACAGCGCTAGAACAAATTAAGAATTATCTAATGCAAATATATAAAGAAACTAATGAAGCATTGAGTGGTATTCTAACCAATGGAGCAAAAATCTCTTATGTTTATTTTTTTGATGAAGAATTAAAACATACGAAATTTTCAGCATTTTCTGTACGTGATCTTGATAGAATAGTTAAATCATTAATCGTTGTAGGAACTAAAAGGTATAGTCCTACAAATATTGTGGAAGATTTTAAAATCGACTCATCTTCAAATCTACTACGTAATTTATTACAAGCTTTATACAAAACATATAATGAAGATAAAACAAGTAAAACTGAAATGTTATTTGAAGAATGGCAAGTACTGTTTAGGTTATCTGATTCAGATCAAGGGAAAAATAGAGATATAATAAAGAGAAAAGAATCATTATCAAAGATATTTAATCAAATCATAGAAAAATGGTTAAGTAACGACCCTTTGCCGGATGAATGCATGATATTTGGAGGAAGTAAAAGATGAAAAAATTATATAATGTGATTAAAGCCAAACGTAATAAGATAATAAAATGAGCTTTGAGGATTGAAATTTTCTAGTATTGGGATATAATCCTGTCTTTGACAGTTGTAAGAGAATAAAACTCTGGGAACCCTTGAAAACAGGGAACTCCAGAGTTTTTTGTTTTTTGAAAAAGTGAGTAATGTTTTTACTTTTTTGTTTCTTTAAATATTTTTTTCATTTGTTTAGTACTTACAATCTCATAATCCGTTCTGAAGCCAAATGTTTCATGCAAAGCATCTGTAAAATCGGTTCTTGTATAAGTTGGGATATAGCCCTCGGTAGGAACAGAGTAAAAGTTCATGTTTCTTAATCCTGTGATGATTTCGTGGTTTGTAAACTTATTGTCGAGTCTTTTTTCTAGATATCTATATATGGTCAGTGCCAGGAAACAAGTTGTGAAATGTGCTTTTATTCTGTCATCTCGACTTAGATAAACAGGTCTAGCCTTAAATTCACTCTTCATAATTCGGAAGCATTCTTCGATTTCCCAACGTCTATGATTGATTTTAGTAATGGATACTGCATCATCATCTAAGTTTGTACATACAGCATAAAAACCATCATACATTTCTTCATTTGCTATCGCTTTATCATTTATACTGTATACGGCTTTATTAGCTACTTCGCCATCTGGAGTTACATTGGTAGATGATATGAAACGTTTATAATCATTTTGGCTTTTCTTGTTAAGATCTGATGGTCTGTTTTCAATCAACTTAGTGGCACGATCTAATTGCCTGTTTCTAATCTGCCTTTGGTAATCTCTATATTTCAGGGAATAAGTGATAATAAGCTTCTGTTCTAGCCCATTTTCTTTAATCCAGCGTTCCTTATAAAAAGTAAGATCCTTGTGTTTTTCATAAAAATTCTCATCTTTGTCCAATAAGCGGATATCATATGTTTTACTGCTTCCAGCAAGATGCCAGCCTGTAGGATCAAGTGCCCACTGTTTCAAATGCTTTTTTAACTTCTTTATAGATTGTGTTGTGATAAAGGCTCTGTCTTTTTTATTATTAAATTTACGATTATCCATTGAAGATAATCCAGCATCAGTACATACTATAAACTTTGATAGTTCAAAATCCTTAATTATTTTTTCTTCTAATGGCCTAAGCGTTGTTTGTTCATTAGTATTGCCACTATGGATACTGAATGCAAGTGGAATACCATCACCATCCATAAATAATCCCATTTCAACAATAGGATTTGGTTTATGTTCCTTACTGTAACCGTATTGTCTAAGACCGTCCTCCTGCTCTATTTCAAAGAAGTAGTTTGTGCAGTCATAGTAAAGGATGCGATCATTTCTTTTAGAGACAGATAAGCTGTTTTTGTAAAGTTCTGATTGTATAAAATCTGTTTCTTTAGCAATAACTTCTAAGGCTCTGTATACATGCTGTAACTCGAAATCAGGTTGTTCTAGTAAGTTCTTTGATTCTTGGTAAGTATTAAGTTTTGAAGATGGAAAAAGAATTCTTCCGTAAACTAGTCTGGAAAGAATAGAATCAAGATTGAAGGTAAACTTATAGTTATGAGAGATATCCTTGCAAATCTTATGTAATCCTAATTGATGGTAGAGTCGTTGTAGGAACAGATAGCCACCATTGAAGGAAGTCTGATGGTTTCTTTCAATCAGCTTTGATTGGGTTCTTTTGATTATTACTTGTCTAGATGTCTCTTTTTCGGCTTCTGTAAGCTTTTTTGCATAAGCCTTTCCCCATGCAATAGGATCTTTATGTATTTTAGATAATTCCTCGTATGTACCAAGTTTTTCTACAACTTTTGAAGAACGTTTGCCATTTTCGTATATAGATTTAACTATATATAATGAAGCAGCATTTTTTGATTCAACTACTTGTAATCGCAATTAAAAACACCCCCTTAATACCCTAATTATAACACATTGTGAAACATTGTGCAATACAAAGACGTAAAATTTGACAAAAAAATAAAGCCATTTCAAGGCTTTCAGAGTTTTTTCTTTATTCAACTGTCAAAGACCCGGATATTTGGAGGAAGTAAAAGATGAAAAAATTATATAATGTGATTAAAGCCAAACGTAATAAGATAATAAAATGAGCTTTGAGGATTGAAATTTTCTAGTATTGGGATATAATAGGTATAGTTATATCTGGGTTTTCATTAATAGTTTTGATAGCGTGGTGTGGTTAATATTTGAATGCTGAATATAATTTATGTGCTATATAGGAAGAAAACAGCATAAATTCGGGGTTAGTTTTACCATTACGCCGCTGGACTGTGAGAATCATCAAAAGCCCACTGTTTTGCGATTGGATTTATACCATTTATGGTATCGTTATTTTCTTTTAATGAATCAAAGGATACAAAGGCTGCCGGTTTGTCAGGTATAGCATTTGCTATAATCTACGTGGTGTTGATACTCTTGGTCTATTATGCTGAATGTACAACCATAAGATTGAACCAAAACTTAAGTCAAGAGACATTATCAATAATTAGTTATAGTTATATAGGAAGTTTGTTTTTTATTTACGATTTGCTTGGATATGGATTTATGGGATTATCGACATTTTTTATTGGATTTATAATTATACCTCAAGACAGGGTAGATAAGATCTTTCGTAGATTGTTTGGATCCATCATTAAAGACAAACAATATCTAGAACTTTCAACAGGTCAAAAACGTAAACTACATTTAGCCCTTGCCTTGGTAAGCAATCCGGATATTATTATTTTGGATGAATCCACTGCAGGATTAGATGTAGAAAGTAGAATGGTCTTACATGATGAAAATAAAATCAAAGAAAGTGGGGTTAAGTATGAAAAAAATAATTAAAGTCAATAACTTAGTAAAAAACTATGGAAGCTTTGAAGCTGTAAAAAAGATATCCTTTGATGTAGTAGAAGGAAGTTTGTTTGCTTTTTTGGGTCCTAATGGAGCAGGTAAATCTACAACCATTGATATACTTGCGACTTTAATCACAAAAAATGATGGAGATGTAATTATTAACGATTGGAAACTAGGGAAAGATGATAGTGAGATCCGTAATAGCATTGGTGTTGTTTTCCAAAACAGTGTTTTAGATGATTTACTTACTGTCAAAGAAAATTTACAAGTAAGAGGTTCTTTTTATGGATTAAGAGGTAAAGTTTTAGAAGAGAGAATAGAAGTGGCTTCCCGTACCACTCAATGCGATGATTTCTTAAACCGTCATTATGGAAAACTTTCTGGTGGGCAAAAAAGGAGAGCTGATATAGCTCGTGCACTAATCAATCAGCCTAAAATATTATTTCTAGACGAACCTACAACTGGATTAGACCCTAAAACAAGAGTTTTTATTTGGAAAACGATTAAAGAAATGCAAGAAAAATTTAAAATGACAGTGTTTTTAACTACTCACTATATGGAAGAAGCTGCTAATGCAGATAAAATAACGATTATAAATAAAGGCGAGATAATAGATGAAGGTAGTCCACATGAATTAAAGAAAAAATATACACAGGACATATTAAAAGTATATCAACCTTCAAAAGAAGTTTATACATATTTAAGTGAAAAAAGTATTGATCATATTCTAGATAAAAACACAATAATAATTGGAATCAAATCTGCGAATAACACGATAGAAATCCTAGCTGATTTAAAAAACTATATTTCTTCTTTTGAAGTTATTCACGGGAATATGGATGATGTATTCTTAAATATAATTGGCAAAAAATAGGGGGCAAATAGATGATGATAAAATTAATTAGCCGAAACATTAAATTGTATTTTAGAAATAGAACTGCAGTATTTTTTTCACTATTAAGTGTTTTAATAGTAATTATTCTATACGTTTTATTTTTATCTAATATCCAAGTTGAGTCGGTTAACGAACAATTAAATGGTACAATCAGTGAAAAAGATATCTCTTATTTAATTAACAGTTGGGTTTTAGCTGGTTTACTTTCTATTACTACAGTAACAAGTACATTAGGAGCACTAGGGTTTATGGTCAATGATAGAGAAAAAAAGATTGTCATGGATTTTAAGAGTGCACCACTTAAAATATCTACTTACCCGATAGCTGGGGTTGTTTCAGCCATGATAGTCGGAATTCTTATAAGTGTTATTGCATTCATGGTTTATGGATTGTATATATATATTGATACAGGCTATTATTTTAGTCTAATAATAATTCTTAAAACATTGGGCTTAGTATTTATTTCAACTTTTATGAGCGCTGCTTTAATGGGCCTTTTGGTTTCATTCTTTTCAACAAATAGTGCGTTTTCATCAGCTAGTTTGTTGATTGGTACTACGATAGGTTTTGTCAATGGCTTGTATATTCCAGTTGGGCAACTGTCTAATATAATTCAAAAGTCACTTAATCTATTACCTTTTGCTCATATTGCATCTTTATTTAGACAAACTCTTATGAAAGATTCAATTGCCCTTAGCTTTGCTGGTGCACCTTTATCTGCCATCAATAATTATAAGGAAGATTTTGGAGTCATATTAAAATGGGGAGAAACAAATATTAATTTTAATTTTTCTATTACTTTTATTATTTTAGTTTTTTTAGTATCATTAGCCTTGTTTTTTGTGAACTTTAGGAGGAAGAGACAAGTAATATAACTTGAATTTAAGCATCAATTTTAAATTATAATCAGAAAATTAAAAAGGTTGTGAAAACTTATGGCTTTAAAATACAAAGAATACGGCAATAAAAATGCTCCTCTCATGCTTTTTTTACATGGAGGGGGAGTAAGTAGCTGGATGTGGAATAAACAAATTCAATATTTTGATCAATATCATTGTGTAACAGTTGACCTTCCAGAACAAGGAGGAAATAAATCTAATGATATATTTTCTATAGAAGACAGCGCATATAGAATGATAGAAATTTTAAAACGATTATCAAACGGTAAGCCCGTGATAGTAGTAGGTTTTTCATTGGGAGCTCAGGTCCTTGTTAAAATATTGAGTTTGGAGCCTGATATAATAGATTATTCAATTATAAATAGCGCATTGGTAATACCTATGAAAGGTAAAGCATTTATTGAACCTATGATTAAATTGTTTTTTCCTTTGATTAAAAATAGGACTTTCTCAAAATTACAAGCACGAACACTTTATATCGGAGAAGAAAATTTTGGGAAGTATTACAATGAAACCAAAGATATGAGTACCGAAACACTTGTTAGAATATTAAAAGAAAATATGGTTTTTGAATTACCGGAAGGATTTAATAAAGCTAAGGGGTCAATATTAGTTACGGTTGGAGCCAAGGAAAAAAGCATGATGAAAAAATCAGCCACAATTATAGCTGATAGCAATTCAAACTGTACTGGAATAACTATATCCAATATCTTCACGATAATAAGAGTACAACAATATAAATGTATTATGAGGCGAAGGATAGAGTATGTTATATACTTTATCCTTTTTTTATGTGTGCCAGGCATGGCACACATAAACAGACCACACCAGAGATATTGCTCTCCAGTGTGGTCTTAACTTTGCTAACCTTTAAAGCTGTTCACTTAAGTTTTCGTTCAATCCCTATGTGAAAGCTTCTAATGCCCCCTTTTACTTGTTTACTTATAATTTTAGGATTCTATTATAATATCTGAATATGACTTCTTGTTCTTAGTTAGCCAATTATTGGCATATGAACAGGTTGCCCTAGCCCGTAATCCCTGTTCCCTTAAATATTCGGCTAATAGTTCAAGCATCTCACCTGCAACTCCCTGACCTCTTAATACAGGATTAACATAGGTATGATTTATATTAACCTCATTTTCTCCAATATACTCATATGTTACCTCTGCTAATAATTCTTTCTTATCATTGTTACAATAGATACGTCCTTCTTCATAAATCCATGTCATTTTAATCTACCTCTCTTATATATGGCTTTCAAATCTATTTTACTATATCTTAACCAAAATTAATATATCAAACCTATATAATCATCACTATACTTCTTATCTGTATAATATAATACTATATCCCCTGCCTTAAGATTAAATGTTACGTCTCTGTTATCTGTCTTTTGAAGCATTGCTCCTTCTGTTATCCACATTGAGCAATTATCCTTGTACAAGTAATTAGCTCCATTGATATAAGAAAGGTTTCTATTTCCCTTCTTGTCTATTGTCTCAATATTGAAGTTAACAATAATATAGCCATCCCTAAGCCAAAAATCTTCGGTATAATCAATTCCATGTCTTTTTAGATGGTCATATACATTATATCCTTTAGGAGCTACATGAACATTTGTGGGCAGCTTATATGTACCATACCACCGTTGCATATATTTAGATAAGCCAAGTTCATCTTCTTTTATATGCTCACTAACCTTAGTATAAGATGGAAGTTCTACAATAGATGATGCATAATCAAGACCAATAAATGTTCTAAACAAACTTGTCAAACGTACTTCGCTATAAGAGTACATAGAACCGTATTGGTTGACAATCTTAGAATATGTTGTTCCAATTACCTTTGCTGTATGCCTAAGCTCAGCTTCTGGAATTCTGCTATAAGGATTTCCACTTGTTCCATAGTTAAGGTTAACTAAGTCTATACCTTCCCCAATTTTTACAAGCACATGTTGTCTTTCTTCAATCTCCTCATCATAATAAATATCAACTAGTTGCCTCTTATTCCCCTTCTCATCCACATGATAAAAAGAAGGTTTTATTCTTACTTGGCAGCCAGCTCCATACATCTCTCCTGTAGAATCAAGCATAAATCTAAATGCATAACCTGTTTTCAGAGCACCTAGATTTTTATACTTAGGGTGACTTCCATTTACTAAGGGAAGGGTATACTTATTATATCTACCCGTCTCATGCCCATATTGATTTTTTGTGCCTACAGTATAATAATATCCATAATCTGAATGATAATTATTTCTTTTTGTACCATCTTCTCCACCCTCAAAATGTTTAAACATCATTGTGTCTTTAATTCTAAATATTTCCTTCCATCTTCCATCATCGGAAATATCATATAGGGTAAGCCCATATACCCTTCCTGAAATCTGAAAAGTACTGGTTGATGTGGCTACATAATTATTATGATTTGTATTTCTTGTGGTTTCTGTATTGCTTAGCTTTTCTTCACCATTTACGGCTATAGTTCGAAAATGAGCTGTATAAGTTCCTTCCTGTACCCACATAGGTACATAAAAACGTTGCTTACTTCTACCAAGGACGATCCAAGTACCTGCCTTGATAAACTGGTCATTTTCAGGATTCAAATCATTTTCCTCATCGATATATGCATCGAAGGGTAATTTCATCTCATTCCTTACAATACCTTCTCTTTTAGCTATATAAGAAATATTATCAGGATCAATAAAAGACCTAGAAAAATCTCTATTATAATAACCAAGACGATCACTGTGTGGTAGTGTGTTTGAAATCCTTACAGTAAAGTCATTGAGGCTAGTATCTGGATCAAGAACTATTTGATAAGCTTCTTCATTAGGATTAATAAGCTGAACCCATCTATCATTATCAGCATCTATAATTGGCTCACATATAACTGGGGTATGGATAAGAACATTATTAACAGATATGTTAAAAGACTTGCTTGAATCAGAATTTATACTCATATGATGCTTTCTATAGTTTATGGTTCCATGAGATGTATATAGGCCATTTTCTTTAATTGCATTAATTATCTGACCTTCTGTAAATAAGACTTTGTCATGAGTAATCTTTGTAGTTTGTATTAAAGAACTTGTATTTGGTCTTGAACTAATTTTTTCTACAGCTTGATCTGATAACACAATTTCACCGTTAAAGCTTATAAAATCATTTTTTACTGTAAGCTCTCCAGTCATGGCATGCACATATGAAGAGAGATCTTCAAATTCAACCATGGGTCTATCATTGGTCTCAGATGTAAAAGGAGTTTCTTTTGTCAACTTAATTCCTTCCCTGGCTTGCTTTGGCAAAATGATGTGGTCGTATACATTACTGCTATGCCGTGTAATAAGGGATGGGACATTAAGAAAACTATCATTACTAGTAAGATTCACCCTTCCATCAGGAAGAGAATAATTATAGATATGTGCAGAGCTGGGAATATAGTATTCTAACTCTCCTATCTCCCAATAAGAATATGCCCTTTCAACAGGTATATACTGTGTATCAACTACAGTATCTATAACCTCTTGTGGTCCTCCATATTCCTCTGGTGTTGCTGTATAATACTTTAGGGTATAAGTCATGCTTACAGGAACATGAAATTTAATTTTTCCTGTTTTATTTATCAGGCGATAACCAAGAAGATATTCTTTTGACTTTACATAGACATGTTGGCTTTCTGTAGTAGATATGCCTTCCTTAGAAATAAATAAGGGACAAGTGTAATTATCTCCATTAATAATTGCATACGGAGAAGGACTATCTAGAGAAAGTGAAATCGGTGATGATTCTTCAGGAATTTCAACCGATTGGCTAACGTCATAATACAGCTTTAATATAATTTCTGTTCCAAGCTTTACTTTTGATGGAATAGTAAATTCCAGCTTGCTACCAGTACCATCCTTTGTTATATTCTCAGTTGATAGGGTATAGGTGTAGTCCCATTTATCTAGATACGTATATGTAACCCCAGCTACTTTCCTTATATATTCAGCTTGCTTATTTATTACTTGCTCTTTAACAACAAGCTCTTTTGATATTTCCTCAATAAGGTCTCCTTTTTTAGATACCATTATAACCCTAAGCTTTATTTCATCCATCATTATATCACTTGACTTATAATACACCTCAACTGTTATAGTGCTTGGCATTTTTAAGTCTTGAGGAATCTTTATTTTTATAGGATCACTAGGCAATCCCTCCTCGCTTACTATTGTTTTATGTTTATTTCCTTTATTTAAATATGTGTAATAAAATTTCTCAGTTTTTCTATAAGTAATGCCATTAGCAGTTATTATATTATCAATAGTTTGATTAAAATCCTCGCCTGGGCTAACTGTTCCTGTATACATTTCACTACAAATAGTTTCACCTGTGTCTATATCAATTGCATTAATTACGATATCTGCCCCTAAAGGTTCGAATATCATGTGAATATCCATTCCACCATATAGAACTTTGACACTGTCATTTATGATATCTTCAGGAGTTAGGGATCTATTTTTCGTTTTTTCTCCTACCATTTTCCTTGTCCCTGTAACCTCCTTGCCAGTTAACTTGCTTTTGGCATAATAACCGATAAGCTTATAAGGAGTGTTTTTTATGGTGGTAGTGGTTGTAACCTTATCTGCCCACCTAAGACTCTTTCCTATCTCCATGCTATCTAAGGCAGACTTATAAGTAGATTTTCCATCTATCTCATAGTAGAGGCTGTTTGGTTGTAGGCCTGGTTTGAATTCAACATCTATATTGAAATACTCTTCAAAAACTTTATTATTTGCCCAACTTTGATCATTAACAATATCTTGCCAAGTTGTAATTTCTGAATTTAACACCACCTCTTTTCCATTTACAATCTTATATGTCTGAAAAATAGCATTAAAATATAAATATGTAACTTCTGATATCTTATATAAATCAATAATATCTTTTATTGCATTCTGTACCTTTGCAACTGAAAACCTATACTCAGTTACAACTTCTTCACTAGTTCTTGAAATTTCATTTTTTTCTCCATTTGATAAATACATTTTAGAGGATGGATTTGGAGGAGCAGCTGGACCAGTAATTCCCTTAGCTCTCACTCTATTTGTTTGTGGCTTTGTTGTAATAGTAAAACCCAGTGTACGATATCTAATATTGGCTGATGCTGCTTTACTTGTGATAACAATAGAAATTTCTCCATCTTCCATTTTACAAAACGGCGCTGCATATACTGTCGTTTGTATAAACATGATACTTAATAGAAATATCAAGATAAAAATTGAACGTTTTTTATGTTTATTATATATAAACCTCATCCGCGTCCTTCCATCCTTATAAATCTTCTCTTTAATCATATATTAAATTATATGATGCTACACCCCACTGATATTGTCCCTTTGTATATGTTGAAGTTAGCTCAATATTATAAATACCCTCCCTCCATTCTCCACTTTTTATATTATTAAGACTATTATACTCACCATATATCAATTGATTAGACTCTACATTTACATTATCAGCTATAATACGATACTTAACATAGACTTTTATATATATATGCTTTCGGTTTTCATATATAGAGCTAGAATCAAAAGCAATTCTTTCACATTCTACAATTACTCTATTATTTTTCATATGCTCAATATATCTATCAATCCAAAGCTCAATTCTCCAATCTTGCCTATACTGATCAAAAGTAGATGCTAAGTTTTCCTTCCAATTTTCATCTACTTTACGATAATCAACATTAAATAAATATTGAAGATATCTATCTAATTTGTAAAGCATGGTATCATAGTACTCATATTTATCATTATCTAATTCTAATTGATAATTATAGTATCTATCATATAAATGTTTGTAATTTACTTCAGTTGGATAATAATAATCTTCTCTTTTTAATACACCCATTTCGTAGTCAGTAAGAGTCATAAAACTATAATCAGATTCATAATATTCATTCGGAAAACTTTCAAGAATATAGGCATACTCATCAGCATTCTTTGGTAGCTTTGTAGTTCTAGTTAACTGTCCATCCGGGCTTATTATTGCTCTTAAATCAGTATTAATTACTTTCTGTATCACATCTTTGGCACCTTTATTAGTAATCTTTTTATTACCTCTAAACTCCCTGTTTTGAACATACATTCCATTAGAATAGCCCTTAATTATACCCTTAGCTACAATGTTTGCTACTGCCTCCCTTTTATTTTCTGGTATTTTGCTAATGTCAGATATCCTTTCATTAAGAACAAATTCAACCTTTCTATCACCATCTTTAATTTTTTTCCAAGCCTGTATGACTTCTGATTTTTCATCGAAGGGATCTATATCAAGAGTTTCTATATTCATGGGAGTAAGGCCAATCTTCATATATCTTTTTATGATATTACCATCATCATCGTAAATATAATAATACCCTGTTCTTAAATCAATATTTTCGTTTCTATCATTACTAAAATCCGCTAAAATAGGTTCCACTACATCTTTGTGAAATCGTTCCTCTGAATATGTTTCTCTAGTTGCACCCTTAGGATATAAGCTTCCTTCTGTACTATAATACAATATGTTTTTATACAATTTACAATCTTTCAAAAACTCATACACATCATCCGTATACCCATATTTTAAATTTATAAATTCATCTAGCCTATTAGCTATTACAGCAGTATCAGTCCTTGTAAGGTATGCTTTATAATCCTTGAAGTCGTTATTTTTTAATATACCTTTTTCAATTGCAATATCAATGTATGGCTGTTCTGATTTTTCATCTATCTGCCATCCCATCTGCTTTACAATATATTCAATGAATTCGTCAATTCTAATATATTTACTAGCCGCCTCAACCTTTTGAGTATTAGGCCACACAATAATTCCCCAAGCTACTACTAGCAACATTACAAAACCTTTCCATTTCCTCATACAAATACTCCTCCCATATATATAGACTGTAATTGGTTCAGATCCCATATATTAAGCTTTTACATTACTTGTTCATTATAACATATCTTTCCATATTATGCGATTATATTCCTTCTATTGTGTAGGGTATTATTATGACATATTTATGCTTATTTCTAGCAATTAGTACTTATATCTACTTTATTCATGTGATTTATTACACACTTGATTTGCTGAATACAAAATTTTCTTTCCCCCTCGTAGACATAGTTGCTAGTCTCCATCAACTTTATTATTTCGTCTAGTAACTCTACTGCCCTTAAGACAGAACCAGACTTATACTGCTTATAGGCTTCAAATAAAGCATACACTCTTAATGAATGAATATCTCCTTTTATAACATTTATCTTTTTATACTTGTCAATTTCAATATCAATATGAGATCTATCTACTTGCTTTATATCAATTAGCTTTAATCCAGTAAGTAGTAGTAGATAGATACGTTCTGACTTTATAATATTTTGCAACTCTTTACTTAAATGTTCTGTATCATCTATACTTTCAAGAGCCTGTCCTGCTCTCATATATTTTTGAATATCAAGAAAGTAATAATATTCAAGCACCACTTGGTATACCTCAATATCATTTACTGCTTTATTTGAGTATAGGTATATACTTTCTTTACCTATTTGCTTGTATGTTAAGCCAGTCATTAAATCTTTTGCAATAATTAACTGAAGGTTGTGACAAAGCTTGGTATATAAATTCTCCTTTAACATTCTATAACAGGCTTTATCATTGCAGACACGGCTTAAACTTTCTATCCAGTTCATAAAAAACACACCTATTCCAAATACCGCAAAGCTCCAAACATACAGCCACAATACTGAATTCATAGGTATAGTAATCAAAAATATTATTCCTATAATCCCTGATAAAAGATTTATAATGCATCCACCAATGGTATATAAAAACGGATCTGAAGAAAATGATTTAGGATACATTATGCATTTATATCCAATGTCCTCTACCACCAAGGTAACCATCCCTTTGTCTGTCTTTTTAATTATAAATCTATGTAGCTGTATATATACCAACTGCCATCCTGTTATTAATCCCCCTAGCAAATGTCCTACTTCATGCAATATTATCTGCATAAATAGGCAGCTACAGATGACAGGTATAATATGCATTAGTTGCCTAGCCATAATGATTATCCCCAGTCCATTTATTTAAGATCAGGCACCCTTGCCCCGTGTTCAATACAGTCACAGCAGTATGCCCCTAATTTTGCACATTCCTCTAAAGTGTCAAAGGTTTCATCAAGTAACATAGTGCAACTTTCTATCTTCTCACATCCCTGTTTGTGAGCAAGATAATACCAGCTCTTTTCCTCTACATAATATCTTTCTTTTTTTACAATATTAGCTCCTGCTGTGGCGATTTTATTATAGGCATAATCTCTGCCAGGTCCATATGGATAGCCCTGAAATACCACTAGGATACTAACATCATCCATATAGTCTGCCCATTCCTCCTGCCTACCATAGGGAAATGAGAATGTGTATGTTATTCCTTGCCTACTTGCTATATGATTATGGCTACTTGTATAAAATGATAATGTTTCTTCTAGTTTGTTTATGATAGCCCCCTTCCTTACGAGATTATAGTTTTCATCATTTAGAAGAATACAGTCTCTATATTTAGCCCTAAATTCAGTGTAACTAGGATTGTTTTGGAACTCCTTGTAGTCACAATGTATAACTGATTCTTCCCTATTAAGAATATCTTTTTTATCAAATACATATACCATGTTTGAAAGCGTAAAACGATAGATAAAATATTCATCCTCATAACAATAAGGCATCTTTTCCGTCCACATACGCTCTATGTATGTATTTTCTTCATCTGTTTTATATTGGTTATAGTAATATACGTAGTAGCCATCTTGGTCACATAAAAGTATAAGGGGGATATACATCTCAATTTCAGTTTGAGCAGAAGGATTAGATATGATTCCTAATGAGGAATAAAGAGATGCAAAAAAAGTAGTTAGAACCTCTTCTTTATTTATTGTGCCGCTTCCATAGGCAGATGTTTTAGAGAGGTAATTAATAGCATCTGATGTAGCAGATGATAAACTTTTGCTTATTTCCTTCTTGTCGATTTCTATTCTTTTTAACTTTCCAATAGATATATCAGTCTTTATTACTGTTCCAATAAAGAATATTAGAAACAATAGTATAAAATGATATATTCTCATTGCATTCAATCCTTTTTTAATTAATTTAGTCTTGATTCTTATAATATAATTATCTACTAAGTATATACTCACTTTTATTAACCATAAACCATCTATCACTTAATGAAGGGTATATGATTTTAAGAAACTGTCGAGCCATATTCGTGGATTTATTAGTTACCGATATTGTAAAGATATCGTTTACATCAAGGATATAATACCCTTTATTATATAAATGCTTCAGTATTTCCTCAGTATGATTAATTGTCTCATATTCCATTATATTTCCTGTGAATATCGGAACCCTCTGGATACATTTAGGACAGCCAGGATTGCTTCCATCTGGATAAAGCTTGTACTCATATCCACACACATCACATGTCATACTGTCACATACAGTAGTTACCAGAACTGTCGTAGTAGCCCCCTTATATCCTATTGTTACAGGCTTAGTACCTAGATAGGCCCTATCAAGGTTATCAATATATCCGCTAGTTAACAACTCAGTATGTCCATCCATATATGTGACAAGAAGTTTAACACCATTATCCTGAAGCCTAGTTCCAATAATAATTACAATCGGTGATGTATTAGGCTCGATTATACTTAAATGGTCAACCCATTGTCTGCAGTAAGGACATCCTGGATCACTAGCATCTTGGTTCAGATTATAGGCATGCCCTCTAGAACAGGTTTTGTGTCTAGGAAGAGTTGTAACTCTTATTTCACAATCTTTTGAGTATGAAACTCCATTTATTGAATAGCTGTATTTCAGTATCACTGCCTGGTCCTTTTTTAGAACTGACGTAGAAAACTCCGTTGTACATACTACCGTTTTTATGGAACCATCCATATATGTGGCCCTTGCAGTAGTAATTAAAGGTTCCTTGATATAAACTGTCTGTATAGGATGGGTGGGAGCTAGAGAAACCACTATGCTATTACAGCTTAAACCAACTTCATTTCCATTATCATCATAATATCTTCCCCCAGTCTTTCCACAAGAATATGTATAATAACCAGTGCATGAACAACCACCACTACTTGTAGATAGATAGGTTCCACAGTTACCACTACATCCTGTCTGAGAGTAACTGAAATAAGCCCCGCAGTTATTACATTGTGTGACAAAAGCATAATAATACATAGTACCTCCACAACCACTATGGTATTCAAAATCAGTTGAGCTGGCTATTGTCTTACTAGATACCCCATGATATGTTCTTGGACAGCTACTATCATGTGTATGCTTCTTTCCTTGATAGCAATCATCACCATGAATATGATTAGGATCTGGGGGGATAGTTTCTGACTTTTTCATAACACTTTCATTTGTTTCATTACTTAGTTCTCCTTCATTTATGGGATCATATACATAAGGTTTCTCTGTTACCACTTCTTTATAATGATAATTATTGCTACCTGGATAAGCCTTGTTTTGCTCCTCAATAATCTCAGCCAATGTCCTATAACGATATTCAGGCTCAAAAATTGTATACCTGTGTTCAAAAGATATATTAAAGAGACTGTTTCCTATGCCCATTCTTTCCATGTGTTTCTCATAATCATCTATGGTTATCTTACCACTTCTCTTTACATTTGATATAAACTCCTCAGTTATTTCTTCATACATGGATTTCATTACAGTCTCTCTCCTTAGTCCAAAATACAAGACAAGCCCAATAAAGATAATCAGAAACCCTGCAAATATATCAATTATTAATAACCATGGCTTATTCACAATTACCCTACCTCTCCACCATAAACATATTCTTTCTTCCTTCCTAGCGTGGAGCTAGCAAAAAACTTTGTCTGCACTTGGTATAAGAATGACTGATTCTTTTTTATAACTTTAATTGTAATGTAATTACCCTTTTGAAAATAATAGGCCCCTGTTGAATAAACTTTTTCTAATATTTCATTGTTATATGTAATATCAAAATAGACT
>FZPS01000009.1_pt59 | contig 17065 bp, 20 predicted proteins | sample 1817821 | NCBI WGS metagenome assembly FZPS01 (sample SAMEA104158645, study PRJEB21678) | metagenome | place: Germany | collected 2015-04-21
CGCAAAAATCAAGCCATGAAGCCGCATCGAAACACAGATCTCAGCAGCAGACATTAAACGAAATGCGCTGTTCCAGTCCTCAGCAATTATAAATTCAAGTTCAGGTATCTCCTGCTGCAGTTTCCGGCCAATTTCCGCATCACCCGGACCTAAGGCAGCAAATCGGACATCGAGGTTGAGCCCGCTTTTCCAGCTGTTAATTAAATCCACCCACCGGTAAAAATCTGCCTGCAAAGTAGGATAAGGCCGCAGGTTAATAGTTAATCCTGGTGCAGTTGCGCGGTGGTCCAGCTGCAGGTTAAAAACCGGATCGGCTGCGGTAATAATTAGGCTCTCATCCAACCCCCAGTCCTGCAGAAGCTGCGCACTTCCCGCATCCCGAACAGAAATCCCGTGCACACGGCTGAACACTGATTTGATCCAGCGCTGATACACTCGGCTGCTGACCGGGCCTATTCCCTGGCCATAGATGACAACTTTGCATCCAAAGCTTAGTGCGAGTTGAATAATGAGCAGATAATAGGGAACTGTGCGCCAGCTGGTGCTGTCCTGCAGCAGCGAACCCCCACCGCTGATCAGCAGCCTGCTGCGGCGTACAGCTCTGACAATTGCGGGAAAATTAGAGCGGGGCACCGCGCTGACCTTGTGCAGAGCCGCCGTTTCTTCCGGATTGCCGGAAAGCACTGTAATTTCGCTGGGATCAACACCCAATGAGACTAAATCAGAGCACAAAGCCGCTAAAACAGCTTCATCACCGCTGTTGCCGCAGCCGTAATACCCGGAAATAAGAATCATCCGCTGCTCACCTTTGTTCCTTTCTGATAGACCAGCCACAGCACCCATCCTACTGCATATCCGATAACAAGACCGTTAACTGTGCGGATAGCGCTGATAATAATCGGTGTGTGGATGTGGGTAAATGTATTGACCAGGGATAACTGCCCAATTACTGCTAAACCCATTAAAATTGGATTGCGGTTCTTAGATGCCAGCAGCAGAACCAGCGCTGGGTGCCCGATAAATATCTCCTTAAAGCGGGGTCTAACGGTAAAAAACTGCTCCAAGGCTTCCCGCAGACCGATTTCAAACTGAGGTATTGGCAGTTTAAAGTTGGCAGTCCGCAGAATATATACTGCTCCAACCGCACCAACAACCGCCAGCATCAGCAGATATTTTACCGGCACCGATGTCTGATACAACTCCGATACCACCTGTCTAAATTCCCGCCAAGATCGAAACGGCAGTCTATCCCTTAAATATCCGGTGACAAAAACTAAAAACACAGGGGCCAAATGCATCAGCTTCACTCCACGAAACTCGGTCAGCTTAACCAAGAAGGATGTGCCGCTGAGAATACCGATGATCAAAATCAAGCCAATAAAAGACCACGCTGTTGTTCGTAGATAAAGCTGGATTGTTGAGCCATCATCATGATTCCGCACCACTGCTAAGGTTGGAAAAACCACTGCTGCTGTCAGCGCCAGCAGCTGCTGACCTAGCACGGGAGCTCTGCTCAGAATGAACCAGGAACCGATACCGCTGATCAAAAGCAGGACAACTATCCACTCTGGCTCTAATGTCATCCAGTGCTGTAGAAGCAGCAATGCCCCGGCTATAATGCCTAACCCGACGATCCACAAGTGCAGATGGGGTGTCTGCCAGGAACTGAATGGAACAGCTTTACCAATCTTGTATCCCTTAGCATGCAGATCCGCAGTCAAGCTTCTGATCAAGGTAACTGTTTGCTCCCAGCCATCTACTCCGGTTAACGGACGCAGATACAGAACACGGACATTGCGTTCCCGCACCGCTCGGACAAATCGGGTCAGAATCCGATCAAACTCCAGATTTTCAAGCTCCTTAGCGCTGATACCATGAACGCGAATCAGCCGATCTGCATCTACAGCCTGTTCAATCCCCGACACACTGGTAAACTCCACCAAACCTACATTTCCATCATAGTCAGGTGGTAGGTTAGGTGCCGAACCGACATTAAAGATCACTATATGGGGCGTTAAGTCCGCTAATTTATCTGCTGTGGAAATATCCAAAACCTGGTTCTTCTCAAGCCGCGGGATTATCCTCATGCCTGCGGCAGAAACTGCAGCGATTTCATCAGGATTAAATCCCATCGGCTCAGCCAATAGCTGAACCAGATCGCCACCTGATGCGCTTGCAGATGCAGCATGATCATATCCCAAGGCGATCTTTTCACCCAAAGTCCATTCTGTTAAAGCAATGCTTTCTATTCCCAGACTTCTTAATTCTGACAGCAGGGCAGCCGCCGGAAACTCAGGTGAAATAAACTGACTGAAGTCGCTGAAACCAGCGACTAATTCTACCGTATTATTCTCCCGTTCCAGATGAAGCCTTTGATAACCGACTGCGACAGCACCGGCCAAAGCTACTGCGATCAGCAAAATCAATGTACGCTTCATAATCAAGCCCCGCTTCCATAAAGTTCAATCCGATCTTCTTTGATCCTGATTTCATCCAGCTGGATCGGAATCGGCAGATCACCGAGATCGATCTGCAGCGTATACGCCTCACTAACTAGTTCTAGCAGCAGCGAGGGAACCCTTGTATCTTCAATCAGAAAATCAACCGGCATAATCACTATCTGGGCTGGATCAATAATCTGCAGTTCGGTCAGCAGACTCACACTCCAGCTGATCTGCCATAACTCCACCGTACCATTTAGGGCAGCCTGGTTTTCCCGCAGATCGATTGTAAACAGCTGGTTGCGATCCAGTCGCTCCCAAAAATACTGGTTCAAACCGGCTTCAGATAAAATCAGCTCCGCGTGGAGCTCTTCTGCTCCCAAATAAGCAAAATCTCCATTCTGCAGCAACCGCTGGACATCAATGGCCGCATCTCTGCTCGAAAGCTCAAAGGCTGCTATCGGCAGGCCATTTAGATTCCAGTTTCTACCGTAGATGCTGATAGACGCAAATCTGCCAAAGAGAAGTTCCCATCCGAATCTAGTTTGAATCTTTATTTGAGACTCGCCGCCCAACTCTGCTTCCAAATACTCAACAACAGTCTTTTCAAACAAACCGGGCAGCACAATCCGCGGCAGCAAAAGTACTGCAGTCAGAATCAGCACCCAAATAATCACCCTTGGTCGCACAATTCTATCCCCTTGGCAGCATAATTATTTTGCTTTCAGATAAGCCTCGATAAAGCGGTCAATCTCTCCATCCATTACCGCGTCTACATCGCCCATTTCTGCGTTGGTGCGGTGATCCTTAACCATCGTATATGGGCAGAATACATAGGAGCGAATTTGATTGCCCCAAGCGATCTCCTGCTGCTCGCCTTTGAGTTCAGCCAGCTTCTGCTGCTGTTCTGCCAGTTGGCGCTCCATCAGCCGCGCTCTTAGGATTTTCATAGCTGACTCCCTGTTTTGGTGCTGTGAGCGTTCGGTCTGGCACTGTACCACGATACCGGTGGGAATATGGGTAATTCTGATCGCTGAGTCGGTTTTATTAACATGCTGTCCTCCGGCCCCGCTGGCCCGGTAAGTATCGACCCGCAGATCCGCTGGATCAATTTCCAGCTCAATATCATCATCAATTTCCGGCATCACTTCTACCGATGCAAATGAGGTGTGGCGCCTGCCGGAAGCATCAAAAGGCGAGATCCGCACCAGTCGGTGCACACCTTTTTCAGCCTGCAGATATCCATAGGCATAAGGTCCGGAAATCAAGAGTGTAGCGCTCTTAATGCCGGCTTCATCTCCAGCAAGCAGATCTAATATCTCAACCGCATATCCGCGGGATTCCGCCCAGCGGGTGTACATCCTGAGCAGCATTTCTGCCCAATCCTGGCTTTCGGTACCACCTGCGCCAGGATGGATGGTAAGAATCGCATTGTGTCCATCATACTCTCCATCCAGCATAGCATGCAGCTCCAGCTGACTTACCGCTTCATCCAGTGCGCTGACCCCATTCATCAGTTCCTGTTCCAATCCGGAGTCCGGCTCGTCTTCAGTCAGTTCCAAGATAACCTGCAGGTCTTGAAGCTGTTGATCGACCTGCTCCCAAGCCTCCACTGCCTGTTTCAACTGCTTCAGCGTCTGCACCTGTTTTTGAGCAGCATCAGCCTGATCCCAAAATCCAGGCTGCGCCATAATCTGATTTAATTCCTCAATCTGATCGCGCTTCTGATCTACGTCAAAGATACTCCCTCAGCTCATTGATTTTTGTTTCTAACTGTTCTAACCGAACTTCATATTCCCTGCGATCTAACAGCATTTATATTCACTCCTTCTACTTTCCACAGCATTTTTTATATTTTTTACCACTGCCGCACGGACATGGATCATTTCGGCCAATTTTCTGAACAGTCCGGGGTGTGCGCGGACGACTATCCTCACTGTCGCGGTTGGTCCGCATCTGCCGCATCTGCCGCATCCGCTGTTCAGCTTCTTCCTCTGCATCCTGCCGATCTACCAGACGAACTCTAAACAGCATTCGCACGCAGTCTTCTTGGATGCTCTGCACCATTCTGTTGAACATCTCATATGCTTCAAATCTATACTCCATCAGTGGATCGCGCTGTCCATAAGCCCTTAAGCCAATACCTTCCTTGAGACTCTCCATGTCGCTTAAGTGCTCCATCCACTTGCGATCGATAATCTGCAGCAATACTAAATATTCAATTCTGCGCATAGTCTCAGCGCCGAATTCTTGCTCCCGCTCTTGATAAGCCGCCAGTGCTAATCTCCCAAGCTCAGCAGCTATTTCCTCAGCCTTCATCCCCGCCAGATCCTCTTTGGTCAGCGGCAGTGGCTTGGTCGTAATATCCTGATAGCGGGCGATTAATCCATCCAAGTTCCATTCTTCTACTGCAAGTTTTTCGTCTGCATATTCCTCAGTTATGTGCTTAAACGCATTAGTAAATACGGTTTCAATATACTCTTGAATATTAGTACCCAGCAGAACTGTGCGGCGCTGCTCATAGATAAGTTCGCGCTGCTGGTTGAGAACATTGTCGTATTCCAGAACCTGCTTGCGGGCTTCAAAATTGCGGTTTTCCACTTTTTTCTGGGCATTTTCAATGGCTCTGCTGATCTGGGAATGCTCAATTGGCTGATCATCTTCCCAACCGAGGCGCTCCATTAAGCCGCTGATCATTTCACTGCCAAAAAGCCGCATCAGATCATCTTCCATAGACACATAGAAGCGGGAAGAACCCGGGTCACCCTGACGTCCCGAGCGGCCGCGGAGCTGATTGTCAATCCGCCGCGACTCATGGCGTTCGGTACCGATCACATGCAGTCCGCCCAGTTCTGCCACACCTTCACCTAAAACAATATCTGTACCGCGTCCAGCCATGTTAGTAGCAATTGTTACTGCTCCTGGCTGACCGGCGTTTTTAATAATCTCCGCCTCCAGCTCATGATACTTAGCGTTTAAGACTTGATGAGGGATGCCGATTTTTTTCAGCATTCTGCTCAGTTCTTCCGACCGCTCGATGGAAATTGTTCCCACCAGCACCGGCTGGCCTTTCTTATGCTTCTCTTCAATCTCCCTAACCACGGCAGCAAACTTAGCTGCGGTCGTTTTATAGACCAGGTCAGGATGATCGATCCTAATCATTGGTTTATTGGTGGGAATAACCACTACATCCATGCCGTAAATCCGCCGGAACTCTTCTTCCTCAGTTTCCGCTGTACCGGTCATGCCCGCCAGCTTATCATACATCCGAAAATAGTTCTGGAATGTAATCGAAGCCAGGGTTTTGCTCTCCTGGGCAACCCGAACATTCTCCTTTGCCTCAATCGCTTGGTGCAGGCCGTCTGAATAGCGGCGCCCCGGCATTAAGCGGCCGGTGAATTCGTCAACAATTATTACCTCTCCGTCCTTAACAACATAATCCCGATCCCGCTTAAACAGTGTATAGGCTTTGAGGGCTTGAATTAAATAGTGATTTAAGGCAAAGTGGCGATCATCGAATAGGTTATCGATGCCAAGCATTTTTTCTACTTTGGCAACGCCTGCTTCTGTCATAGCCGCTGTGCGCAGTTTTTCATCCACTGTGTAGTCAACTTCATTCTGCAGCCGCGGCACAATTTGCGCAAACTGCACATAGTGTCCTGCCGATTCTTCACCTATGCCGGAAATAATCAGAGGGGTACGCGCTTCATCGATTAAAATCGAGTCTACCTCGTCAACAATAGCATAATTCAGCCCGCGCTGAACCAATTGCTCCGGAGCTTGAGCCATATTATCCCGAAGGTAGTCAAAACCAAACTCATTGTTGGTTCCGTAGGTAATATCGCATCGGTATGCTTCTGACCGCTCGTCAAACTCCTTCTCATGCACAATTACGCCAACTGACATGCCGAGAAAGCGGTAAATCTGCCCCATCCACTCCGCATCGCGCTTGGCTAAGTAATCGTTTACTGTAACGACATGCACTCCTTTTCCAGTCAGGGCATTTAAATACACTGGCAGTGTAGCCGCGAGAGTTTTACCTTCGCCGGTTTTCATTTCCGCAATCCGTCCCTGATGGAGCACAATTCCGCCCATCAGCTGCACATCATAATGGCGCTGACCAATAGTGCGTTTACCTGCCTCCCGCACCACAGCAAAAGCTTCGGGAAGAAGCTCATCTAAGCTTTCGCCAGCATTCAATCGCTGCTTGAACTCATCTGTCTTTGCTCTCAGTTCAGCATCAGAAAGGGTTTCCATTTCAGGTTCTAAACTGTTAATTCGCTCAACTACTGTCATTAACCGTGTTATCTCTCTTTTACTGCTGTCAAAAATCTTCTTAAACAATCCGAGCATCCGATAGTCATCCTTTCTTAATTTATACCGATGCTGCATTGTGCCCGGCGATGTAACTAGCATCAAGCAGCGCCCATAGTCCTCCTGTCACTAAAGAGTGGCCGCCAAGCATTATCGGTATCGGCGCACTGCAGGCCGCCGCCGTGAACTCCCTCAGTCCGGGGTGGGATATCTGGTCAACCATGCCTAAATCAGAATAAAACCGATCACTCTGCGATAAGTCCCAGTTCCAATGGGCAAACATGATTCTGGAATCAAGCACAGCTCCATGGCTGATTTGGCCGAGGAATCTAAAAAACTGCTCATAACCATAGGAAACCATCATTTCTCCAAATAGAGACTGTGCCTCTCCTCGCACATCCCTTCCCAGCGCTTTCATACCTCGTTCCTCCGAGTAGAGCCGGATGCGGCAGCGGGTCAGCTCATCGAGAAGTTTAAACAAGGAGGAATTAACCCGGCCGTAAACCAGCAGTTCACCGTGAAAATCTCCCATCACTTGTTTTATTTTATCACATCGAGTCAGATCGATATCCATTTCCGCCACAGCCCGCTTGGTGTGTTCACCCACATGGGGGTGGCATGCTAAAATCATCAGATCACTTGGTGTATCAATATCAAACTGCAGACCGAGAGAACGCTGCAGGGGAATAAATCTGAGATCCGCCTGCTGCACCAGAAGCTGCGGCAGCGTATTATCAATTGCAGGCAGATCAACTTCTGCGAGCGCTGACCCAGGAGATAATCCGACCAGGTCAGCTGAGTAATAGTTGTTAGCAGTTACGACTCGATCGTGCTGTTCCAGCAGTCTGCGGATATTCCTGAGTTCATAAGCAGAAATAAGGGGAGCTGCCGCTCCCCCCATGTATAAAACCTTGTTCAACTTTCTCTGTTTTACAACTCTGAGCAGTTCTTTCCCAAAGTGAAACTCCTCTGTCACCTGTGGGTGAAACTCAATTTCTACTGGATATCCTGACGCTGCTTCTGCTAAATCTTGATAGGAGGTCATGATTACTATCCGCTCAAAGCCAGCCGCTTGAGCCTTGCAAATCTGATCAATTACTATTGCTTTTCGCACCCGGCGCATCATTTCTTCTGGTTCGCTGGATACGGATCCACCCTCGAAAATAACTAAGGTTACAGAAGAGTCCATGTACTAACCTACTTTCTACTCAGGTTCTATCAGTCCGTAGTTGCCATCGCGGCGTTTATAAACTACATTGATTTCATCATCGTCAGCATTGGTGAAAACAAAGAAGTCATGTCCCAGAAGCTCCATCTGCATGATCGCTTCCTCCACACTCATCGGCTTATAGTCAAAACGCTTAATCTTTACCACCCTAAACTCCCGCTCAAGGTTTTCGGGAGAGCGCAATCCATCATCAACAGGAGGAGCGATTTCACTGATCTTTGGCCCTTGAAGTTTTCTGTGAATTCTGGTTTTAAACTTGTTCCACTGACGTTCGATTTTATCAACGGCTTCATCAATCGAATTGTACATATCGTCGGTGCGGCCTTCACCCCGAAGGACCAAACCTCTAAACTCTATTGTTAACTCAGCAATATGAACTTCTCTTTCCGTCCGCATCATCATCTCAGCAAGCGATTCATAGTCACTATTGGCAGCGGTAATAAACTTTTCGAACTTGGTGATCTTCTTTTCGGCATAAGCACGTAAAGCGGGAGTAATTTCGAGATTCTTACTTTTGACGACGATTTTCATTGCAGCCATCTTGTTCACTCCTCTTTATTGATCTTACTTGCTATTATTATAATTCCAGCTGCTCCAAAAAAATCCTTCCTGAGAAGATTTCACCGGAAAATAAAAGAACCAAGTTGCCTTGGTTCCTATCAGCTGTTTCAGTTTACAATTTCACAACGTTAGAAGCTTGCGGTCCTCTTTCTCCTTCAACAATGTCAAATTCAACGACTTGTCCTTCTTCTAATGTTTTGAATCCGTCTTCCTGGATTGCTGAGAAGTGTACAAAAACGTCTCCACCATCTTCTCTCTCGATGAATCCATAGCCCTTCTCAGCGTTAAACCATTTTACTCTGCCTTGCATTAAACACATTCCTCCTAAAAAATGATACCGGTATACCTTACCGATTATCTCTACACTAACACACTTTGCTAACATTTGTCAAGGAATTTGAAATATCTTTAGTAATTTTAAGATATTTGCATAAGGATTAACGCTTAATATCAATATCGCTATCCTCGTCCTTAATCTTGATCATTTTTTCATAGGCTTTTTTCCCAGCGCTATTTTTGCGCTCACCCTGGATCTTGTTTACCTGATCGGCGTAACTTCTCAGCATCGATTCGTGGATCCTCTCCTGCTGTTCAAGAATCTCCAGCTGCTTGATCAGCTGTTTGATCTCATGTTTTAATCTGACCACCAGATCGCGGCTGTCTCTTTCGATAAGATCCATCAGCTGGCTCAGAGAAAATGATTCAAGCTGATAAAAACGAATAATAAAATCCTGGCTTTTACCGATCGCTTCCTGACACCGTGTGACGTCAACCATTATTTCTTCTTTTTCTCTCAGAATATCAAGGAGCGATTCCATATCGCCCTGGTCGATCAGGAGCGCTTCTTCATCGCCAAATTGGGCAATGCTGCGGTAATGCTCCGTCAATTGCTGGTAGTTGGCGATCAGCTCGGTAAATTTTTCCTTGATCTCCGGACTCAAGCTTGCTCCACCACCTCATGCCACATGTCCCGCAGTTCAGTTAAGAGCTTGATGGCCTGCTGGATCAAAACCGGATCCTTGTTGACATTTGCTTGAATCAAAAGTTGATTGATAAATGTGTAGAGCTGGTATAAATTCTGCGCTATCTCGCCAACATCCATGTTTAAAGCGGATATTAACTCTGTCATAATATCCTGAGCCCTTACTAATTTATTGTGGGCACCGGCAATATCAGATTCGTCAATGCAGTTGATTGCCTGATTGGCAAAACGAATTGCTCCATCAAAAAGCATCACGATCAAATCACCGTTTGATGCGGTATTAACTTTCACATTTTTATAAGCCTGTAAAGCATATGAATTCATTCCTGCGGCTCCCCCCTAGGCGCGATGGTCAACCAGCAGCCCAATCATGTCCATAATTGCAGCGATCATATCCAAGACTCTTTCGGGCGGAATCTCCCTGATCACCTCTTCCTTAGCATGGTCGGAGCGGTCAATCACTTTTACCATAATTCGATTGGTATCCTCATGGATTGAAAACTCTAACCCCCGGTCAAAGATTCTCATGGTCTTGTTGAGATTCTCTACTGCATCGTACAGCTGCTCCTGATCAATTTGGGTTTTATCACCCTGAACCCCGTGTTGGTTTACCCCACTCTGCTGCTCAACACGATGTCTTTCAACCACATCCTGATTCTGATTGTTAGGTTTCACCATCTGCATTTGCTGATTACTTTTGATGGCGAAATCAGTTCGAATCATTTACGCCTCACCGTCCTTAATCAGATTTCGAGTTTTTGACAGAATTCCCCGGCGAATTGTGCAGCAGTTGGCTTAATTGATCTACATTGAAATGTTTCGATAGTACAGCCCGCTTGTTTTCCTGCTGAATATCTGCATAAATCTCTTCGCGATGAACACTAACATCTTTAGGTGCTTCGATGCCCAGCTTAACCTGATCACCGCGCACATCTACTACAATGATTTTTATATCATCGCCAATAATGATGCTCTCGTTGATTTTCCTAGTCAGTACAAGCATCTGGTGTCCCTCCCTGGACTATAGCTTTCCCGGAAATGCTCTATTTAGACTTGTCCTACTCAGCCGCCTGTTTAGCTGCTAAAAATGAAGAGCGCTGCAGTTCTGCCAGGACATTATGTCTAATGCTATACAAACCATCCATTAAAACAACCTGTTTAGCCAGCTTTGTCTTCCGATTAATCACTAACGGCGCTTGCAGATTAGCTGTCATTTCCGAGACGTCTTCAGGGACTGTAACAATTACAAAAACCTGCCCATCCTTAGAATCCTCAAAACCCAGCTGCTTGACATGCTGGGGCTCAAGTTTCACTTGATAGTCATGGCGCAGAAGCTCCGGCATCATAATCACAAAACAAAGCCAAGGTTCTTCAACAGATTGCAGGAAACAGAACATGCTCTCCGGCTGCTCAACAATCACAAATTGATGATAATCTTCAAAACCCAAAATTCCCTCGGGAAAATCGATTATCTGCTCAGGGTCAACTTCCAATGTACCAAAGCGTGTGGTTTCAATTTTCACCCTCGGTCACCCTTTAACATCGAATTTACTGCCTCTTTCAAAACGGACTTTAACTCCGCCATCGATCCAATCGACCTTTGGCGGATAAACTGCAATATCAATCATCGTCCCACCCTGCTGCCACTCCATGTTAAGCTCATAGGAGCTCTTGATCCTTGGTCTGGACTTTGGCGCATAATCCACGTTGATTTCAGGAATTTCTCTAAACAGCTGCTCTTTCGCCAGCTGTGCTGCGGTATTCTGCAGTGTCATTTCGCGCGCAAAGCGATCTCCCTCCTGGGCTCTCCGGGCTGTACCGCTTAGAACAGCTTCATTGCCCGCAGATGCTGCAGTGCGCACCAGATGATTTAAATCACCCATGCCCAACTCATTCAGGGCATCCTGCTGGTCAATCTCGATAACCGGTCCATCATATTTAAATTCGAAATTGCCAACCTGCTGTCTAATTTGAGTCTGAGGCCAGTAGTAACTGATCAGAACCTGGGGATATTTCGTACTGATCGATAGGTGCATTGGCTTCATCCCCTATCTGAGAAAATCTACCAATGTCGGTTGAATAATCCTGGCTCCTACAGACAAGGCGATCCGATAAGCGTTCTCCTCGCTCTTCAGCATCATAATCGTCTCTGCAACATCTATATCCTGTGTACCACTTAAGAGCTTGTTAAAGTTTACTTCTAAATCCTTAAGCCTTTCTTCTGCCAATTCGATGCGGTTCAGCTTAGCACCGACTTCAGCCCGAGTGGCTAAAACACCATCCAGCGCAGCCTCCAATGCCTCTAAATGCTCGGCGCCCAGTTTGTCTGTCATTCCCTGGTCTAAATCATTAATTAGCTCTGACAGCGCGCCGAAGATCGGCATAAACAGCTGGTCCTCTGCCTCGCCGTCAGTATTGATGCTGGTCCTGATTATATTGATATCAATAACTGAGTTGGCTCCGATTTCTACCTTCAGCTCACTGGAATTCTGGATTGAGCTGCCGCCGTGATAAGCAATTCGGTAATAACCAGGGTCTGCCGGATCAGTGCTGGCCCGCTGATAGGGAACAGTAGTACTTTTTTGACCGGCAAACACATATTTGCCGCTGTGCGTTGAGTTGGATAACTGGAGCAGGTTATCGAAAAGTTGCTCCAATTCTCGCTGGATCGCTGCCCGAGCATCTCCACTGAGTGTATCATTGGCAGCATATACAGACAGTTCTTTTGCCCTGTGCAGCACACTGGTTGTTGATGCCAGCACAGTATCTATCGACTGCAGCCATGAAGATGCAGTATCAACATTCTTCAACAGTTGATTGTTTTCGGTCAGTGAAGTTCGCAGTTCCAAAACATTAATCACCGCAGCCGGATCATCAGATGGTTTTAGAACGCGCTTGCCGCTGGCCAACTGCTGCTGATAGCGGTCAAGCCTGCCTAAACCGGCATTTAAATGCCGAAGCATGTTGTTTGTCAATGTATTATTAGTAACCCGCACCGCTTACCCTCCTTCTACCTGCCGAACAAGCCAAGGCGGTTGACAATTATCTCTAAGATCTGATCCATGGTTGTCATAAACCTGGCGGCGGATGCATAGGCATGCTGAAAGCGAATCATATCCGCCATTTCTTCATCCAGATTTACACCGGACACTGATTCCCGCATATTCTCCAAGTGATTCACCAGTGCTTCGCCATTTTTTACCATCGAAGTGCCTTCTAAAGCGTCGACGCCGATTTTTGCAATCAAGGCGTTAAATGACTGAGCAATGGTGATTTCCCTGCCGACCATCGGATTGTTCCGGAGCTGGGCAAGGGCTAAAGCGATTTCACCGTTACCGACTACGGTCTCCCCATTTTCCTGCCGGGAGCTGGCAGCAATTTCTCTTGCATCTTGCAGGGCAACTCTTATGCTAAGACTGGGATCATCTTCAGCAGTAACATTCCAAGAACCATCGACCGTTACAAAAAACGGCCTGCCAGTCCCGCCTTCCAGATCATAGCCCTGCATGTGGATTGAATTCACATTATGCATAAAGTCTGCTGTCCACTGATTAAGCTCTGTAATATAATCCTGGATATAATCATCGCGGAAATTCAAGATTCCTGCCAACTCGCCTTTATTAAACTCAGCCTTGGAGTTGGCTCCTTCCCACACTACTTCAACTCGATCATATTGAGGTATTATTGGGTCGTTAGATGAAACTACTTTCAGTTCAAAAACTTCCGTTCTCTGAACTAAAGTGGCCCCGCTGATGCTGACTGTAACTGAACCATACGTATCGGTTACAACTTCGATATTAGTAAGCTCCGACAGTTCCTGCAGCAGTTGGTCGCGCTGATCCAGCAGATCGTTGGGCTGGTAGCCAGCGGCGTTCACCTTTACAATCTGGCGGTTTAAATCTGCGATCCGCTGCGCATAAGAATTAATCTCGCTGACCTTAACCTGCACGAGATTATTCATATTATCTCGCAGTTTTCCAAGCTGGAACCGGACGTGCTGTACAGCTTCCGCCAAAACTTCGGCTCGCTGCAGCACCACGGAACGCACCGCTTCGTTTTCCGGACTTAAGCTTAAGTCCTGAAGTGAATCCCAGTACAGCTCTAAAGCATGATGAATACCATTGTCGGATGGTTCGTTAAAAATCAGTTCTACCTGCTCCAAACCATCGCTGATCGTCTGCCAATAGTTAACATTGTGCTGCTCCTGCCGCAGCCGCATCTCCACAAAGTCATCACGCATACGAGTAATCTGAGCCACTTCCACCCCAGTTCCCAGCATACCATTAGCAGGATTATGGGTAAATTGAGGTATGGGATACGGCATGCTGGGATTGTGAACCGCTACCTGACGGGAATATCCCTTCGTATTTGCATTGGCGATATTCTGGCCGACAGTGTCTAATGACATCTGCTGTGCCTGTAGGGCGCGGCGTGCAATTTCTATCCCACTGAATGTTGTTCGCATAATGCTACACCTTTCGATCAATAATGGATTTTTTCACAGTACGCGTGCCTGGTTTCGCATAGGTTAAGGGGGTTTCATCCACCAACAAGTTGAGGCTGTATTGAATAAAGGCCAGGGATTCCGCGATCAGCAGCTGATTAAGCTCATTAATTTCCTGAAGCTGGTGATATTTGCTTTTCAGCTGGTTTATTCTGTCTGCCAAATCCTGCTCATCGGTTGTTTCCAGCCACTGAGCTAGACTTTGACCAGACGCAATCACATCAAATAACTGACAGCGTTCCTCCTCAGCCTGCTCCAGACTTGTCAGCAGTTCACGTTCTTGCTCAACAACAGCAGTCAGCTGTTCGGTGTCGGAGATTATGGACTGTTTTTTAAGTCCACTCTCAATCAACCGATCTATTAGCACAGTTTCCCGCTCAATAACCTCTCTAAAAGCATCGATAACCTGCATTTTATAACCTCTGTCTGTAATATTTAATAATGCTTGCGGCTATGTCTTCGCCTTTAACATGGTATGTTCCCGATGAAACAGCGCTTTTCAGTTCCTCAGCTCTGGTGCTTACTTCTGCTGTTGTGGCTTGCTGTAAAATAGCCTGCAGCTGTTTACCCTCGCTGGAAAGGGTCACTTTATCACCGTACTCCGCTTTCTTATCGCGGGTTCTCTCAATTTTGGTCTGTTCATTATAGATTCTGCTGATGCGCTGCACCGATTTATTTGAGATATACATCCTGTACTCCCCCCTTATCCCAATTATCGGTCAAATTGTCTCGGTTCTTTAGTCTAATCGACTATTTATTGCGTTTCCGTTTTTCCATGTACTCCAAAAGATGCATCTTCGCCCTCTTATCGAAACTGTCAAGTGGTGGCGCTGTTTTATCGGATAGATCCTGCTCGCACTTGCCGCAGATGCGTCCTGAAGAAATCTCAACGCCGCAGATCTGGCAGTGGACAACCGCATCGACAGGTATAATTCTAAGGCGCCCTTCATCAATAAATTCCCTTACTCGCTCCCACGCTACTTCGGTTTCGTTTACAACCTCTTGGATCGTAGCTTTTGGATTCTGGCGCAGATACTGTTTTACTTTATCGAACTGCTCACTGCGATTTTTTGTGCAGCTCGGACACAGTTTATTAACCGCATGAACAAACACTTGGTTGCATTCTATACAATTGCGAAGCACAGCAACTCCTCCTTTACCTTTCAGCCGCTTTTGGCTAAAAAAAGTCCGATAGGGATACCACGGCAGCGGGCTATTAAGTCAGCTAGCGAAAAAAATGTTGCTCCGGTAGTAAAGATATCGTCAATAATGAGAAAATGTTTACCTTTGACTAGAGTGGGATCACTAAGTGAAAACGCATTCTGCAAGTTTTTAAAGCGCTGCGGTGGCGAGAGTAAACTTTGGGGTTCGGTTGGTTTATGGCGAAAGGCTTCATAAGTAGGGCGCCGCCAAACGCGGTTGATTCCTTCAGCCAAGGCTTCGGCCTGATTAAAGCCTCTCTTGTGAAGACGATCAATATGCAGTGGAACGGGCAGAAAATAATCAATTACTGCCAGTCCAGCTTCTTCTTTGGCGGCCAATCCTAAAACCTCTCCTAAGGCCACCGCTATTTGATACTGGTTTTGATATTTGACCTGATATAGAAGCTGCTGCAGATAATCATGATAATAGCAGAGGACATAACCCTCATAGCGACTTAAGTTTAATTTTTGAAAATCAGGATTTATTCTCTGTACACAGTCACGGCAGATCGGCAGTCCATCTGGCAGAACCCTTGTCCGGCAGAGCGGACAAAGCGGTGGTGTTGGGTAGAGCAATTCAGATAATTCCCGAAGCCATACTCTCAGACTCATCGGGACTCCACCCCTTTTAATAAACCCTGCTCTGCCGCCTGCCTGTTTAAGTAGGTAATTCGTTTTTGAGCGGTTTTCATTGCATCAGTAATTCTGCCGCCGATAAACCAGACTTCTCCATCAGGATGCTCTGCCTTCCTGCCGGCTCTGCCTGCCATCTGGATTAAAGAATTGGAGTCGAAAAGAACATGATCGCTGTAAAGCACCATGACCTGGACATCTGCCAAAGTGATCCCCCGCTCCATAATTGAAGTGGCTGCCATCACCTGGTATTCCCCAGATGCAAAGTCTGCTATTTTTTGATCCCGCTGGGGATCAGCCGCCCAACTGCCGCAGACCCTGCGGTTCAGGACAGCTGCTAGTACTTTGGTCAGCTGCTTAACTGCCTGAACCGTCGGAGCAAAAATCAGCCATGGCGACTGATTGCTCTCAATAATGGAGACAACCTGCTCTGGCAGACCCTTATCAGCTAATTGGTTTAATTCAGGTAATTTTATTTTTAAGAATCGAGGTTCCGGCAGCGGCCATCCATGATAGCGAGCCGGAATTGTAATCACCGCGCTTGTGCGTAAGCTTCGGGGAGTTGCTGTCATTTCTACCAATTTACCATCAGCAGTCAGTGAACGTTTAATGGCAAAACGCAGCATCTCGCTCCCGTGATAGGGAAAGGCATCCACTTCATCTAAAACGACCAGATCAAAACAGCGGTAAAACCGCAGCGCTTGATGGGTTGTAGCAATTGTCAGCTGACCCTGCTGCTGCCAGGGCTGTCCGCCATAATGAACTGCGATTTCAGTATCTGGGAACGCTTTCCTTAATCGCTCTGCAAGCTCCCGCACTACATCACGGCGGGGGATTGCAAACATGACCTTACTGCCGCGGCTGAGCGCGGTTTGAATGGCTGCAAAAGTAACCTCTGTTTTTCCTGCACCGCAGGCTGCCCACACCAAGACTTTTTTCTTGTCGCTGTGGATAAAGTCCACAAGTTCACTGCTGGCCCGCCGCTGAGCAGGAGTAAGATCAAAGTCTAAATGCAGTTTAGGTAATTGCTGAAAATCATCTGCGGGCACTAAAGGACCAGCACGCTCCGGTTTATCCAGAACCCATAATCTTGTGCAGCCGCGAACTGGTCCCAAAGAATCACAGGTGGTGCAGATCGGACAATCCGGCCGCCCGCAGAAGGGACAGGGCCGTACTTCTGTAACTGAGGAACTACAGCGC